>Ga0116219_10000785_pt1 | contig 31749 bp, 29 predicted proteins | sample Sb_taG_4_FD_91019 | JGI IMG/M metagenome (GOLD analysis project Ga0116219, IMG submission 91019) | Peat soil microbial communities from Weissenstadt, Germany - Sb_50d_6_BS metaG | ecosystem: Environmental > Terrestrial > Soil > Wetlands > Peat | place: Germany: Weissenstadt | collected 2010-09-21 | reverse complement strand
GGAGTTGCCTGCGTGAGGGCCGGCGCCGGTGGTGAACGTCCCGGCAATCAGGACCAGTCCGAGCAGTCCGACCACCACCCACCCACCGAAGATCACCTTCCGCGGAACGAGCGGGGTCGCCGAGCCCGTCGTGTAGTCGCGGTTGCTCCGGTGCACCAGCACCACCCCCACGGCCACCAACCCCATCGACGCCAGAAGATGGAGCACGACGACGTAGGGATTGAGCTTCGTGTAGACGGCGATCGCACCGATCACCGCTTGGGCGACGACCCCGGCCAGGAGGCCGGCCGACAGCCAGGCGAGATCACGACGGAACGGCCGTCGACGGATGGCGGCCAGGAACGTCAGGGCCAGGAGGACCACGAGCACGACCGTGACGAGCCGGTTCGAGAACTCGACCAGGGGGTGGAATGAGAGCTGGGGGGTCACCCGCCGCTGGTAGCAGGAGGGCCAGTCGGGGCACCCCAGCCCCGAGCCGGTGAGGCGGACGGCCGCCCCGGTCAGCACGATGAGGCTGACCGCCACCAGGGAGGCGATGGCCAGCCGGCGGAACAGGGGGGGCGCCACCACCGGGAGCGCCCGGCGGGACCGCCGCGGACCCACTGAGGACCCGACGCTCACGGCGGCCCATGGTACCGGGGGCTCTTCGGTCCTCCCCGCCGGTGGGCGCTGCTTGGTGCCCGGCCCGCCGTCCGCCGTAGGCTCGGCCCGATGGTCTCCCACGCCCCGGCGGTCCGCCTCGCGGGCGCGCGCCTGCACCGCGTCGGCGCCTATGTGGCCCTGACCAAGCCCCGCATCATCGAGTTGCTGCTGGTCACGACGCTGCCCACGATGATCGTGGCGCAGCGGGGGCTGCCCCGACTGAGCCTGATCGCGGCCACCCTGGTCGGCGGCACCCTGGCCGCCGGCGGGGCGAACGCGGTGAACATGTACGTCGACCGGGACATCGACCGCGTCATGCGCCGGACGCGGAACCGCCCGCTCGTGACCGGGGCGGTCACGCCCGCCGCCGCGCTCGCCTTCGCATGCGTGCTCGAGGTGGTGGCGTTCGCCGAGCTCTGGGGCCTGGTGAACCTCCTCTCGGCGGTGCTGGCCCTCTCGGCCACCGCCTTCTACGTCGGCGTGTACACGGTGTGGCTCAAGCGCCGCTCGTCCCAGAACATCGTCATCGGTGGCGCCGCCGGGGCGGTGCCCGTGCTCGTCGGGTGGAGCGCGGTCACCGGCTCGCTGTCATGGGCGCCGGTGATCCTCTTCGCCACCATCTTCTTGTGGACCCCACCGCACTTCTGGGCGCTGGCGGTGCGCTATCGGGACGACTACGAGGCGGCGCACGTGCCGATGCTGCCGGTCGTGGCCACGCCGACGCGGATCGCCCGCAACGTGTTCTTCTACACCGCCGCGATGGTGGCGAGCACGCTGGCGTTCGCCGTGGTCGTGCCCATGGGTGCCACCTACGTGGTGGTCGCGGCGGTGGCCGGAGCGCTCTACCTCGCGATGGCGGTCCGGCTGTTGGTGCTCGCGGCCCGGTCCGCACCGATCGAGGGCGACGCCATGCGGCTGTTCGCCTACTCGATCACCTACCTGACGGTGCTCTTCGGAGCGATGGCCGTCGACGTCTTCGTCCGGCGCATCCACTGAGTTGGTGAGCGCGTCGCCGGAGGGGACCGGCGGCACGCCGCAGCGGCCGCGGCTCGTGTTCCTCGTCGTCGGGTGCGTGGTCGCGGCGGGGCTCGGGGTCGGGCTCTTCACCACGATCGGCACCGGGCCGAAGGGGCCCCCGGTCGTCGGCTCGCCGGCGCCGTCGTTCTCGCTCGCCCGCCTGGGTGGCGGAGGAAGCGTGGGCACGCCCGAGACCGGCGGGGGCTCGGGCCGTCCCGCCGTGCTCCTCTTCCTCGCGAGCTGGTGCGCGCCGTGCCACGCCGAGGTCCCCGCGATCGCGGCCGCCTTCCGCAGCCAGCCGGCCGCCTCCCGGGTCGAGGTCATCGGGGTCGACGGGATGGACCCGACCGGCGCGGCCCTCCGCTTCGTGCATCAGAGCGGAGTCACCTTCCCGGTGGGCGCCGACCCCGACTACCGGGTGACCGAGGGGCTCTACGCCTTCGTCGGCGACCCCGACGCGGTGTTCGTCGACGGCAACGGGACCATCGTGCGGATCGTCCACGGGGCGATCACCGCGTCGCAGCTGCGGCGGTGGGAGCGCGCCCTGTCCTGACCGCTACTCCCAGCGGAAGGTGAGCGACGCCGCGACCGGCGTCGCGACCGCCCAGATCGCCAGGACGACCCAGCTCTCGGCGGGCACCGAGCCGGCGATCCCGAACGTGGCGTGCAGGCCCGCGGACAACGCGGCGGCCGGCAGGCCCCGCGAGAACGCGGCGAGACCACCAGGGAGCTTGGCCAGCGGGACGAGCATGCCGCCCAACAGGAGCAGCACCAGATAGAGGCCATTGACGGCGGCGAGATTGACCTCGGCGCGCAGGATCCCGGCGAGGAGGAGGCCGAGGCCGCCGAACGCCAGGGTGGCGAGCAGCACGACGGCCACCGCTTCGGGGACCGCCGCGCCCCGGGCGCCCGGGTGCCACCCGAGCCCGAGACCGATCGGGATGAGGACGGCCGCCTGGACCAGCTCGACCAGCACAACCGTCGTGATCTTCGCCCCCACCAGGCGGTCGCGGCGCAGCGGCGTGGCGCCGAGCCGCTTGAGGACTCCGTAGCCGCGCTCGAACCCGGTCGCGCTCCCGAGGGAGACCATGGCGGTCGACATCACGGCCAGCGCCAGCACGCCGGGCACCACGAAGTCGACCGGCGGTCCGCTGCCGACCGGCAGGACGTGCACCTTGGAGAAGAAGACGACGAAGACGACCGGGATGCCGACGGTCACGAGCAGGGTCTCGCCGCGCCGGAGGGTCATCCAGGCCTCGGCCCGGACCTGGGCGAGGAGCGCCCTCACCGCCGCCGGCCGCGACGGACGGCCCGGGGCCGGTCGTCCTCGGGCGCCGAAGCGGGCTGCTCGCTCACGAGGGCGAGATAGGTCTCCTCGAAGGTGGCGCCGGTCCGGAGCTCGACGAGGGTGGCCCCGTGCTCGGCGAGCCAGGTCGCGACGGCGGCCGTCAGCTCCGGGGTGACCGAGGCCGTCACCCGGTAGGCGCCGTCCTCCTCCTCGAGAACCGGGCTCCCGACGTGGGCGGCGAGGGCGTCGATATCAAGACCGGGCCGGGAGGTGAAGCGGAGGGCCGGCGCCGTCGCGCCGGCGAGCTCGGCCACCGTGCCCCGGGCGATCACCCGCCCGGCCTTGAGCACCACCATCCGGTCGGCCAGCCGCTCGGCTTCGGCGAGCTCGTGGGTCGTGAGGACGACACAGGTGCCGCGCTCGCGCAGTCCGGCGATCACCGCCCGTAGGCCGATCCGGCCCTCGGCGTCCACCCCGGCGGTCGGCTCGTCGAGGAACACGGCCTCGGGCCGCCCGATCAAGGCCAGGGCCAGCGACAGCCGCTGCTGCTCGCCGCCGGACAGATGGCGCCACGGCGTCCGCTCGACCCCCCGCAGTCCGACCAGTGCGAGGAGTCCGTCGGTCGGCTCGGGGTCGGGGTAGTAGGAGGCGAACAGCTCGAGGACTCGGCGCGGCCCGAGCATGGGGTAGACGCCGCCGCGCTGCAGCATGACCCCGATGCGGGGGACGAGGGAGCGGTGCTCGGCCCGCGGATCGAGACCGAGGACGCGGAGCCGGCCGGCGGAGGGGGCCCGATAGCCCTCGAGCGCCTCGACCGTGGAGGTCTTGCCGGCACCGTTCGGCCCGAGCACCGCCACGACCTCGCCGGCGTGGGCGTCGAAGGAGACCCCGTCGACCGCCGTCGTGGACCCGTAGCGAACGACCAGGTCGGCGCACTCGACGGCGGGCATACCGCAGGCACGCTATCGGCACGGCTGGCGGACCTCTCCGACGGCCGCCGGTAGCGTTGCCGCCCATGATCGACGTCCGGCTCATCCGAGAGGACGCCGACGCGGTCGCCGTCGCGCTCGGCCGGCGGGGGGTCGAGCGGGCCGAGGTGGAGCGGGTCGCCACCCTCGACGCCACCGCCCGTGAGTTGCGCGGCACCCAGGAGACCCTCCGTGCCCAGGTGAAGGAACTGTCCCGGCGGTTCGCGGAGGCCCAACGGGAGAAGCAGCCCGACGCCGTCGCGTCGCTCCGCGAAGAGAGCCGGGCCCTCGGCGATCGCGAGCGTGAGGCCGGCGCCGCGTCCGACGCCGCCCAGGCGGCGGTCCGGGACGCGCTCTTGATGCTCCCGAACCTCCCGTCGGAGGAGACCCCGGACGGGGCGGGGCCCGAGGACAACGTCGAGCTCCGCCGGTGGTGGCCGGGGATGGACGACGGTCGGCCCGCCCCCGAGTACGGGCCGCACCAGCGGGTGCCCCACTGGGAGGTCGGCGAGGAGCTCGGCATCCTCGACCTCGAGCGCGGCGCCCGACTGTCGGGCTCGATGTTCCCCCTGTTCCGCGGGATGGGCTCGCGCCTGCTGCGGGCGCTCAGCGCGTTCGCGCTCGCGCGCCATGTCGACGCCTACGAGGAGATCCGGCCGCCCACCCTGGTCCTGACCGAGACGATGACCGCCACCGGGCACCTGCCGCGCTTCAGCGACGAGGGCTACCACATCGAGCGCGACGACCTCTGGGCGATCCCGACCGCGGAGGTCCCGCTCACCTCGCTGTACCGCGGTGAGATCCTCGACGAGGCGGCGCTGCCCATGCGCTTCTGCGCGGTGACCGCCTGCTACCGGCGTGAGGCCGGCGCGGCCGGGCGGGACACCCGGGGCCTGCTCCGGATCCACGAGTTCGACAAGGTTGAGCTCATGGCCTACGCCACCGAGGCCCAGGCGGCCTCGGTCCACGCCGACATCACGGCCCGGGCCGAGGCCATCCTGCAGGAGCTCGGCCTCATGTACCGGGTGCTCGATCTGTGCGCCGGCGATCTGTCGGCCCCGTCGGCCCGGACGCTGGATCTCGAGGTCTACCTCCCCGGGGTGGACCGGTTCTGGGAGGTCTCCTCGGTCAGCTGGTACCGCGACTACCAGGCCCGGCGAGCCAACATCCGCTACCGGCCCTCGGCGGGCGGCCCACCGGTGCTGGTCCACACGCTGAACGGCTCGGCCCTCGCCTGGTCGCGCATCTGGCCCGCCCTCGTCGAGACGGGCCGCCAGCCCGACGGCTCGGTGCGGCTCCCGGAGTGCCTGGCCCCGTTCCTCGGCGGGGAGACCGAGATCCGGCCCCGCTGAGCCGGCTCAGCGCCCCGGATCGGCGAAGCGGTACCCGACCCCGCGCACCGTCGTGATGAGGGTGGGCTCGGCCGGGTCTTCCTCGATCTGGGAGCGCAGGCGCTTGATGTGGACGTCCAGCGTCTTCGTGTCGCCGATGTAGTCGTGTCCCCAGACCCGGTCGATGAGCACGTCTCTCGTGAGCACCCGGCCGGAGTTCTCGACCAGGAGGTGCAGCAGGTCGAACTCCTTGCGGCGCAGCCGGACCTCGTCGCCCCGGACGAAGACCCGGCGCTGCTCGGCGTCCACCGTGATCTCGCCCGAGACGAGCTGGCCGTCGTGGCTCTCGGCGCCGGTCCCACCGTCGCGGGGGTGGTGGGGGGAGCGGCGAGACACCGCCCGGATGCGGGCGACCAGCTCGCGCATCCGGAAGGGCTTGGTCACGTAGTCGTCCGCGCCAACCTCGAGCGCCACCACCGTGTCGATCTCGGTGCCCTTGGCGGTCACCATGATGATCGGGATCGACGACGTGGCCCGGATCGACCGGCACACGTCGAGACCGGAGACCCCGCCCGGAAGCATCTGGTCGAGCAGGACCACGTCGGGGTCGACCGACTCGAACATGCGCATCGCCATGTTGCCGTCCCGGGCCACGTGCACGTTGAAGCCCTCGCGGCTGAGCCCGACCGTCATCGCGTCGACGAAGGACTCCTCGTCCTCGGCGATGAGGACGCTGATGGCGTGGTCCTCTCCGGCGCGGGGCCTGGGCATTGTCAGCCGCCCGACTCCTGCTGCAGCGGCAGCACGAGAGTGAACGTCGAGCCCTCGCCCTCGCGCGACTCGACGTCGACCCGGCCCTGGTGGTTGGTGGCGACGTGCCTCACGATGGCCAGCCCGAGCCCGGTGCCCCCGGTGTTGCGGCTGCGCCCGTGGTCGACCCGGTAGAAGCGCTCGAAGATTCGCTCGAGGTCACGGCCGGGGATCCCGATCCCGTGGTCGGCCACCGAGATCCGGACGACCTCGCGCTCGGGGTCCACCCTCGGCTCGCCGCTCAACTGGGGCTCGATCAGGCCCGGCAGCCGGATCGCTCCGGGCGGAAGCGGGGGCGTGCCACCGCCGGCTTCCGCCGCCCCTGGCACCGCCGCCGGGTGGTGGGCCATTGCCCCGACGACCGAGCCGTTGTTGACCACCAGGCTCGGCTCCTCGACGACGCCGTCCTCCCCGCCGAGCTGCTCGCGTGAGACCGCACCGGTGACCGTGATGGTGCTGTCGTCGTAGCTGTAGGTCACGGCGTTCTCCAACAGCGCGTGCAACGCCGAGACGAGTTGGCGGCGGTCGCCCATGATGGCGACCGCCGGGGAGGGCTCGTAGAGGACGATCGCGATGCCGCGCTGGTCGGCCGCCGCCCGGACCCGCTCGACCGCCTCGGCCATCACCAGGCTCACGAGCACGGGCTCGCGGGGCGGGGCGCTCTCCGCCTCGATGCGGCTGAGGTCGAGCAGGTCGTCGATGATCCGGCTCACCCGGAACGCCTCGGTGTGGATCCGATTGGCCAGGCGCTTGGCCACCTCGCCGTCGGGCTCGACGACGAGCGTCTCGGCCAGCAGCCCGAGGGCGCCCATCGGGGTCTTCAGCTCGTGGCTGACGTTGGCCACGAAGTCGCGGCGGATCATCTCGAGGCGGCGGCGCTCGGAGATGTCCTCGATGAGGGCGATCACCCCGAGCGACCGGCGGCCGTCGTCCATCAGGAGGGCCCGGACATTGAGGGTGCGGGGCGGCGGCCCGTACAGGTCGAGCGTGCGCTCGGCCGTCCCGTCGTGCCACGCCTCCTCGAGGAGCTCGGTGACGGCCTGGGCGGCGAGGGCATCGCCGAGGCGGCTCGTCATCAGGGCGTTGGCCGGCGCGTTCTGGTACACGACCTTGCCGGTGTCGTCGCACAGGACGACGCCCTGGGGGAGTGCGTCGATGGCGCGCCGGAGGCGGATGGCATCCGCGCTGGCCTCGGCGACCGCCTCGGAGGCCGCCCCGGTCACCTGCTCGAGGTAGGCCAGCGCGTTCTCGAGCCCGCTCTCCTCGGTGGGGGGGTGCAGGCCGAGCCGCGACCCGAGGGCGGTCAGGCGCTGGGTGAGCGCCTGGCGGCCCGACCGGCGGCCGAACATGACGGCCAGGGCCACCGCCACGACCAGGATGACCGCAGCGAGCACATAGGCCGCTGACGGCGCCATTCCGGCGATCCGGGTGCTCTGCGCGACCACTTCGATCACAGCCCCCAGCATGACAGGACGGGGCGCGCGGCGCGACCAGTCGGTGACGTCCTCCACTCCCTGGGAGCACGCCGCGCAGGCCCGCCCCGACCGTTCGTCCCACCGGCGCAGCGAGAGGAGCGGTCTGGTGCACAAACCGAGGACCGGGCGGACCGACCGCGGGCCCGGGCGAACGACAGCGGAGGAGGCCAACCATGCCGTGGATCGTGGCGAGTGTGTCGCTCAACCCCGACCCCGCCCAGCTGCCGGGTGGGGGGACCCTGCAGCAGCTGGCCAACGGCATTGGCGGGTGGGCACTGATCCTCGCCCTGGTCGGCCTCGTGATCGGCGCGGCGACCTGGGCTCTCGGCGCTCACTCGCAGAACTACCACCAGGCCCTGGCCGGGCGGCGGGCGGTCCTCGTGGCCGGACTGGCGGCGCTCTTGATCGGCGCCGCGCCCACGCTGATCAACTTCTTCTTCGGCGCCGGCTCGGGGCTGCACTGACCCCCCGCCACTGCCCTTGCGACGGGAGCGAGAACGCGTGATCCTCGCCCTGCCGAGCATCCCCACGATCGGCTGCGCGGTCATCCCGGGACTGAGCACGGCCTGCGGCGCGGCGGGCAGCGTCGGGTCCTCCCTCGTCGGGGCGGGGGCGGGCGACGTCCTCGGTGCCATCGCCACCGGGGTCGCCGCCGGCGCCAGCTGGCTGCTCTCCCAGATCGGTGGGGTGATCGCGTCGAGCACGTCGATCGATCTCGGCGCGTCGTGGTTCCGCTCCCACTACGAGGTCATGGTGGGGCTGGCCGCGATCGTGGTCGTGCCGCTCCTTCTGGTCTCGATCATCCAGGCCATCTACCGGCAGAGCGCCAGCGCTCTCGTGCGAGCGGCTCTTGTCCACCTCCCGCTCGCCCTGCTGCTCGGCGCGGTCGCGGTCCAGCTGGTGCAGCTCGGCCTCGCCGCCACCGACGCGCTCAGCGCCGCGGTGTCCTCGACCGCGTCGAGTGACATCGGCGCGTCGTTGTCGGGCCTCGCCTCGGGCCTCGCCGGCCAGGCGTCCGGCGGGAACGCCGGGATCCCGACCTTCGTGACCCTGCTCGGTGCGCTGTTCGTGTCCCTCGGCGCCCTCCTGCTGTGGGTCGAGCTCCTGGTGCGCGCGTCGGCCGTCTACGTCGCCACGCTGTTCTTCCCACTCGCACTGGCCAGCCTGGTCTGGCCGTCGATCTCGCAGTGGTGCCGCCGCCTCGTCGAGACCGTGGCGGCGCTCGTGCTCTCGAAGTTCGTCATCGTGGCGGTGCTGAGCCTGGCCATCGGCGCGCTCGGAGCGAGCGACGGCTCGATCTCGGCCGAGCTGGCCGGTGGCGCGCTGCTTGTGCTGGCGGCGTTCGCGCCGTTCACGCTGCTCCGCCTGCTGCCGATGGTGGAGTCGGGTGCCGTCCACCAGCTGGAGGGCGTCCGCCAGCGCGCCCAGCGCGCTGCGCTCGGGGGCCCGCGCTCGGCGGTGGCCTTCGCCCTCGGCCAGGGGTCACTGGCGCCCCTGCCCGAGCTGACCGTCGGGACGGGGACCACCGTGGCGGCCGAAGCCCCAGGAGCGGACGGCCACTCGCCCGACGCGTTGGGGCCGGGGGCGCCGGGACCGGCCACCGCCGCCGGAGTGCCGATGTGGCGCGGCCTGCCCGACCGGCCGTCCCTGCCGCCACCCGACCCGGAGCGGGCGGCCGAGCCGGACCGACGCGGGCCCCCGCCGCTGTGGGGCGGCCCCGTCCCGCCGCCGCCGCGGGCCCGCGTCTCCGGAGCGCACGTCGTCGAGCGCGACGACCTGGGCCCGACCCTGCGGTGGCGGCCTGGCGACGGTGGCTGACCGGCCCAAGTACCGGTTCGGCCCGCTGGAGCGCCGCGGCCTCATCGCCGGGTGGCGAGGCGGTCAGATCGCGGTGGTGGCCGCCGGCCTGGTGGTCGCGGTCGTCGCGCTGCGGTCGCATGCGAACCCCCCCGGTGTGCTCGAGGCGGTGCTCGTGCTCGCGTCCTCGCTCGCGGTCGCGTGCTGGCCGCTCGGGGGCCGGACCGGCGAGGAGTGGCTGCCGACGGTGCTGCGGTGGGGCGCCGACGGGCTGGCCGGGCGGCGCCGGCGTTCCGGTGTGCCGGGGGCCGGCCACTGTCCGGGTTGTGTGGGCCGGGGTGTCGACCACCGCGCCCGGGTGGAGGTGCCGGGACCGTTCGCCGGCCTCCGGATCCTCGGCACCACGGCCGAGCCGGCCGAGCCCGGGGGCGACGTCGGCGTGGTGCTCGACACCCGGGCCTCGACCCTCACGGCGACCCTGGCGCTCGAGGGCCACAGCTTCGCCCTGCTCGGGACCGACGAGAAGGACCGACGCGTCTCGGGATGGGCGTCGGTGCTGGCTGCGCTCGCCCGCGAGGGATCGTCGGTGCACCGGGTGCAGTGGCTCGCGCTCGCCCTGCCCGACGACGGGAGAGCGGTCCACGCCTACCTTCGCGACGTCGCGACCGTCCCCGAGCACTCGACGGCGCGCCGCTCGTACGCGGGGTTGCTCGGGGAGTGCGGCGCCGACACCTCCCGCCATGCCGTCCTCCTCGCGGTGCAGGTCCGCCTGGCGCGCCGCGCCGGCGCGGGCCGGCTGGAGGGATCGGTGGCCACCCTCCTGCGGGAGCTGGCCAACGTGCGTCGGTTGGTCGGCGACGCCGACGTCACCTGCCGGGGCCCACTCGATCCGGCCGCGCTCAGCGCGATGTTCCGGGCGCTCGGCCAGACGGACCCCCCGACCGAGCCTCCTCGGGCACTCCGGGCGCCGCGCGCCTGTCCCCCCTGTCTCGTGGGGGTGCCCTGGCCGATGGCGACCGAAGCGGAGTGGAGCCGCGTCCGGACCGACGCGACCTGGCACGCCACCTACTGGATCGCCGAGTGGCCGCGGGTCGACGTCGGCCCGGACTTCCTCGCCCCGCTGCTGCTCGGGCCGCTCCGCCGATCGGTGTCGGTGGTGATGGAGCCGGTGAGCCCGGCCCGGGCGGTCCGCGCCGTCGAGCAGGCGAGGACCGCCGACATCGCCGACTCCGAGCTGCGTCGTCGTGGCGGGTTCCTGTCGACGGCCCGGCGCGCCCGCGAGGCCGAGCTGGTCGTCCGGCGCGAGACCGAGCTGGCCGACGGCCACGGCTCCTACCGGTTCAGCGGCTACGTCACCGTCACCGCCCCGACGGCCGCCCAGCTCGAGGAGTGGTGCGAGACGACCGAGCACGCCGCCGGCCAGGCCCGGCTCGAGTTGCGCCGCCTCTACGGGGACCAGGAGCGGGCCCTGCTCTGCACCCTCCCGCTGTGCCGGGGGCTCTCGTGAGCCGGGCCGCCGCCGGGTTCCGGGTCCCCGCGCACGCGGTGACGACCCGCAACCTCGGCGCCGCGTATCCGCTGGTGGCCGAAGCGGGCCTCGGGCACCGGGGCGTCCTCATCGGTCACGACCTGCTCGGCGGGTCGTTCGTCTACGACCCCTTCGAGCTCTACGGCACGGGCGTGGTGTCGAACCCCAACATGATCGTCTTCGGCCAGATCGGGCGGGGCAAGAGCGCGTTGATGAAGACGTACCTGTGGCGCCAGGCCGTCTTCGGGCGTCGGGCCTGGGTGGTCGACCCGAAGGGCGAGTACGCGGGGCTCGCCGAGCTGTGGGGCGTCCACCCGGTCGCGCTGGCTCCCGGGGGCGCGGTCCGGCTCAACCCGCTGGACCCGGTGGCGCCGCCGGGCGGCGCCGGGTGCGGGTCCCCCGAGGATCCCGAACGCCGGCAGTCCGAGCTCCTGGCGTCCCTGGCCAGCGCGTGCCTCGGCCGTCCGCTGGCGCCGCGCGAGCGGGCGGCTGTCGACCTCGCGCTCAGCGCGGTCCGGGCCACCCGGGCGGTGCCCACCCTCCCGGCGGTGGTCGCCGCGCTGCTCGACCCCGACCCGGCCTCGGCCGCGCGCATTCGCACTGACCGGACCCGGCTCCTCGAGGACGGGCGTGACGCCGCGCTGGAGCTGCGCCGCCTGGTCCACGGAGACCTGCGGGGCATGTTCGACGGCGAGACGAGCCCCGGGCTCGACCTGTCGGGCCCGCTCGTGGTCCTCGACCTCTCGGCGCTGTACGCCTCGAGCGCGCTCGGCGTCCTCATGGCCTGCGCGACCGCGTGGCTCCAGGCCGCGGTGTCACGCGACGGCGGGACCCGGGGGCGCTCCTTTCTCGTGGTCGACGAGGCCTGGGCGATCCTCGCGAACCTCGGCGTCGCCCGCTGGCTGCAGGCCTCCTGGAAGCTGTCGCGGGCCCACGGCGTGGCCAATGTCGCGGTCCTGCACCGGCTCTCCGACCTGGCCTCGGTGGGGGCCGCCGGCTCCGAGCAGGTCGGCCTGGCCGAGGGGCTGCTGAGCGACTCGGAGACCCTGGTGATCTACGCGCAGCCGCCGGGCGAGGTGGCCCGCGCCACCGAGCTGCTGTCGTTGTCCAGCACCGAGGCCGACCTGGTACCGCAGCTCCAGCGGGGGGTCGCGCTGTGGAAGGTGGGCCGCCGCTCCTTCCTCGTCCGGCACGCGGTGGGGTCCGCCGAGCGGGCGCTCGTCGACACCGACGCCGCGATGGCCGGTCGGTGAACGACCCCGTCTTGGCCCTGGCCCTGGGCGGCGGCCTGACCGCCCTGGTGCTGGTCGACGGTCGGGCGAGCCGCGGGGCCGGCCGCCGCCGGCCGGGTGCCCGCTGGGCGCGCCGCTTCGACCTCGCACCACTCGCCCGCGCCGGGCCGGGGCGCCTCGCCCTCGGCGCCGTCTCCGGAGGGTTCTCGCGGCAGCGGCTCTTCACCGAGCCCGCCGCCTCGGTGGCGGTGGTCGGCCCGACCCAGAGCGGCAAGACGAGCGGGCTCGCGGTGCCCGCGATCCTGTCGTGGCCGGGGCCGGTGCTGGCGGCGAGCGTGAAGACCGACCTCCTCGCCGCGACGCAGCGGTGGCGCCGCGGGCTCGGGACCCTCTGGTGCCTCGATCCGGCCGGGACGACCGGGACGGCGCCCGCCCGGTGGTCGCCACTGCCGGCCGCCGCGACCTGGGCGGGGGCGCGGCGGGTGGCCGCCGACCTCACCGAGGTGGCGAGATCCCCGTCCACCACCGCCGACGGGGAGTTCTGGTACGCCACGGCCGCCAAGCTGCTGGCTCCGCTGCTCTTCGCGGCCGCGGTCGGCGGGGCCACCATGCGCGACGTCGCCCGATGGGTCGACACCCAGGAGATGGCCGAGGTGCTCGCGATCCTCGAGGCCACCGGGGTCGAGGAGTCGGTGTGGTCGGCCCGGGCCACCTGGCACCGCGAGGATCGCCAGCGCTCCGCCGTCTACACGACGGCCGAGACGGTCCTCGAGGCCCTGGCCGGCTGCGACGCCGGCGACGGCCCCGCAATCGACGCGCACGCGCTCCTCGCCGGGAGCGGCGCCCTGTACCTCTGCGCGCCCGCCCACGACCAACGGCGGTTCCAGGGCGTGTTCGTGGCCGTCGTGAAGGAGGTGCTCGACACGGCCTTCGGCGTGGCCGCGGCGCGGGGCCGCCTCGACCCGCCGCTCCTCGTCGTCCTCGACGAGGCGGCCCACATCGCACCGGTGGCGGGGCTCGACTCGCTAGCCGCCACCTGCGCGGGGCACGGCATCCAGCTGGTCACGGTGTGGCAGGACCTGGCCCAGGTGTCGGCCCGCTACGGGCCGCGGGCGCCGACGGTGCTCAACAACCACCGGGCCCGCGTGTTCCTCTCGGGCATCGCGGAGCCCTCCACGCTCGAGTTCGTGAGCGCGCTGGTGGGCGAGACCGAGGTCCCGGTCGGCTCGGCGACCCGCGGCGGCGGCGTCCGGAGCGTCACCACCGCCACCGAGCGGCGACGGCTCCTGCCGCCCGAGGCGGTGCGGCAGCTGCCCCGGGGCACCGGGGTCCTCCTCTACGGCGAGCGGCCGCCGGTCCGGCTCCGCCTGGTGCCGTGGTGGGAGGACCGCGAGCTCGCCCGGCGCGGCGGCCCCCCCGGCGGCTGAGCGGCTCCCCGACCTACGCTTCGGCGCGTGCCAGAGCTCTTCGACGAGGGCTTCAAGGACGACCCGTGGACCCGCTACGCCGAGCTCCGGGCGCGCTCGCCCGTCCACCTCGACCCTCGGGGCTTCTACGTCCTCACCCGCCACGCCGACTGCCTCGAGGTGCTGCGCTCGAAGGCCGCCTCGGCCGACGCGGGGCGGGTCGCGCCCGACGCCGTGCCCGAGGGGTTGATCCACCACCAGCCGGAGCGGAACCCGGTGGCCGACGACATGGCCCGGGCCATCGAAGACAATCGGCCGTTCATCTTCCGCGACCCGCCCGAGCACACGAAGATGCGCGGGCTCGTGCAGAAGGCCTTCACCCCGAGGATGGTCGAGGGTCTCCGGCCCCGGATCGCGGCGATCGTCGAGACGCTGCTCGACCGCGCCTGCGCGCGCGGCCACATCGACGTGGTGGCCGACCTCGCCTACCCGCTCCCGATCCAGGTGATCTGCGAGATGCTCGGCATCCCCGAGGGCGATCGGGACCGGTTCTCGGAGTGGTCCAGGGTGCTCTCGCGCTCCCTCGACCCCGAGTTCCTGCAGCCGAAGGACGCCACCGAGGAGCGCATCGCCGCGGTCGGCGCCTTCGGCGCCTACTTCCTCCCGCTCCTGGAGGAGCGCCGGCGCGCCCCGGGCGACGATCTCTTGTCCGCGCTGGCGGTGGCCGAGGAGGACGGGGAGCCGCTCACTGACGGCCAGATGATGATGACGGCGATCCTCCTGCTCGTGGCGGGGCACGAGACCACCGTCAACCTCATCTCGGGCGGGGTCCTCGCCCTTCTCAGCAACCCCGGCGAACAGGCCCGCTGGCGGGCCGACCCGTCGCTCACACCGGGCGCGGTGGAGGAGCTGCTGCGGTTCGTTTCGCCCGTGCAGATGACCGGCCGGGTGCTCACCGAGGACATGGAGCTGTCGGGCACGCGGGTGCCGGCCGGCCGCTACGTGCTCGCGATGCTCGCGTCGGCCAACCGCGACCCGGCGGTCTTCACCGACCCCGACACCCTCGTGCTCGACCGGGTGGACAACCGGCACCTCGGTTTCGGCTTCGGGATCCACCACTGCCTCGGCGCGCCGCTGGCGCGCCTGGAGACGGCCGTCACCCTCGAGCGCCTCCTCGCCCGCACCCGCTCGCTCGAGCTGACCGGCTCGTCGGTCCGCTACCGCGACCAGGTCATCCTGCGGGGGCTGGTCGAGCTGCCGGTGCGCCTCCGGGCGGCCTGAGCTAGTCCCGGCCGACCGAGGGGCGCCGGTTAGTCTGCGCGAGATGGCCGACGACGCGCCGCGCGCCGACGAGGACGACGAGGACGAGGCGCCGCTCGCCCGGGTCGGGCCGGGCCACGAGCTCGTCCGGCCGCTGACCCTGGCGATCGACATCGGGGGCACCGGGCTGAAGGCCTCGGTCCTCGACGCGTCGGGGGCGATGGTGGCCGACCGGGTGCGGGTCCCGACGCGCTACCCGCTCGAGCCGGACGGCCTCGTCGACGGGCTGGCGAAGCTGGTCCAGCCCCTCCCGGCCGCCGACCGCGTCTCGGCGGGCTTCCCCGGCATGGTGCGCGGCGGGGTGATCCTCTCGGCGCCCCACTTCGTCACCGAGTCGGGGCCGGGGTCGAAGACCGACGAGCGGCTGGTCGGGCTGTGGTCGCACTTCGACCTCGCGAAGGCGCTCACCGACGCGCTCGGCAAGCCGACCCGGGTCGCCAACGACGCGGACGTGCAGGGGGCGGCGGTGGTCCAGGGCACGGGCCTCGAGTTCGTCATCACCCTCGGCACCGGGTTCGGGACCGCGCTGTTCCTCGACGGCGCCCTCCTGCCCCACCTCGAGATCGCGCACCAGCCGTTCCGCAAGGGCGAGAGCTACAACGAGCAGCTGGGGGAGCGGACCCGCAAGGACATCGGCGACGACCGCTGGAACACCCGGGTGCGCAAGGCGATCACCCAGCTCGACGCGCTGCTCTTCTTCGATCGCCTCTACGTCGGCGGGGGCAACGCCCGCCGGGTCCGGCGCGACGAGCTCGGCGACGCGCTCAACAAGACGACCATCGTCGACAACAGCGCCGGGATCCTGGGCGGCATCCGCCTGTGGGAGGGTCACCACCTGGGCCTGTGACCGGGCGCGCTCAGTCGAGCGGCAGCCCCACGTAGTTCTCGGCGATGGTCCGGCGCATCGCGCTTGAGGTCGCGACGTAGCGCTGCCTGGCCCCCTGGACCCGACCGCCGAACCGCTCGCCCGCCGGCAGCAGGTGCAGGAGCTCGGTCATGGTGTTGGAGAAGTCCTGGACCCGCCAGACCCTCCCGAGGCAGCGTGCCGAGTAGGCGTCGAGGCCGGCCCGGTCGCTTCGGTGGAACCAGTCGGCGAGCGCCCGGGCGAGCACGGTGACATCGGCGATGGCCAGGTTCATGCCCTTCGCCCCGGTGGGCGGGACGATGTGGGCGGCGTCGCCGGCGAGGAACAGGTTGCCGTGTTGCATCGGCTCGCAGACGTAGCTGCGCATCGCGGTGATCGCCTTCTCTGTGATCGGCCCTTCGGTGAGGGTCCAGCCCGGCGAGGCGAGCCGGCGCTGCAGCTCCTCCCAGATCCGCTCGTCGGGCCAGTTGGCCAGGTCGTCGAGCGGATCCACCTGGAGGTAGAGGCGGGAGAGCTCGGGGGAGCGCAGGCTGTGCAGCGCGAATCCCCGGTCGCTGAAGGCATAGATGAGCTCGCGGGTCGACGGCGCGACCTTGGCCAGGATGCCCAGCCACGCGAACGGGTACTCGCGCCCGAACTCGGACAAGACCGGGGCCGGGATGGAATCCCGGCACACCCCGTGGAAGCCGTCGCAGCCGGCCACGACCGAGCAGGCGAGCCGGTGGCCGACGCCGCCGTGGGTGAACGCGATCGTCGGCCGCTCGGTGGTCAGGCCGGCCGGCTCGACGTCGAGCGCCTCGAACAGGATGGTCCCGCCGGCCGAGAGCCGCGCCGCGATGAGGTCCTTCACCACCTCCTGCTGGCCGTAGACGGTGATGTGGCGCCCGGTGAGCGCGCTGAAGTCGATCCGGTGGCGCTCCCCGTCGAACTGGAGATTGACCCCCTCGTGGACCGCGCCCTCGGCGAGGAGCCGCTCCCCGACCCCGGCCTCGATCAACAGGTCGGTCGAGCCCTGCTCGAGCACCCCGGCCCGGATCCGGGTCTCGACGTGGTCCCGGGACCGCTGCTCCAGGACGACGGTGTCGATGCCCTCGACGTGAAGCAGCTGGGAGAGCACGAGGCCGGCGGGGCCGGCTCCCACGATGCCGACCTGGGTCTCGAGGTCGGCGGCCATCAGTGCAGCCGGGGCCGGCCCGCCGCGACGCTCACCGCCTCGAGGTCGGCGTTGATCCGCCGGGCGGTCTCCTGGAGGCGGGCCAGGTGCTTCGTGCGCAGCTCGTCGAGGGAGACCCGGCTCGAGTGGGCCGAGACGTTGACGGCCGCGACGGTGAGGCCGCGGGCGTCGATGATCGGGACCGCCACCGACCGCAGGCCGTCCTCCAGCTCCTGGTCGACCAAGCTGAACCCCCGGACCCGGGTCTCGGCCACGATGGCCGCCAGCCGGGCCTTCTCGGTGACCGTCCGGTGGGTGAGCGGGGCCAGCTGCACCCGCGCCAGGTAGGCCCCGAGCGCGTCCTCGTCGAGGGCGGCGAGCAGGACCCGGCCCATCGAGGTGCAGTAGGCGGGGAACCGGGTGCCGAGGGTGATCGACACCGTCATGATCCGCGTCGTCGGCACCCGGACCACGTAGACGATGTCGTCCCCGTCGAGCACCGCGATCGACGAGGACTCCTTGACCGCCGCCACCAGCTCCTCCATGTGGGGGGTCGCGATGTCGGTCAGGCCGAGGCCCGAGAGGTAGCCGTAGCCGAGCTCGAGCACCCGGGGGCTGAGCGAGAACACCCGGCGGTCGCTCGTGACGTAGCCGAGCTCGACCAGGGTGAGGAGGAAGCGGCGGGCGGCCGCCCGGGTGAGGCCGGTGATCCGGGCGACGTCGCTCAGGGTGAGGCCGGTCCGCTCGGGCCCGAACGCCCGAAGGACCGAGAGGCCGCGCTCCAGGGACTGGACGTAGTCGGAGTGGCCCCGTCGCCCGTCGGCGCCGTTGGCCGACTCAGCCATCGTCGGCCCCGAACACGCGCCGGGCCGCCGCGAACGCGCGGTTGGCCGCCGGGAACCCGCAGTAGATCGCGCTCTGCAGGAGGATCTCGGTGAGCTCGCGCCGGGTGACCCCGTTGCGCTCCGCTCCGGCGAGGTGCAGCTCCAGCTCGTCGAAGCGCCCGAGGGCGACCAGCATCGCGACGGTGATGCAGCTCCGGGTCCGGGCGTCGAGCCCGGGCCGGGTCCAGATCTCGCCCCAGGCCACCCGGCCGATGAGGTCGTGGAAGTCGGCGGTCTCCTCGGTCCGGGCGGCGGCGGCCACCTCGACGTGCGCGTCGCCCAGCACCGCTCGGCGGACCCGGGCGCCGCGCTCGGCGGCGGGCCCGCACAGGTGGGTGAGCACCGCGTCGGTGAGGGCGGCGGGCTGCTCGATGGTGGCCAGGTGCGACGCTCGGGAGAGCACCACGAGGGACGCCCCGTCGATCAGCCCGGCGAGCTCGACGGCGCGCGACGGGGTCACCACCGGGTCGGCCGCGCCCGCCAGCACGAGGGTGGGGGCGCGGACGGCGGCCAGGTCGGCGGTGAGGTCGAGCGCGCCGAGGGCCTCGCAGCACCCGGCGTACCCCTCGTCGTCCACTTCCCGGAGCATCGCCTCGACCCGGGCCCGGACCGGCCCGGCCGGGTCCACCGCCGGGGTGAACCACCGGCCTATCAGCAGGTCGAGCAGCGAGAGCACCCCGGCGTCCCGGACCCGGGCCGCCCGCTCGGCCCACGGCACGGGCCCGCCGAAGCTCGGCGCGCTGCAGCACACGACCAGCCGCTCGACCCGGGCCGGGGCGTGCGACGCGATCCAGAGCGCGACCGCCCCGCCGAGGGAGAGGCCGCACACCGACGCCGATGCCACCCCGAGTGCGTCGAGGACCGCCAGCGCGTCGGCGGCGAGCAACTCGATCGTGTACGGCCCCGCGGTGGCGGTCGACCCTCCGTGGCCGCGGTGGTCGTAGCGGATGACGAGGAACCGCTGCGCGAGCGCGCCGATCTGGTCGTCCCACATCGCGCTCGTGGTGCCGAGCGAGTTGGCGAGCAGGAGAGGGGGGGCCGCCGGCGGACCGTCCACCCGGTAGGCGATGGCCGCCCCCTCGTGTTCGACCGATGGCATCAGTGGCCCCGGTGCGCGTCGAGGGCGCGGTCGATGAAGACGTCGGCGGCGCCGAGGTAGCCGCGCGGCTCGAGCAGTGCGTCGACCCGCTCCTTCGTGAGCTCGCCGGCGACCGCCGGATCTTCGAGCAGCTCCTCGGCGAACCCCCGACCGGACGTCGCCGCCCTCGCCGCGGCCGCCTGCACCGCCGCAGTGGCCGCGGCGCGCCCGATCGACGGTGCGAGGGCCAGGACGATCCGCTCGGACAGGAGGACCCCGCCGGTCACCCCCAGGTTGCGGGCCATCGCCGCCGGGTCGATCTCGAGCCCGCGCAGCGTCCGTCGGACCTGCGCGGCCACCCCACCGGCCGCACGCAGGAGGTCGGTCAGCGTCTCCCATTCGGCCTGCCACCCGCCGACGGCGCGCTCGTGCTCCTGGGCCATCGCGCCGAGCATGACCGAGACGAGCGCGCCCGCCCGCCGGTGCGCGGCGGCGACCGCGGCCGCCGCCACCGGGTTGCGCTTGTGGGGGAGGGTCGAGGAGCCGCCCCGTCCGGCGGCGGCCGGCTCGAGCGCCTCGCCGACCTCGGTCTGCATCAGCAGCGCGATGTCCAGCGCGACCTTGGCGCCCGCCCCGGCGACAACGCCGAGCGCCGCCGCGAGCTGGGCGATCGATGTCCGGTCGGTGTGCCACGGGACCGGAGGCACCGCGAGGCCGAGGGCGGCGGCCACCCCGGCCGCGACCGCGGGGCCGTCGCCCCCGAGGGAGGCGAGCGTGCCCACCGCGCCGCCGAGCTCGACGCCGAGCTGGCCCCGGGCCCACCCGAGGCCCGCGCCGGCCCGGTCGAGCCCGACCAGCCAGCCGGCCGCCTTCAGGCCGAACGTCGTGGGCAGCGCCTGCTGGAGGAGGGTCCGGCCGGCCATGAGCGTGGCGCGGTGTCGGTCGGCCAGCGCGGCGCAGGCGTCGGACGCCCCCGACAGGTCCTCCTCGATCAACATCGATGTGCGCGTCGCCACCAGGACGGTGGCGGTGTCGAGGACGTCCTGGCTGGTCGCGCCCCAGTGGATGCGATCGGCGAAGGGCGGCTCCACCTTTTCTCGGAGCGACTCGACGAGCGGGATGACCGGGTTCCCGCCGGGCCGGGCCGCTCGCCCCAGCGCCGCGAGGTCGTAGAGGCCGGCGTCGGCGACCGCTGCGACTGCCGCGGCGGTCCCGGCCGGGACCACGCCCTCGGCCTCCTCGGCCCGCGCCAGTGCGCTCTCGGTGTCGAGCATCGCCTGCACCCAGGCCCGGTCGGAGGTCGCGGCGAGGACGTCGTCGGGGGTGACGATCGGCTCGAACAGCCCGGCCCCGTCGTCACCAGGCAAAGAACGCCGTCTCCTGCTCGCCCTGGAGGTGCACGTCGAAGCGGTAGGCGCCGCCGTCGGGGCGGGCCAGGAGGGTCGACGCGGCCGCCTCGCCGATCTCGGCGAGCACCGGGTCGCCCGAGTTGGCCGGCGACTCGTCGGCGAAGTAGACGCGGGTCACGACGCGCTGCAGGAGCCCCCGCGCGAACACCGACAGGTCGACGTGGGGCGCGGCACCCTCCTCTACCGCCCCGGGCTTCACGGTCACGAAGTGGTAGCCACCGTCCCGGTCGCTCAGGCACCGGCCGAAGCCGCGCCAGCCCGGAGCGGTGTCGGGTGGGAACCGGCCGGCCGTGTCCGCCTGGAAGATCTCGAGGACCGCGTCGGGCACCGGGTCGCCCTGTCCGTCGAGCACCCTCCCCTCGACCCGGATCGCCCCGGGCGCGCCGCGCCCGACGAGCTCGTTGGTGTCGAGCCACTCGAAGCCGATGCGGAAGAACGGCCCGACGGTCTGGGCGGGGGTGGGCGGGCCGGGCATCTCAGCCGACCACCGGGGTGGCCAGGTGGCCGCCCACCACCACGTCGAAGCGGTAGCCGAGGCCCCACTCCTCGACGGTCGTCGAGAGGTCGAAGGTGCTCACCATCCGGGTCCGGGCCGGCTGGCTGACCGAGTTGAAGATCGGGTCGAACGCGAAGAGCGGGTCCCCGGGGAAGTACATCTGGGTGACGAGCCGCTCGGTGAACTTCCGGCCGAAGACGGAGAAGTGGATGTGAGCCGGCCGCCACGCGTTCTGGTGGTTCTTCCACGGGTACGCGCCGGGCTTGACGGTGACGAACCGGTAGCCGCCCTCGGCGTCGGTCAGGCAGCGCCCGGCCCCGGTGAAGTTGGGGTCGAGTGGCGCGGGGTGCTGGTCGCCCTCGTGCGCGTAGCGTCCCGCCGCGTTGGCCTGCCAGACCTCGACCAGCTGGCCCGCGATCGGCCGGCCGGCCTCGTCGAGCAGCCGACCGCTGACGATGATCCGCTCGCCGATCGGTTCGGCCCTGTGCTGGGCGGTGAGGTCCGCGTCGCCGGGGCCCACCGCCGCTTCGCCGAAGACTGGTCCGTGCCGCTCGGTCGGCCCGTCGGGCAGACGGAAGAGTGGCCGTCTCGGGCAGCGGAGCTGGCTCGAGCGGTAGTCGGGCCAGTCGTAGGGGGGGTCGAGCACTGGCCCTTCAGCCACGTCGGCCGTCCTGTCCCTGGGTCGCGAGCAGGGCGCGGAGCTCGGCCAGCTCGTGGGCGTTCGGCGGTTCCGTCACCTCGAGTCCGGGGGCGACCTTGAGCTCCCAGGGGGTCGCTGCCCGCGCGTCCTCGAAGGTGACCCCGGGGTGCAGCGACACCATCGTGAGCTCGCGCGTGTCGGGGTCGGGACGGAGCAGCCCGAGATCGGTGATGACGAGGGACGGCCCGCGGCCGGTCAGACCCAGGCGGGCCCGGTCGTCGGGCCCGTCCCCGTACCCGACGGTCGAGCGGAAGTCGAGCGTTTCCACGAAGGTCCGGCGACTCTGGCGAATGAGGACGATGACCTCGCCGCAGGAGCCGGCGATCTCGGGGGCGCCGCCGGCACCGGGCAGGCGGACCGAGGGGTGGTCGTAGTCGCCGACGACCGTTGAGTTCAGGTTGGCGAACCGGTCCATCTGGGCGGCGCCGAGGAAACCCACCTCGATGCGGCCGCCCTGGAGCCAGTAGTTGAAGATCTCGGGAACCGAGACAACCGTGTCGGCCGTGTCGGCCAGCTCCCCGTCACCGATCGAGAGCGGGAGCCGGGTCGGCTTGGCCCCGATCGTCCCCGACTCGTAGACGAGTACGAGGTCAGGGTTGTCGGTCGCCCGGGCCAGGTTGGCGGCGGTGCTGGGCAGCCCGATGCCGACGAAGCACACCCTCACCCCCCGCAGCGCCCGGGCGGCGGCGACGATCATCATGTCGTCGCGGTCGTAGGGGAGGGCCGCCGGTGCTGCGCTGCCCGTTGCCGACGTCGCAGTCACGCCGGCACCGCGCTTCCGCGCATCACGTGCTCCTCGATCCAGGCAACAAACGCGTCGCGGTCCCGGCTGATGGCGTCCCACCGGAGGTACTCGGCGTTGTCCCGAACCGAGTAGCCCGCCGTGTACGAGGGGTAGGTGCCGCCGGGGGCCGTGGCAACGCTGTCCACGACCCATGATGGGAGGACGACACCGCCGGCAGGGGGCTTCAGCTCGTCGACGATCTCCTCCACGGTGACGAGCACGCGTGTGGCCGCGAGCACCGCTTCCTTGTTCACACCGGTGATGCCCCACATGAGCACGTTGCCGTCGCGGTCGGCCTGTTGGGCGTGGATGATCGTCACGTCCGGATGCAACGCGGCCACCGCAGCGAGGGACTCACCGGTGAACGGGCACGTCACGGGTCGCACCGTGTCCAACCGGCCCATGAGCCCGGTCCCGAAGTAGCCGCGGAGCACCGCGAACGGGAGGCCCGACGCAGCTGCGGCGAAGCGGTTGGCGAGACCGGCGTGACTGTGCTCCTCGATCTCGATCGGGTGCGGCCAGCCGTGCTCGATCGCGTCCCTGAAGCGGTGGAGGGAGCCCACTCCCGGGTTCCCTCCCCATCCGAAGATCACCTTCCTGGCGCACCCCATGCCGATCATCTGGTCGAACACGATGTCCGGGGTCAGCCGCACGAGGGTGAGTTCTCGACGCCGCTGGCGGATGATCTCCTGCCCGGCGGCCACCGGGATCAGGTGGGTGAACCCCTCCAGCGCCACGCAGTCGCCGTCGTGCACGAGCAGGCTGACCGCCTGCGCGAGGCTCTGGATCTCGGCCACGACCATCCTTCCGTTCGCTCAACGCACAGTGATGCGGTCTGCGAACCTAGACATGGCGGTGGAAGATGTCAACGGGCCGGTGAGCCGCGCGATTTGCGAGGCCGCGATCCGGCAGCTCGAAGGACCGCGACCAGGGAACAGGTACCTTTAGACGATGAGGCCGTTGGCCTCATGGGCGCTCGTAGCTCAACGGATAGAGCATCTGACTACGGATCAGAAGGTTGGGGGTTCGATTCCCTCCGAGCGCGCTACCAGGGAAAATGGGTGGGGTTGCGGGTCCGTGAAGTGAGCACAGCGCTCTGATCGCGCCGTTTCGTACCTCCCGTAGCAGGCGCGGTTGTCGTTCTGAGGGACACGCTGGGCCCGAGTCGCTCTTCCTGTCACTGATACGTTCACCCTGCTGGCGCCGCGGGGAGGGGGTCATGGCCGAGCTGCCTACGGGCACCGTCACCTTTCTCTTCACCGATATCGAGGGGTCCACCCGGCTTTGGCAGGAGGCGAGCGGAGCCATGCAGGTTGCCGTCGCCCGGCACGACGACCTCTTGCGGGCGGCCATCGAGTCCCACGGCGGGACCGTGTTCTCGACGAGCGGAGACGGGATGGCGGCCGCGTTCCAGGCGGCGTCCTCCGCAGTCGCTGGGGCCCTCGAGGCCCAGCGCAACCTTCGCGAGGAACAGTGGCCGACCGAGGCGCCGATCCGGGTTCGCATGGGGCTCCACACTGGCGAGGCCCAACAGCGAGACGGCGATTACTTCGGGACGACGCTGAATCGCACCGCCCGCTTGATGGAGGTGGGCCACGGGAGCGAAGTCTTGTGCTCGGCGGCCACCGCTGCCCTGATAGAAGCCGAAGTGCCCCTCATCGACCTGGGTGAGCACCGTCTGCGCGACCTCGACCGTCCGTTGCGGGTGTTCCAGTTGGGAGCGGGTGACTTCCCACCCCTTCGTTCCCTTGACGCCTTCCCAGGGAACCTCCCCTTGCAGGTGAGCTCGTTCATCGGTCGTGATCGTGAGTTGACCCGTGTCACCAAGGCACTCGACGAGGCTCGCGTCGTGACCCTCACAGGGGTGGGTGGGGTCGGCAAGACCCGCTTGGCCCTCCAGGTGGCCGCCGAGGTGTTGCCCCGGTTCCAAGAGGGTGCGTGGCTCGTTGATCTGGCGTCGGTGCGTGATCCCGACGGTGTGGTCGACGCAGCGGCATTGGTATTCGGCGTCACCGCACGCGCGGGCATGACCTTGAAGGAGTCCTTGGTCGAGGTTCTCCGGACCAAGCGACTGCTCTTGGTGGTGGATAACTGCGAGCACCTGCTCGAAGCGGTCGCAGAAGTCGTGGAGAGCATCGAACGAAGCTGTCCGGGTGTCGTGGTGTTGGCCACCAGCAGGGAGGGCCTGGGACTCGACGGCGAAAAGATCCTCGCAGTGCTCTCCTTGGGCGCTCCGCACCGTGAAGCACCCTTCGAGGAGATCCTCCGAGCCGATGCGGTGACCTTGTTCGTCGACCGTGCCCAGCAGGTCGAAGACGACTTTGTCCTCAGCTCCGAGAATGCACCCGCGGTCCTCCAGATCTGTCGTCGCCTCGACGGGGTGCCCCTCGCCATCGAACTGGCCGCGGCACGGATTACCGCCATGAACCCCGCTGAGCTCGCTTCGGCGCTCGATCGGCGCCTCGAGGTGCTCTCGGGTGGTCGACGACGCGCCATCAAGCGTCAACAGACGCTGCGGGCGACCATCGACTGGTCCTACGACCTGCTCAGCGAACCGCAGCGTCGGCTCTTGGCCCGCCTCTCGGTCTTTACCGGTGGCTGCACCCGTGAGGCGGCCGAGGCGGTCTGTGGCGCCGAGCCCCTCAATGTGCGCCATCTCTTCGAGCTTCTCTCGGACCTGGTGGCCCAGTCCTTGGTGGTCGCCGATCGCGAGGGACCCGAGACCCGCTACCGCCTCTTAGAGACCATCCGGGAGTACGCCGAGGAACGCCTCGTCGGCCACGACGAGGTCACGGTGCTTCGTGATCGCCACCTCGACTACTACCGCTCCTTCGTCGACCGCTACGTCGACCACCTGTTCGGACCCGAACAGGTGCTGTGGGGCAACCGGCTCCTCGCCGATCGAGACAACGTCTTTGCGGCGTGGTTGTGGGCGATCGATACCGACAACTTCGAGGCGGCATTCGGGATCTCGCTCTGCGATGAGCCGGCGGTCCAGATCGGATACCAACTGGCGCTCTCCCACGAGTCGCTCCTCGACTTGACAGACGCGACTCGACACCCGGCCTACGCCTACCTCCTCGCTCGCTGCGCGGTCTTCGCTGCGAGTGGAGGGGATTTCGGTCGCCTCGAGGCGCTCTCGGCTCAAGCCGTTGTAGCGGACACCGACCACGATCCCCGCGTCGAGTGGTACCTGGCCTACGCCGAGGGGCTCTTGACGATGACCAGGGGCGAGTACGCCGAAGCCGCCCGCTCCTACGAGCGCGGTGTTGACGCTGCGCGTCGCGCTGGCCTGCCGGGGGCATTCCTATCGCTGCAACTTGCCCATACCGCGGCCCTGCGCACCTCGGCCGGGGACCCAGGGGGTGCGGCGCCGCTCGCCGAAGAGGCCCTCAGCATGGCCCGCTCGACCGGCATGCCCACCGCCATCGCTCAAGCCCTTCTTGCCCTCGGGGTCGCGGTCGCCGACACCAATCCCGCCGAAGCACGAGCCTGCCTCGAGGAGAGCCTCGAAATCGGTGGCGCGCTCGGATACGAACAGGTAGGCGAGCTCACGGGCGCCGTCCACCTCGCCTCGCGCCTCCGTGACCGGCGCGCCACCCTCGACCTCGCCGGGCGTGCCATCCGGCATCTCCAATGGTCCGGCGGCCAATCGGGGCTCGTGCTGATGTTCGACTTCGTATCTGCAGCGCTGCGGAGTACTCGACCCGACGCCGCTGTCGTGATCCGGGGTGCATCCGAGGCGATCCAGCGGCGCGCCCGCGACAGTTCCAGTGACCCGGCTCGAACGACTCGACACTCACTCGATCCCAATGACCCGGATACCCTCTGGGCCCGAGGTGTCGCCATGAACGTCGACGACGCCTGCACCTACGCGCTCGTCGAGATCGCTGAGTACCTCGCCAACGCTCCCGAGACAACCTGATGCCGCCCGACGGTGTGGTGACGACCGCCGTCCCCTCACTCTTCCCCTTACGCCCTCGGCTCCCAGCTCGCACCACCCCCAGATCCACCGGGAGGCCACACAGCTACTCGTTGACGCCATCGGCAAGCCCACGACGCGCGAGCGGAACGGGTCGACCCGGACTTCGTGCTCACTCCCGAGAACGCATCGGCGGTCGCAGCGGTGTGCCGACGCCTCGACGGGTTGCCGCTTGCCATCGAGCTCGCGGCAGCACGGGTCAAGGCGATGAGCCCCGCCGAGCTTGCCCGAGGCCTCGACCACCGATTCGAGACTCTCGCCGGGGGCCGGCGGGGGGCGGTGCAACGACGCCAGACCCTGCGGGCCGCCATCGACTGGTCCTACGACCTACTGACCGAGCCCGAACGCCGCCTGCTGGCCCGAATGTCGGTCTTTGCCGGGGGCTGTACTAGGGAGAGCGCCGAGGCGGTGTGTGCCGGGGACCCCATCGATGCGTCGAGGTCGTTCTCCCTTCTATCCACCCTGGTGGACCGGTCGTTGGTGGTCGTCGAGCGCGGCGATCCCGCCACCCGCTACCGCCTGTTGGAGACGATCCGCGAGTACGGGGAAGAACGCCTGGCCGAGCACGGCGAGACCGATGCGGTCCGCCGCCGCCACGCCGAGCACTACGACGCCTACGCCCGGAGGCTCTATGAGAAGGCGCGTGGCCCCGAGGAACCCGAGGCACTGCGGCTGCTGGGCGCCGAGCGCGAGAACCTGCTCGCGGCGATGGCCTCGGCCGTCGACTCCGGCGACGTCGACGTGGCGCTGCGGCTGCTGACCGCCAGAGGGGGCATGGTGTTTTGGTTCAACCTCCAGCGGCTCCCCGTCGACGCCCTCAGACTGAAGGGCGTCGCAGAGCACCCCTTCTACCCGCGGGCGCTCGTCACCGCCGCTTGCTACGCCGTCTTGTCGGGCGACGCCCGAGGTTGGGAAGAACTCGCCGACGCCGCCCTGTCCGCCGCCGAGCGCCTTGCCGAACCCGACCCGGTCGTCGGCTACCTCCTCCAATGGGCGCGGGCGCGAATGGCGCAATACCTTGGCTTGGAGGCCGCTTCGGCCGCCCACGCGGTCGCCGCGGCGGAGATCGCCCGATCGGCGGGTCTTCTTCCCGAGCTTGCAAGTCAGCTCGGCGCGGCAGGTATCGCCCTCGCCGGCAGCGGCGGCTCGGACCGGGCCGAGCCCCTGGCCCGGGAGGCGCTCGCCCTCGCCCGTCAACTCGGCGCTCCCTCCCTCATCGCCTCGGCCCTGAAAGGCCTGGCTTCCGTCCTCGTGAGCGTCGACCCCGAGCAGGCCAGCAGGGCGTTTCGGGAGGGCATGCAGGTTGCGTCGGTCCTCACCGACCCAGACCCGGTGTTGGGCGGCACGGCCTATATCGCCGCCCAGCTCGGGGACTGGGACGTGGTGCTGAAGTTCTTACCCGACGCGATCCGAGGGTTCCAGTGGCTGGGCGACCGCCCCAACCAGGCCGGCCAGTTCAACTTGGTCGCGCGAGCCATCGCCCCCATCGATCCAGAAACCGCCGCGCTGCTCCAAGGTGCGGTCCGCAGGCTGGTCGCCACGTTGCGTGCGCCGCGACCGGGCCCGGCTCCTACTCCGACCGACCGGGCCCTCGGCGCCCGCCCCGATGACGGAGCGCCGGGAGGCGAGGGCGGGTTCATTACCGCGCTCCGCCAAGAGACCAGTCGTATCCTCCACGAGGCACTGGGACGGACGCGCCTGAGCGAGTTGCGGGCCGAGGGCGCGGCCCTGGACGACGACGTCGTCGTGACCATGGCCCTCGACGCCATCGCCAAGGCCAGGGCAGGCGCCCTCGTATGAGCACGACCGAGCTCCCTACCGGCACCGTCACCTTCTCATTGATCGATATCGAGGGCTCCACTCGGCCGTGGGCGGAGGCCCCCTATGCGATGCGGGCTGCCTTGGAGCCCAGGTGTCGGGTCCCCATACATCACTTCCCGTAGTGGTAGCGGGCTTGGAGCACGACGATGTCATCACCATCGACTAGGTAAACCAATCGGTGCTCGTCATCGATTCGTCTTGACCAGCATCCGGCGAGGACGTGTCTTAACGGTTCGGGTTTGCCAATCCCGCTGAACGGGTCGCGCTGAACCTCGTCGAGCAAGCGGTTGAGTCGCTTGAGGGTCGCCTTGTCGGTGGTTTGCCAGTACCGGTAGTCGTCCCAGCCGTGCGGAGTAAAGCAAAGACGCATCAGCCCAGGTCGTGGACCTCGCGCTCTCCGGCACGGGCTTGGGCGAGGCTCTCGAGGAGCCGACGGGCGTTGGCCGGTACTCGCAGCAACCAGGCTGTTTCGCTGAGCGCGTCATAGTCCGCTCGGGACAGCAGCACCGCGTCGCCATGTTTGGACGTGATCTCGACCGGTTGGCGGTCGTCGTTCACCTGTTCGATGAGGGGGAACAGGTTCTTTCGGGCCTCGCTGGCGGTGATGGCCACGGCGCTCTCCTCGGGCTGACTGGTACTGTTTATGGTACCAGTCACGATCGTGGTTCTCTCGCGTGTCCTCACAATCGTCGACCGGAAAGCCCGGTCCAGAGCATCTAACTCTGCCCTTTCGCTTCTGGCTGACCAGGAATTTCCCCGATAAGCACATCGCTCAGCCCGATCTGGCTACGGATCAGAAGGGTGGGGGTTCGATTCCCTTCGATCGCGCGAGTAGGTGTGTTGCCACGGCTGCTGTATCCCAGCTCTGACTATCACGGGGCCCCGTTCTGGCCAGACGCGTTGGTTCCTCCGCAGACGCTCTGGCCCTTCGAGGAGGTGCACGAGGTGGGCCCGAATCCGTACGAGGCTTTGACGAAGTGCACTGCCAGCCCAGGGATCCCGGGGCTCTGACACACAGCCGAGGGTCGGTTCCCATCGATGAGACAGGTGGCCGCTGTCAGATAGTTGGCTGTCGCCACGATGTCGAGGGTGACCGGGTTGGTGGTGTCACTCAGATCGGCGACGATCTGCTCTCGACTAAGTCCATGAAGAATGAAAGGGTCGTAGCTGGACTGCGAGATCACCACGCGGTTGCCGAAATCCACAAAGGGCAAATAGCCGGGATTGGCTGGGAAGTACTTGGCGGAAGTGTAGGTATTATCAAGTCTCGCCTCTTCCGGTGTCGGCGATTGGAGCGAAGCGAAGTGACCGTTTGGAAGCGTGCGGTTACCGAGAATCTCCCGGGTCTCCAACGCTACGTAGGGGCTTGAAAACTTCGCCCGCAAGAATGTGAACGATTGAGTGGAAGGATCGACGTCGTTCTTGGCCGACTGCGCGTTACCAAGCCCTGACCACGTTCCGAATCGCGCCAAGGCAATGATGAAGGCCCAACGCTCCGCAGCACAATAGGGGCACGGTTCTGCTCCTTCGTAGAAGATCTCGGGCTTGCCGTCGATCACCAGTTTGCTCTGACCATGGAGGATCACCGGTGCGGCGACAGTGGGCTGGATACCGACGCTCTCGAAGGTTGACTGAGAAAGGGTGGTGATCGCCTGAACGACCACCGTGGACGCCGCTTGCCAGGACTCACGATCGCCCTTGTTTGCCGCCCGTGCAGGACCTACACCCCAGCCGGTCACCAGTCCGCTCATCACGAGACTCGCCAAGAGAGTCGCGAAAACTGTCTGTCCCCGACGGACACGCACGATGAACTCCCTCTGTTGCGGTGATCGGCAAATCTATTCTCTGGTCGGGCACTCGGTGCCGGACCCGGTCCAGGCGGTGCACCAGAGAAATTGATCGGCTGCGACCCGGCGGTGCGGGCAGCCACGTGCGGAGTATCTCTTCGAGCGGGAGTGTCCGAGCGACCCTCTACCTCTGGTAGAGCCAATCCCTGATCGACTGCGTTTCGATCCATCAAGTCTGCCGCGCGCGTTGTCTCAACGATGCTTCGAACACAGGTTGACGGACCCAAGGGGGAGCCCACACCATCGTCGGGCCGAGAGATCCGGGTCTGTTGTCGTTGGCTGGTTCACTGACGACGCGAACGCGTGATCGAATCGGAGAGCATCTCCAGGGTCACGGGCGCCCCTGGTGCCGTAGGATTCGATGCGTGTACAGCGAGATCGCAAGCAACAAGCGGCGCAGCGTCGCCTTCATCGTTCTGTTCTTTGTGATCTGGCTGGCCATCGGAGCTGGCTGCGGCTTTCTCTTCAAGGCCATCAATCACCAGTCGGCGACCCATTACGGCTGGAGTCCCGTCATCGTCGGCATGGTGATCTGCGGTGTCCTCGCGATCTTCGGGGTCCTGTACTCGCTGAACTCGGGAGCCAGGATGGTGCTCAGCGTCTCAGGGGCCGTGCCGGCCAATCCGGCGCAGTACCCGCAGCTGTACAACGTGGTGCAGGCCCTGGCCATCGGCGAGGGGATCCCCACGCCGGCGATCTATGTGATCAACGACCCCTCGCCCAACGCCTTCGCCACGGGGGTCAGCCCGCAAAAGGCAGCCATCACGTTCACCACCGGACTGCTCGCGATCATGAACCGCGAAGAGCTGGAGGGCGTGGCTGGCCACGAGATGAGCCACATCAAGAACCATGACATTCGTCTCTTGCTCGTGGTGGGCACCATGATCGGCATGGCCGCCCTGTTGGCCAGTCTCCTGTGGCGGAGCGCCTTCTTTGCGGGGGGCGGGCGAGGCGGCAGGAACAGCGGCCAGCTCATGCTGGTCATCTTTGCGGCTGGCGCCATGCTGGCCATCGTCGGATTTGTCTTCGGCCCACTTGTCCGCTTGGCACTCTCACGCCGCCGCGAGTCGTTGGCCGACGTGAGTGGGGTGGAGCTGACCCGCAACCCCGTAGGGTTGCTGGGTGCTCTGAAGAAGCTTCAGCAGAACGACAAGCCGTTCAAGAAGATGAACCATGTCACCGCCGCGATGTGCATCGACGACCCGCTGCAGCACCACGAGGCCTGGTACCACCGCCTCTACGACACCCATCCTCCCATCGAGGAGCGGATCGCCGACCTCGAGAAGATCGCGGCTGGCCAGTCCGTCTGACCGGAAAGCCGGGGTTCACCCGGCGAGTTCAACCGGCCGGCGGCGGGCCCTCTCCGCCATCCGCCAACGGTGGGCCGACCGGCGAAGGACCCGAGGCGCTCGGTCCCGAACCGGGGAAAGTTACCTGTGGTACCGCACGGTCCTCCTCGTCGGCGGCGAAGAACGCCACCGCCTTGAATCCGAACGGTCCGGCAATCAAATTGCGGGGAAACGTCTGTAGCGCGATGTTGTAGTCGCGGGCGCTCGTGTTGTAGTAGCGGCGGGCGTACTCGAGTTTGTCTTCGGTCGCAGTGAGCGTCTCTTGCAGCTGGAGAAAGCTCTCGACTGCTCGTAGCTGAGGGTAGTTCTCGGCAACCGCGAACAACGAACGAAGCGCGCCCGACAGAACATTCTCGGCGGGGGCAATTTTCGCCGGGTCGCCGGTCGCGCCGGCAGCGACCGCATTTGCCCGAGCCTGGGTGACCGCCTCAAAGGTCCCCCGCTCGTGGGCGGCGTAACCCTGCACCGTCGACACAAGATTCGGAATGAGGTCGTGACGGCGCTTGAGTTCGACATCGATCTCGGACCAGGCCTCCTGTGTCCGGTTCCGCTTCTTAACGAGCCGGT
>Ga0116219_10000782_pt1 | contig 31849 bp, 33 predicted proteins | sample Sb_taG_4_FD_91019 | JGI IMG/M metagenome (GOLD analysis project Ga0116219, IMG submission 91019) | Peat soil microbial communities from Weissenstadt, Germany - Sb_50d_6_BS metaG | ecosystem: Environmental > Terrestrial > Soil > Wetlands > Peat | place: Germany: Weissenstadt | collected 2010-09-21 | reverse complement strand
TTCCCAGGAATGGGGTAGTGACGGCATCGGCAGTCTCCGGGAAGCTGGGGCGGAAGCTGACGTCGATGATACCGGCCGGGGCGGGACCGGTCCATTCCAGGTGCAAAGCCGTAGTTGCGGCGGCGGCTGCCGTAGCCGCTCGCTGCCACAGCAGATCCAAGCGGGACGCTGGCGGGTGGTTCCCTGCGGGTAACCAAGCCCCTTACGCTGAGCCCAGGCGGACGGGGCTCGGGAAGAGCGAGAAGCCCAGCCGCTTCCGCGGCTCGGATCACCAGCGCTCGCCGACGTCCGCCCGACGAATAAGCTGTCCTTGGTGGGGGCCCGCGCCGCGTCGTGCGAGAGGAGGAGGCATGGCCGTCAACATCGTCGTGCCGTCCGTCGGGGAATCGATTACCGAGGGCACCCTCGCGCAATGGCTGAAGAAGGACGGCGACGCCGTGCGGGCCGACGAGCCGGTGCTCGAGCTGGAGACGGAGAAGGCCACCACGTCCGTCCCCGCCCCGTCGTCGGGCCGGTTGGTCATCGCGGTCCCGCAGGGGCAGACGGTGAAGATAGGTCAAGTGGTCGGCCGCGTCGAAGAGGGCGCCGCGCCGCCGCGACCCGCCCCGGCCCCTGCGCGGCAGGAGGTGGAACCCGCGCCGCCGCCCGCGCCGAAGGAGGCGGTCTTGTTGTCGCCGGCCGCCCGGCAGCGCGCCGCCGACGCCGGCATCGACGCGACCCAACTCAGCGGCACCGGCCGGGGCGGCCGTGTCACCAAGCAGGACGTGCTCACCTTCCTGGAGAAGCAACCCGCGCCGAGTGCCATGCCCACGCCCCCCTCGCCAATTGCGAACGCGCCACCGCCGCCGGAGGGGGAGCGTACTGCGAAGCCGCAAGCGGCTCCCCGGCAGCGCGAGACGCGCCAGCGCATGACCAGCATCCGCCAGCGCATCGCCGAGCGCCTCGTCGCGGCGCAGCACTCGGCCGCCATCCTGACCACGTTCAACGAAGCCGACATGTCCGCCGTCATGGCCCTGCGGGCGAAGTACAAGGAAGCCTTTCAGAAGAAGCACGGCGTCGGCCTCGGCTTCATGTCCTTCTTCGTCAAGGCGTGCGTCGAGGCACTGCGAGCGTTCCCCGCGGTCAACGCCCGCCTCGACGGCGCCGACGTCGTCTACCACAACTACTGCAACATCGGCGTCGCGGTCAGCACCGAGCGCGGCCTGATGGTGCCGGTGCTGCGCGACGCCCATGACCTGAGCCTCGCCCAGGTCGAGAGGGGGGTCGCCGAGCTGGCCGAAAAGGCACGTAGCGGCAAAATCTCCGTGGACGATCTGCAAGGGGGGACGTTCACCATCACCAACGGCGGCGTCTTCGGCTCGCTGCTCTCGACGCCGCTGCTCAACACGCCACAGACCGGCATCCTGGGCATGCACCTCATCCAGAAGCGGCCGGTGGCCATCGACGACCAGGTGGTGATCCGGCCGATGATGTACCTGGCGCTGTCGTACGACCATCGCCTGATCGACGGCCGCGAGGCGGTGAGCTTCCTGCTGCGCGTCAAGGAGTGCGTCGAAGGCCCGGAGCGGCTGCTGCTCGAAGTGTGAGGCGGGGCCGGGCGGGCCGCGTTTGCTTAGAAACGGTATCCACAACCCTCTTGCCGCTTGCGGCTTCGCAGGAACGATTGCGAAGCCGCAAGCGGCGAAGACATTTAGGAGCTACGAAGGTCTCACGTCTCTGCACACGGGGCAGTCGGGACGGCGCCGGAGCGAGACCTTCTGGAAGGTCATGTCGCCGAGGTCGCACAGGAGCATCTGGCCCAGGAGCGGCTCGCCGAGGCCGGCGAGTACCTTGATTGCCTCCATCGCCCCGAGGCAGCCGACCACGCCGGACACCGCCCCGAGCACGGGGAACTCGCGATTCCAGTGCGGCGGCTCGGCGGGGTAGAGGCAGGCCAGGCACGGCGTCCGCCCGGGGAGGACGGTCGTCAGCTGCGCCTGCATCTCGTACATGGCGCAATCGACCAGCGGCTTGCCCCGGCGCACCGCGACCCGGTTCATCAGCAGTCGCTCGGCAAAGGTCGGGGCGCACGCCGCCACCAGATCGACGCCGCCGACGAGGCGCTCGACGTTGGCCGCGCTCACGTTTTCGGCAATGGCCTCGATCTCAATAGTTGGGTTCAACTGGCGCAGGCGGCGGCCGGCGAGGTCGGCGCGGGGGGTGCCGACGCCGTCGGTGGTCATGAGGAGCTGGCGGTTGAGGTCGTTGAGGCGCAGGTTGCCGGCGTGGGCCAGGACGAGGCGGCCGACGCCCGCGGCGGCCAACTGATAGGCCACGCAGCCGCCCACCCCGCCGCAGCGCGACACCAGCACCGACGCCCCCTTGAGGCGCCGCTGTCCCTCCTCGCCGAAGCCCGGCACCCACAGCTGCCACTGGTAGCGCTCGCGCTCGGCGTCCGTCAACGGTTGGCCCGGCCCCATCGCTCTCACCCCCCCGCGACCGGCGACAGCAGCGTGACGACATCACCGTCCTTCAGAGAGATGTTTTCTCCCTGACCGACCTGCACATCGCCGACGAAGACGAGGACGCCGGGGCTGAGTTGACCGTCGGCGCCGAGCAGCAGGCGGCGCAGGGCGTCGCCGTGCCGTGTCGCCAGGTCGGACGCCAGGTCGGACGCCGTGCAGGGGCCGTCCAGGTCGATCGCTTCGCCAGCCACGCCCGCGGCCGTCCGCAGCTGGGCCATGTAACGCACCGACACGCGCATGCCCTTCACACCTCCGCCAAGGATTCAGAAATCGTCCCGCCCCTGAGCACGAACAGGCGGTCGGCCAGCACCTTCGCCTCGCTGAGGTTGTGAGTGACGTGCAGCGCCGTCACCCCCGTCTGCCGCTGCACCGAGCGCAGCAGGGCGTACATCTCCTGCCGCGTCTCGTCGTCCAGGGCGCTGAGCGGCTCGTCCAGGAGCAGCACGCGCGGCCGGAACGACAGCGCCCGCCCCAGGGCGACGCGCTGCGACTCGCCGCCGCTGAGCCCCTCCGGCCGGCGGTCGAGTAGGTGCCCGATGCCAAGCAGCGCCGCCAATTCCGCCACGCGGTCGGCGATGGTCTGACGGTCCCGGCGGCGGACGCGCAGGGCGAACTCCAGGTGCTCGCACACGGTCATGGTGGGAAACAGGGCGAGGTCCTGCGGCAGGTAGCCGACGCCGCGCTCGGCGGCCTTCAGCGCGGTGACGTCGTGTCCCATGAGGAGCACGCGGCCGGCCCGCACCGGCTTCAGTCCGGCGACCGCTTCGAGCAGCGTGGTTTTGCCCGAGCCGGTCTTGCCCATGAGAACGGCGTACTGCCCCGTCTCGACGCGGAAGGAGACGCTGTCCAGGGCGAAGGCGCCGGCGCGGAGGGCCAGGTTCTCGAGCGCGATCACGGCGGCGTGCTCCCCGCGGGTGACTGCGCCATGGCGGCCAGGAACCGCTGAAGCCGGCCGTACGCTAGTTGGGGATCGACACGCTCCGACTCTTGGCCGCGCCGGCCGTGAGCCACCCGGTTCCGGTATCGCCTTACTTGATTGACCTCCTCAACGAGGTCCGCGTGGTGGTCCTTGAACGGTTGGAGGACGTGAAAGAAGCTCCCCTCCTCGACCCGCTCTCGGGCCTCCTCAGCCGCCAACTTCAGGGTGCGATGTCGAATGACTTTGCTTTCCTCGATCACTTCCGCGAGGATCCGATGACGCACCAAGGACTCGAACACGGAGAACAGTACGACGATGGCCAGGTCGTCCAAGTGAAGCAAGCCGAAGGCCGCCTCCTCCTCGACCTGGCCCGCCTGGAGGAGTTGGAAGTGGTCGTCGCGCTCGAGCCGCCCTTCCCACGGCAACTCCGTCCAGTAATGCTGGGCGAGCCGCTTCATTCGGCGCAGCTGGGAGCGGGTCTTCTCATACCAGCGCCAGGCGTCTTCCAGGCTCGTCATGAGAACAACCTGACCAAGGCGGCCTCGAAACTGTCCTTGTCGAGCAGGTCGGTACTGTAGTCGCTGTCGTTGACGATGCGCCACCTTTCGCCGTGCCGCTCGTCGAGCAGACGGTAGAGGAGGTATTTCAGGTCCCCGGCCGTCATGACGACCAGCCCTTGCGTGCGAAAGGAAGGATCGCCTACGGACCCGACTGTGTTGCGCGCCCCGGGCGCGATCTGGACTTCGCGATCGCGTAGCCTCACCGATAGCCCGGGCGCCTCGTAATGCCCGATCCCGCCTTCGTGGAATGTGTGCGTTTGCTCAGTGATTCGCAACACTCCCGTCGTGTCCGCCTCGCGCAGCCAGGCTCTGATCTGATCCAGTAAGCGCCGCACGGCGGCCACCCATTCGTCGCGCTTCGCCTGGCGCTGCTCGGCCTGGGCGAACCACCGATCCGCTTCCTGACTCAGGAAGTCTTTGAGCGTTATCGTCACGAGCCTACCCTCCTCATCTCGCCTTCATCGCCGGCGCATCCATACCATACACCCGCACCACCACCAGGACAATCACCGCGGCCAGCACCATCAGCAGCGACACCGCCACCGCCGCCTCCAGGTTGCCGACGCTCAATTCCAGGAACACTGTCGTGGGCAGCACCTCGGTGCGCAGGCGCGTGGCCCCGCTGAACACCAGGATCGGCCCGAACTCGCCCAGCGCCCGCGCCCAGGCCAGCGTCGCCGCCGTCACCATGCCGCGCCGCGCCGACGGCAGCACCACCCACCAGAACGCCTGCGCCCGCGTACAGCCCAGCGTCAGCGCTACCTGCTCGTGCCGCGGGGAGAGGCCGTCGAAGGTCACGCGCATCGTCCGCACGGCGAAGGCACAGGCCACCGCGAACTGCGCCAGTACCACACTCGGGATCGTGTACGTCACCGAGAAGTGGAGGTTCTCTTGCAAGTACAGTTCCAACGACTTGCCGCCGAGCGGCACGTGAAACAGGATCAGCAGGCTCAGGCCGATAACCAGCGGCGGCAGCACGATGGGGATGTCGAGCAGGGCGTCGAGAAGCCACTTACCGCGGAAGTGGTAGCGCGACAGCAGGTAGCCGAGCGGCACCGCCACCCACACCGACAGGATGGCCGTCAGTGTGCAGGAGATCAGGCTTAACCGGATCGCGTAACGGATGGCCGGCGAAGCGAGGGTGCGCGCGAAGTGCTCCCACAGGCTCTCGGCCCAGCCCGGCGGCGTGGGGCGCGCCTGGCGCACGAGGAAGGACACGTCGGCCGCGAGCATCGCCACGATCAGGACGACGTACAGCCCCCCGATGATCGCCAGCAGCAGCAGGAAGGGAACGTCGCCGGGGACGCGCGGGGGAGGCGGGCCTGCGGGGGAGGGCGTGTCGGTCATCGCTCCTTCGACCCCGCCCGCCAGTGGAAGCCGTTGGCCTCGAAGCGCTCCTTCGATTCGGCCGAGCGGATCGCCGCCAGCAACCGCTGCGTCAATTGCTTGTGTTTGGACTCCCGGCCGACCGCCACCGGCTGCACGGCCAGGGCGCACGGGACGTCGATGGCGATGGCCTCCAATTCGTCCTCGTGCCCCGTCAGGTTGCTGACGTAGGCCACCACGGCGTCGAGCGACCCGGTGAGCATCTGGTTGACGAGCATGTCGCCGGCGGGCGACTGCACCTTGACGTTGCCCATTACCTCGGCCCTGGCGCGGCCCTGCTCCAGCGCCTTCTGCGTCAGCACGCCGAGGGCGCACTGCTTCTCGTGGCCGACGCCGAGGCGCAGGCCGGGCTGGCCGAGGTCGTCAAGCGTCTTGATCCCGTGCGGGTTCCCCTTCGTGACGATGATGACCAGGCGGTTGGTCGAGATGTCCTGGCTGTCGATGAACAGGTCGCTCACCTGGTCCATGAACGACTTGTCGCAGGCGAAATAGGCGTCCGGCCGCTGGCCGCCCCTCATGTCGGCGACGAGGATGCCGCAGCCAAGGTACTTGGTGACGACCTCCACCCCCTCGCGCGCCTCGAAGTCCTTGATGGTCTGCTCGACGGCGCGCTGGAGCATGGCGCCGGCGTACAGGACGAGTTTTGGCCTCTCGGCCCAGGAGTCGCCGTCGGCGATCTCGAAACCCTGCTTCTCGAACTCGGGCAAGCCGCGGTCGCGGGCGGCAAGGTAGCGGGCGAAGCGCAGGGCGGCGGCCGGCTGCCGGCCGCCGGCGAGGACCGCCACCGAGACGCTGGCCGAAACCCCGTCCAGCTGCGTCAGGCGGACCGCCTCCAGGCCGTGGACCTGGCGCACGGTGGCATCCCAGACGAAGCCGGCATCGACGGCGCCGAGTTGGACCGCGTTGGCCACGTCGTTGACGGTCGTCTTGGAGACGGTGGTACGGCGGTGAATCTCGTCCCAGTGCCCGCTCTTGCGCAGGGCGTCGCGCGTCACCTTGCCGATGGCGGCCACGTCGGGGTCGGCCTGCGCCAGGCGGACGCCGGGCCGGAGCAGGTCATTGATCGAAGCGATCTTCTTCGGGTTGCCTTCGGCGACGGCGAGGACGGGGTGCATGCGGGCCAGGGGGATGGTTTCGGCGAGGAGCCCCTTGTCGCGGCCGAGCTGGACGTAGCTGTCGTCCGCCGGGAGGTACAGGTCGGCGCGGCCGGAGTCGCGTCCGTCCTCGATGACCCGCGTGAGCAGGGCCTGCGACCCGCCGTAGTCGGGCCGGACCTCCACGCCGTACTGCTGCTGGTAGTCCCTGGCGACGGCCTCGATGGCCGGCTTGATGCCGGCGGCGCAGTAGATGACGATGGGGCCCTGGGCCGCGGCCCCGTCGCCGGACGGCCAGAGGAGCAGGCCGACCAGCACGGCGAACAGGGCGACGGAGCCGAGGAAGGCGAGCCAGACGCCGCTGAGGGCGGCACGGCGGGGACGGCGGTGGGTCATGGGTGGGTCTCGGTCGCGGGCCTCATTTCTCGGGGCGCTTCGTGCCGCCGTGCTCCTTGGCGAATTCCTCAATGAGCGACTCGACCGTCACGTCTTTGCGGAACTTCACCTTCAGCGTGCGCGCGTGCTCCGCCAGGGCGGCATCGACCGTGGTCGCCGCGTGGGGGCGCGCCGGGAGTTCGAGTCGGAGCGGTTCGCCGTCACCGACTCCGAGGGAGACGGTCACCCGATCGTGCCGCTGCTCGAATGACCACGGATTGTCGGCCCAGAGCGACGCGCGCGCGTGAAGTTGCTCGACCACCACACGCGGCTCTCGCGGTTTCCCCGGGGCAACCGGCTTCGGCTTGTCGGCGCCCAGCGCCTGCAGCACTTCCGCCAGGTCATCAACCCCCAATACGCCACGCTTGAGGCGCCGCGCAGACGCCGGGGTCATCGGCACGGTCGCGCTCAGCCGGCCCGGCTCCAACTTCAGCCAGGCATGCTTGTCGCGCGCGGCGCGAAGGACCATGGCCTGCGATTCCTTGTCGAGGGCCATCGACGGGCCCTGCTCGTCGGCCAGCAGCCCCTCCGAGATCATGCCGTTGGCCGACGCGACGAGCTTGCTCACCTCGCGCACCGTGATGTGTTGGTAGGCGCACAGCTTGCCGTCGGCGCGCGTGTAGAAGGCGCCGTTCTTGATAGTCAGGTGCTTGCGGAAAAGGTCCTTCACCTTCTTCTGGTCGTCCGCGTCTCTCTTGTCCGGCGTCAGATCGACGTGGAAGGGCCAGGCCCAGAGGCAGAACTGCTGCTCGCCGGCGAAGCCGGAGAGCTGCTCCTTGGCCGATTTCAGGTCGTCTTCCTTGTCCGAATCGACGTGAATGCCCTCGTAGACGAGCAGGACATGCGCCTCGTCGCGGTCCTTCGGGAAGACGACGAAAACGGTCTGTTTCTCGAACTCGACGCAACCGGCCGCCAGGACGAAGAGCAGGGCGGCGACGGCCAGCCGCAGCCGGCGGGGGAACGGGGACATGGGGCGCCTCCGGGTCAGTGGGCGAACAAGAGAGAGGCCGCAAATATCTGGGGTCATCCTCTCACGGCCGCACGGTGGACGCAAGTGCTTTCCACGCGGCGGCCAATCCCCCGTCAGGCCGCCCGGGCCGCGCGGCGGCGGACGACCTGCACGACGCCGAGGCCCGTCAGGGCGAGCAGCAGCGGCAGGAGGATGGGAATCGGCTCGGCGTCGATCGGCCGGGTGGGCTCCGCCGTCGGTTCGCCCGGCTCGCCGATCAGGATGAACGCCGACCAGTAGTAGGGGTGCTCGTAGGGGTGGCCCGAGGCGGGGCTGGCGCTCGCGCCCCCCTGATGGATCTGGCTGCGGGCCTCCTTCGGGAACTGTGCCTGCAACTGGGCCACCTCCTCATCCGTCAACTGCCGGAGCCAGTGCTTGGCCTCCTGCAGCGCCGCAACCTTGGAGAGCGGCCGCTCGAGCCCCGGGCGCCTTCCCAGGAGGTTCTCGTAAAAGCGCTTCATCAGCAGCGCCGTGGCCGTGTCATCCACCTCCCACAGGCTCAGCACCAGGCTCCGCGCTCCGGCCAGGAAGAGCGCCTGAGAAAAGCCGAGATACCCTTCGCCGCCGCTGTACTGACCCAGCCCCGTCTCACAGGCGCTGAGCGTGACCAGGTCGGCGTCCAGGTCCCAGGTGCGCAGGATCTCCGCGGCGGTCAGCCGGCCTCCGCGCGGCTTGTCCGCTGCCCGCGCCGGCCCCGGTGGGCCGGGCAAGTCGTCCTGGGCGAGGATCAGCGCGGACTGCATCGGGTGCTTGCTATCCACGACGGCGTGCGTGGCCAGGTGCACGAACCGGAAGTCGCGCAGGCCGCGGGCCGCCAACTCCCCCAGGCGCCGCTCGCTGGCCTCCGAGCCGAGCAACTGCTGGGGGTGGGCGAAGAGCCGGGCGATGGCACTCACCTCGGCGCGCGTCCCGGGCAAAGGGGCAAAGGACTCGGCTCCCGCGGCGCGTCCCGGCCCGTGGAGGGCGCCCCCGGCCAACCGGCCAAAGGCCGGATCGCCGAGGACCAGGAGGCTTGGCCCCGCCCCTGTCCTCCCCCGGTCAGCGGCCTGCCGTTCTTTCTCCCGCAGCCAGGCGAACATCGTGCCGGAGGGGCGTAGCTAACGCGGTACTCCGAGGCAAAGGTTTCCGCCGAAGCTTCGGCGCTCCGGCGCCGACAGTTGTCGGCGCCTGTTCACCCCTTTGTACACCACGTTTGAGAAAGCCCCTTTTCACAGCATTTTTCATTATTCTGTGTTTTTTCGCTTGCATTCTCTTCTGGCCAGGCGTAACTTCATTATTTCTGCCCTGACAATAAGTCACCGCCGTAATAATCTGTTCAGTAACAGGCGGCCATTTTCATGGTTTCAGGGTGCCGCATGACGGCATGACAACTACTGTCTCAAATGCTATTCTCGCTGTGATACATGTAGTCGGGAAGGTTCTGGCCAACATGCTCGTCTGGAACAAACTCGTCTGGCATACGAACGAGGAATTAATCGCCCTCGATCTTGCGCTAATTAATCTCGCTTGCGCTGCCGGCTTGCCCGGCTCCGAACTGATCGACCTTGATCTCTGCCTCTCGAAGCTCGACTCCTGGGCATATTCTGTTCGGACGTACACTGATCGCCTGGTACCACACTTCCACCACAAGCGCGCCGACTACCACAACTCCGAAGCCTATTTCCGCAGCCTCTGCTTAATTACGCTTTTGCAACGAGACATGGGAGTTTGCTACAACCTGGCCAAGACGGCCGAGGACGCTTCCTTTGACCTTGCGGATTGCTTTATCCACGGCGTCATTCAAGGGTCGGGCGGCACCTGCGCCACCATGCCCGTTACTTACGCCGCCGTCGGACGCAGGCTTGGCTACCCCATCCAGCTTGTCTCGGCGAGGGGGAAGTCGATGAACCACTTGTTCGCCCGGTGGGACGATCCGCACGGCGAGCGGCTGAACATCGAGGCGACCAATAAGGGGATGAGTTGCTTTCCCGACGATTACTACCGCACAGGGAGGTACGAAATAACCGCGGACGTCGAAGAGGCAGGTCAGTTCCTACAGTCGCAAACACCGAAGATGGAATTGGCTGGTTTCTTGGTCGAGCGGGCATACCTCTTGCGCGACCACGGTGACCTGCGACAGTGCGTGGACGCTTGGGCCTGGGCGGCGTCCCTGGTTCCGGAAAACAAGCTCTACTTGAACACGCTGAAAATGGTGATGAACGATTGGGCTGGACAGCTAAAAACCACGACGCCGCCAGGTTTTCCGCACATGTGGATCGTCGCGCCCTACCGCTACTACCAGCCGGCGCTGCCGCCTGAGATCGAGCTAGACATTCTTGGCCTCGCGGTTACCGAGTACATGTTGACACACGCCGAATGGAAGAGCAAGTGGTGGAATCGTTTACGCCGGGGTGAGCGTCTGGAAGAGGAATCACCTGTCGCCGCGATGGTGAAGTTCGGATCGGGCGGATCCTGCGATCTGACGTTACGATTTGCTTGCATGAATTGAAACTCTCTTGACCATAAGGAGCCCTCCCATGTTCGATCCGAGCATCGGCCGTTGGATAGAGGAAGCCCCAATCGGGACCGAGGGCGGAGAGGTGAACCTGTACCGCTACGCTGGTAATAGCCCGACCAGTGCAACCGATCCGAGTGGCTTGAAGAGTACCGGAGAACAGCACGCAACGGGGAGAGAGGCTCAGGTCGGCAACAGCCCTACGACTGCGACCGATCCAAGTGGCGCGCAGCTCACCGGAGGACAGCCTGCAAAGGAGACAGAAGGTCAGGCCGGCAACGCCCCGATGACTGCGACCGGTCCGAGTGGCTCGCAGACCACCGGGGAAGAGCAAGGACTGCGGAGCCAGGGCGACCAGAGGAGGCGGCTTGCTATTGTGTTCGTGGCCGCAGCCTTAAGTGGCGTGGAGATCACCGCGGAACGATGGGGACAGTGGGAACCGACTTCCCACTTCTGGCAGGCAGCCCCGCAAGGACCAACTCCGTCGCCCTGGAGCGTGCCTGGCCATGGGTCGTTGGGCTCCCTGATAACGCCGAATGACACGGGAACATACTTGGGTCACCCGCTGAGCATTGGCTTTGCTGGAGCATCCGGTCTGCAAGGCGGCTTTGCTGGAGCATCCGGTCTGCAAGGCGGCTGGGCTGGAGCATCCGGTCTGCAAGGCGGCTGCAAGAATCTCGGCTCAGGACCATTTGGCAACCAGGGTGCGTGGTCCATCAGAGGCGGCTCGTTTTCAGGCCCTGCGGGGGGGGCATCGTAGGCGGTCCATAGGCGGCCTTTAACGGCGCAACCGGCCAGTAGAGCCTCAGCCTGGGTGAAGGACGCGCACGTCCGTATAGTAGACCCCGAAAACCGGACAGCCGACTAAGCTACTGGCATCCCTGCCCCAACCCCGTGGCGCTCAGGAAAACCCAACGGTGCCCCGCGGACAATCCTCGTCAGGCCAACCGGCCGGCGCGAGCGCGCACGACTTGCACCACGGCGAGGCCGATCAGCGCAAGTAGCAGGCACAGCAAGGTAGGGATCGGCCCGCCGACAGATGCGGCGCGTGCCTCGCCGCCAGCCGTTGCGTCTTCGTTCGGCATCTGCTCCCCAGGCTCGCCGATCAGGATGAACGCCGACCAGTAGTAAGGGTGCTCGTAGGGGTGAATTGTCACAGGCACCGCAACCTCGCCCCGATCACGGACGTCCCCGCGAACCGTTCCAGGGAACGCGGCTAGGTGCCGCTCCACTTCCTCGGTGGTTAGCTGTCGCAGCCAGCGCTTGGCCTCGTGGAGCGCCGCGACCTTGGAAAGCGGGCGGGCGAGCCCGGGCCGCTCGCCAAGCAAGTTTTGATAGAACCGCCACATCAGCAGCGCCGTGGCCCGGTCATCTACCTCCCACAGGCTCAGGAGCAGGCTCCTTGCGCCGGCCAGAAACAGCGCCTGGGAAAAGCCCATGAAGCTTTCACCACCGTGGGCCTGTCCCAACCCCGTTTGGCAAGCGCTCAGCGTCACCAGGTCCGCATCGAGCTTCCACGTCTGTAGGATGTCCTCCGCGGTCAGGAAACCGTCGCGACCCCTCTCGCGAACGCTTGCCGGCGATAGGTCGTCGGGCGCGCGATCCTGCGCCAGGATCAGGGCCGATTGCATCGGGCAGGCGTCGTTCACGACGCCGTGTGTAGCCAGGTGCAAGACGCGGTAGCGGTCAAGGCCGGCAGCGGCCAGCGTTTCCAGCCTCTGCTTGCTGGCCTCGGTGCCCAGCAGCACCGTCGCGGGTGGCTCCCGGTCCGCGGCCGGAGGCAAGCTCCGTTCCCGGCGCTGCTGCGCCCGCTCGAACACCTCGGCGATCGCCTTTACCTCTCGTCGCGTCCCCGGGAGCGCACCAAACGACTGACCCGCCGGCCCACGCACTGCTCGGGCAGCCTGGCGTAGGCGGCCGACCACTTCGGCCGGGGGGCTTGGACTGAACTGCACTCCCAGCAACCCCGGAGTGACGGTCATGTCCATCGTCTGACCCCCGCGCCACACCTGCGCGGGAACACCGGCCGCGCCGGGATGCCTCTGATCCGGCGGGGGCGCCTTCGCGCGCAGGGCCGCCGCCAGGTCGGCGGGTCCGGAGAGCCGGGTGCCGGCGTAGCTCAACAGCACGTCGCCGACTTGGAGTCCCTCGCCCGCCGCATTCTTCAGGCTGGGGGCCACCGCGGCGACCAGAACACCGTGGTCGGGGAGGGCCGGCTCTTGCGCCTGGAAGGGCGGGTCACCCAGCGCGAACAATCGCCACGGAACGCCTCCTGTCGTGGCCCCTCTGCCTGCGTAACCTTGCTCGCGCAGCCGAGCGAAGACCGTACCTGAGTGAGCGTAACTGACGACGTAGGCGTCTGTCAGTACCTCGACGGGGATCGTCTGCAGGGACCAACGCCCCTGGGCCGGAAGGACGATCAGGTGCTTGACCGCCGGGCCGTTCGCTCCGGCGCCCAGGTGCCCGGCGAGCGGCGCCAGGCGCTGCAGGTACAGCTGCCGCGCCAGGGCCTGCCAATCCTCCGACTCGGCGCCGGGTTCTCGCAACAGGGCGCGCTGCAGCCGCTCGGGCAGGCGATCATCGTCTACGGTCCATGCTCCTGCTCGGCCGCTGCCAGGAAGCCTCACCCAGGCCGGGGGTCCCGTCCGCCGCACCAGGCACGCCCAGTGCTCGCCGTCAGGGTCGGCCGCTCCCGGCAGGGCCGGAAAATCGATCCAGGCGAGCAAGGCGCTATCTTCCGGCAACTGCGCCTGGATACGCGGGAGGCCGTACGGCTCCGCGGCGGCCGCCGACACCTCCAGTGCTGATTCCGCACGCAGGCGCAGCAACTCGGCCTCCAGCCGCGCGCGCTGCCACTGCGACTCCGCAGCGGCAGCGCGCTTAGGGTCAGTCGCGGCCGATGCGGGCTTTCTAGCAGACAACCACTTGGTAATGTCCTTCAGCTTATCGTTAAGGTCGCGCACGCGCTGCCGCGCCTCATCTGTCGGCCGGATCCGTTGCAGACTCAACTCATCGTCCAACGAGCGTGCCAGTCCTTGCTCGAGTCGCTGCCAGGCGGCTCCGGCCGCGCCGCGTCGCGCCAGGCAGACCGCGAGCCAGGGCAAGGGCGTGAAAACTTCGGCCGGGGAAGCACGGTCCAGGGCGCGGCCGGCACCGCGCCGGCGGCCGCGCTCGAAGACGTCGGCGGCCTCGGTCAGCACCACTTCGGCCTCGCGATATCTCCCCTGCACCCAGTAGTTACGCGCAACGATCTTGGCGGAAGGGAGAGTGCGCCGTTCATCCGTGCCAGCGACCCGCGCCCACATATCCTTTGCCTTCAGCAGATAGGGCTCGGCTTCGAGATATTTTCCCTGCGCGTGCAGGTTACGGCCGAGGTAGCTACAACTTTGCGCCAGCGCGAATTGCTCCGCGCTCGGAGCCCCGCTGACGTCACAGATTTTACGCAAGCACCTCCGGCAGTTGATGGCCAGGGCCTCCCTCAGCAGCCTTTCGGACTCCGGATACTTGCCCTGCTGTTCCAGGTTGTAAGCCAGACACTCGGTGCAGGAAACTGTCGCCGGGTGTGTTTCCCCCAGCAACTCCCAGTACAGGGCCAGCGCCTTGCGGTGCAACTCTTCGCCCTCGCGATACTTGTCCAGGCCGGTCAGGGTGAGAGCCAGGTTGTCGCATGCCGTCGCGGTGGTCGGGTGTTTCTCACCGTAGGCGCGCAAGCAATACTTCAGGATCGTGCGCTGTAGACCCTCCGCGGCCGGGTACTGGGCCTGTTCGTAGAGGATGGCCGCCAAAGTGTTCCTGCCCTCGAGCGCCTCGGGATGATCGTCACCGACCAGGAACGCGGAGGTCGCGAACCCTTGCAGCGCGAGCGGCTCGGCCTCGGTGAGCCGACCCTGCGCGAACAGGCAGGCGGCCAGGTCGCCGCGGCACTCGGCGACGACCAGGTGATGTTCCCCGAGCGTGCTCTGGAGGGCCGTAAGGGCTTGCCGGAAGCACCTCTCGGCGTCGGCATATTGCCCCACGGCGGAGAGGTTCGTCGCCAGGTGGGAAAGACAGCGGGCCGTCAGGGGGTCGCCCTCGCCGACCGTGCGGCGAAACACGTCCAGTGCCGTGTTGAACTCACGGGCGGCCTCGACGTAGCGCCCCAGGCCCAGGAGGCACTGGGCCAAGCCTTCGCGAGCCACGGCCGTGGAGGGGCTTTCTTCGCCCACCGCCTCCTGGCACGTCTTGAGCAGTTCCTCATACAGCAGCCCGGCCTCCTTGAAGCGGCATAGCTTCTGCCTTAACCAACCGAGACGGTCGAGAGCAATCACCACGTTCCTGTTACCCACGCCGAGGTGGCGCCGGGGAGCCTCCACAGCTTTCTCCAGCAACGGCAACGCCTCGGCGTAACGCCCCTGTTCGACCAGCGCGAACGCGGCCTGCCAGGTCGGAACGGCGGCCGCGAGTTCCGCCGCGGCTTCCGAGGACAGCGCGGCGCGCCCTTCGAGGGATCGCAATAGCCACCTCGCATTCGCCGTTTGCCAGTGGTCGTCCCCCTGCACGCGGCTGCGAATCTCAACGACCTTCCGCGCCGGCTCTCGGGCCTCGGCGTGCTTGCGGCCCTGCACGAGCGCGGCGATGGCATTCTCCAACTCCTGAACCTGCTGCGCATCGGCCCCGGTCAGGAGCCGCTGCCAAGGCGGACGAGCGCCGGCCGGAGTTAGCGTGCCCGAGGAAGAAGGCTGAGCGGCCGCCCCCACGGCGAGCGCCAGGGCGAGCAGGCTCGCGGTAAAAACCGTTCGCAGCCTTCGGGAAGCGGAAGAAAAGTCACGCATTGCCAACCCCCCCGAAGTGATTCCTCAGCTGTGGCCGATGAAGCCGTTTACTTCTTCGGCCCCACCGGAAACGCCCAGGCCACGACCGCATCGGCGCCCGGGCTGGTCTTAAAGACGTTGCACAAATCCTCTAGCTGCGGCGGCGCGCCGCCCCGCACCTGTCCCCGTGGCTCACCGACTGGCTCGAGTACCCGCCCGTCGAAATACCAGAGCCGATCATCCAACGTCGGCTGCCATTGCTTGGGGCCGACGCCCTGGCGCCATGTCGGGAACGGCGGTAGCTCCTTGCGGGACGCAACCAATACCACGACCATCAGGCCGACGCCGTCGGTTGATTTGAGTTCCCAACTCGGACTCGGATAATCGAAGCCGCGTGTCGCGGGAGGGGCCGAGTTGATGTGGCGCGGGTAACACCGCTGCTCCTCGCCATTCGGATTGAAGAGGATAAGGAAGCAGTGAGCGTCGTCGCTCAACGCGACGTGGAATCGGAGGTCGTCGCCCAAGCGTACGGGATGCGAGCCGATACCGATGTCCCCCAGGTTCTTGAGAGGCTTTCCTTCACGCTGACCGAAATGCTCAATCCGGAATGTGCTGATACGGAGTTCCTCGGAAGGTGGGGCGGCCGTCTCGGGCCCGGCTGGCAAACCGTACCACTTGCAGAGCCCCCCGACCAGCAAGCCGATCAACACCACCGCGGCCGCCAGCAGCGCCAGGCGCTTCTCGCGCCCGGGCCGTGTCGGCGCGGCCGCGGGGGGAGCGCCTGCTCGATCCGCCGGCCCGGGTGGGAGGGCGACGAAGGGCCGCAAGGCCGCGGCGACCTCGGCCGGGGTGGCGTAGCGCTCCCTGGGGTCCTTCGCCAGCATCCGAGCCAGGATCGCCGCGAGCCCCTCCGGCACGTCGGGCCGCTGCTCCCGGATGGGCGGGACGGCGGCCTCCGCGTGGGCCTTCATGATTTGGCGCACCGAGGCGGCCGGCGTGCTGAACGGCGGCCGGCCCGCCAGGAGATGGTAGAGGGTACACCCCAGGCTGTAAATGTCGGCGCGGATATCCACGGCCCGGGTGTCCTCCCACTGCTCAGGGGCCATGTACTCCAGGGTGCCCAACACCTGGCCCGCCATCGTCGGTCGGGCGGCGGCCCCCTGCCCCTCATGGAAGAGCGCCAGCCCCAGGTCGAGCACCTTCACCTGCCCCGCGGGCGTCCGGATCAGGTTGGCCGGCTTGACGTCGCGGTGAATCAGCCCGTGCTCGAAGGCGTGCTGCAAGCCCAGCGCCGCCTGGCACACGGCGTCGCACGCCTCCGTCACCGGCAGAGGCCCGGCCTGCTCAACGACCTTATCCAGAGTCGTCCCCTCCACGTATTCCATGACCAGGAAGTGAATGGTGCCCGCCTGGTCGGCGTCGAGGGCGCGGACGATGTTCGGGTGGTCGAGGCGGGCCAGGGCGCGGATCTCGCGGACGAAGCGGGGCGCCACCTGGGGCCGGCGCAGGCAGTGGGGGTGAAGGATCTTCACGGCCACCACCCGTTCCATGAGCCGATGGCGCGCCTTGAAGACTTGCCCCATGGCCCCGGCCCCGAGTTCCTCCAGCAACTCGTATTGGCCCAGCTGTCCGCCGTGGGGCGGCGCGGCCGAGTCCTCCCCGGGGCCGTCGGAGGGGAGCGGCGTGAGGTCCGCCGGGCGCGTCGGCTGGCCGCCGAGTTCCTCGAGCAAGATGGCCACCCGTCGCGCCTCGGACTCGCTCACGGGGTCCGGCGGCAGGGGTTGCACCAGCACTTCCAGGAGGATATCGGCGACGCCGTGTACATCCTCGGCCACGGCGGCGCAGGATGGGCAGGCGTCCAGATGCGCGGCGAGCGCGTCCAGCGCGTCCCGAGGGAGTTTGCCGAGGTGAAACGCCAACAATTCGTCGCGGCCGGGGCAGGCGCTCACCCCGGGCCGCAAGTCGTTTGCGGGCATCGGCCGATCCTCGTTTGTTTCAATCCTCGCCCAGTCGCATCAGCCGGGCGCCGCCCCCGGCAGCGAAACCACGTGATTAGGGATTGTACTCCTCGCTTCCTCCTGCCGCAATTGGCGTTGCCGGCCCGAGGTGGCTGGGGCGTGGCAAGACTTCCGGGGGTACGGAGTACCGAGTACGGAGTACCGAGTACACAGCCTCCACGGCTCGGTGTCGGATAGGCGCTGCGCCGTACTCGGTACTGTGTACTCCGTACTCCGTACTCGGTACTCCGTGCCCCCCGGAAAACTTGCCGCGCCCAGTGGCTGCGCACCGGAGATCAACCGCCGCCCGCCCGGAGGTAGTTCAGCCAGAAGGCGTAGCCGCCCGGATCCGGCTGGCGGTCCAGGAGGTTGTTGTACAGCCCGGTGAGCCAGCCTTCGTTGGTGCTGTCGTGCTTGATAAAGTACTCGTTGCTGGCCAGGAAGTCGTCCACCATCTGTTCGCGGGTGATCTTGTCTTGGACCAGGAGCGTCGCCCAGTAGGCTCGTTCGGTGGGGCTCGCGGCGCGGCCCAGGTAGCGGTCGTAATCCAGAACGGCCTCGTACCCTTCCCCCTCCTGAGATTCGGCGAAGTCCAGGGCGACCTGGTAGCGGCCCAATTTCGGCAACGCGGACTCCCAGAATTGCAGTCCGCCGGCGTCCGGGGCCCGGCCGAGCATGCCACGGTACACCGCCGTCAGCCACTGGGTGTTGTCGGCGATGGGCGCGGCCGACATCATCGTGGCCTGGAGCTGCTCGTCGCTCCAGTTCGCGCTGATCATGCGCCCATACCAGTACTGCAGCTCCCCAGCCGTCACCGACGCCCGCCCCAGCAGCTGCTCGTAGTAGCGACCGATCAGGCCGCCTTCGGAGGTCGGCCCCGCGTAGGAGGCGGGTCGGCCGGCGAAAATGCCCATGTAGTACTCCTGGGTGCTCCGCGCCGTGAAGTCCGCGGCGACGTCGATCCGGGCGACCGGCAGAATGCCGCGGCCGTCAACGTTCGACCACTCCCTCTGGACCGCGTAGCCGCCCAGGGTGCCGTGGCTCGGCTCGACGAGGTCGCCGATCTCCCCGGACAGGCCGAGGGTGTTGTTATACCAGCCGCTGTACGTCGGGTCCGTGGCCGCCTCGGCCAGCTCGTGCGACGTTATCACGGTCAGGCTGGAGAAGGCGCTCAGCCCCGGGAGGACGTCGTTCCCCACCGGGTTGGGCAGCACCGCGTAGGCGACCACCTGGTGCAGCGAATCGACGAAGAAGTCGTGGTAGCCCCCGAAGTTAACGCCGTTGATCCCGCCATCCCGGGTCACCCTCACGCCCGGCGGCGTGTAGACGACGTAGAGCCGGTTGGCGTCCGGGGCCTGGACCCCGCCGTGGAGGATCTCGTAGTTGAGGGCGGCCCGGATGCCCGAGTCGTCGATGACGCCGCCCAGGGTGAACGGGGCCGTCGTGCTGCCCGTGCGGTAGCCCCCGTCCACGCCGTACTGCTCCAGCATGGTCATGTACGAGCTGCCGCTGAGGTAGCTCAGGTACTGGTTGATGGCGCCGGCCTCCTGAGGCAGGCCGGGCGTCGTGGACCAGGCCTGACCCAGGAACACCGTATCGACCTCGACGTGAGCCAGCACCGGGCCGCCGTGGAAGCTGACCCCCAGCACCGCCGGGACCTCCCGCCTCTCGAGTTGTTCCAGGGCCGGCCGCACTGAGGGCGCCCGTCGCGCCCGTCCGCCGCCGTTCTTCGACCGGCCACCCAGCCACTTCTTCACGTGTCGCAGGATCTGCTGCATGGGATTCCCCTTCGCTTGAGAAGACCCCGTCGCACCGAGGAGCGGGATGCCCCTTCAGGGACGTGGTCGCCGCCTGGCCTCGCTACCAGGGATATTGCAGCGATCTTTCACGACTTTCGCGAACTGTGGCGGGGGAGACGCACGGGGTGTCGGGACCGGGGGCAGGGAGGATCCCCAGGGGCGCTCGGGTGGACTGCCCGCGCCCTGCTCACTGCCGGGTCGTAACGCGTAGGGATTGTCTGGGGTGGCCGCCGGCCGGCGCCCGTCTCAGTCCTCGCCGAGCACCTCGCGGAGCCGGCGCAGGACGCGCGACTTGGCGACGTAGACCGCGTTGCGGCTGAGGCCCAGTGCCACGGCGACGTCGCCCGGGTCTTGTCCTTCCATTGCGACCCGCCAGAACGCCTGCCAAGTCCGCTCCTCGAACTCGGGGCGGATCAACTCCAGGCCGCGGCGGAACAGGGCGCCGATGCCGGCGGAGGCGACGTCCCCCTCGGACTCGGAGCCCGCGGCGGGCATCTCCAGGAGTTGCTGCTGGGCGTCGGTGCCGCCGACCGCCTGGGGCTGCCGGCCGTGGCGCCGTATCCAGTCGCCGAGCTTGTTGCGCGTGATCGTCCACAGCCAGCCGCGGAAAGTCTCGCGGTGGAAGTCGGCAATCCGGGCCGCTACGGTCATGAAAACGTCCTGCATCACGTCCTTGGCGTCCGGGTGTTGGAGACCCCGGTGACGGCACCAGCCGTACACCAGCGGGCCGTACAGGTAAGCGAGGCGCTCCCACGCCTCGGGGTCGCGCGCCCGCACCCCCTCGACGAGGCTGAGCGACGTCGTCCCCGGCTGCGCCGGTTTCGCCTCACGACCAGAGATCTTGTTGGGGTCGTTCACGACTGTCGAGAATTGCCGCCGGGAAAGCCAATGGGCCTGGTGCCGGCCGGCACCAGGCTCGTTGCGCCCCGCACGCCTCAGGACACCGCCACCGTCTCGGTTTGCGGGTTGAGCCGCGCCTGCTGCCGCGTGCTCAGCCGGTTGATCACTTGCAGGAAGGCCAACGCGCTGGCCTCGATGATGTCGGTGCTCACCGCCCGGCCGGTGACGACGCGGCCCTTGTACTCGGCCTCAATGTGCGCCTCCCCCTGGGCGTCCTCGCCCACCGTCACGCTCTGCACGCGGTAGTCGCGCAGGGTCGGCTCGATGCCGGTGATGCGCTCGATGGCCTTGAACACCGCCTCGACCGGCCCGTTGCCGATGCTGGCGTCGCGGTGGATCGTGCCGTCCTGGTGCCACAGGCACACCGCCGCCGAATGGATGGTCCCCGACCCGGCGTTGCAGGTGAACGCCTCCAGCGCCCACAGCGTCGGCGCCGCGCTGATCTGCGTCTCGGCCAGCGCCTCGACGTCGGCGTCGTAGATGTTCTTCTTGCGGTCGGCCAGCACCTTGAACTGGTCGAACACCCGGTTGAGCTGCTCGTCGTCGAGGTGATAGCCGAGGTCGCCAATCCGCTGCTTCAGGGCGTGCCGGCCGCTGTGCTTGCCGAGCACCAATTCGGTGCGGGCGATGCCGACGTCCTCCGGCCGCATGATCTCGTAGGTGGCGGCGTGCTTGAGCATGCCGTCCTGGTGGATGCCGGCCTCGTGGGCGAAGGCGTTCTGGCCGACGATCGCCTTGTTGCGCTGCACCTGCAGGCCGGTGACGTGGCTGACCCCCCGGCTGACCGGGTAGAGGAGCTTGGTGTTGATGCCGCTGTGCAGCCCGAAGTAGTCGGCGCGGGTCCGCACGGCCATGACCACCTCTTCGAGGGCGCAGTTGCCGGCCCGCTCGCCGATGCCGTTGATGGTACACTCGACCTGCCTTGCCCCCTCGAGCAGTGCCGCCAGGCTGTTGGCCACCGCCAGGCCGAGGTCGTTGTGGCAGTGGACGCTGATGACAACTTTGTCGATGCCGCGCACGTGCTGCTTGAGGTGGCGGATGGCGGCGGCGTACTGGCTGGGGACGGCATAGCCGACGGTGTCGGGGATGTTGACGGTGGTGGCGCCGGCCTCGACGGCGCGCTCGACGACCTCGGCGAGGAAGTCCAGCTCGGTGCGGGCCGCGTCCTCGGGCGAGAACTCCACGTCTTCGAGGTAGTCCTTGGCGCGTTTGACCCCCTCGACCGCCCGGCGGACGATCTCCTCCTTGGCCATGCGCAGTTTGAACTCGCGGTGGATGGCGCTGGTGGCCAGGAAGACGTGGATGCGCGGCCGCGGCGCCTCGCGCAGCGCCTCCCAGGCGCGGTCGATGTCGTCGGCGTTGCAGCGGGCCAGCCCGCAGATGATCGGGCCGTGGACGCCGCGGGCGACGGCCTGCACCGCCTCGAAGTCACCGGGCGAGGCGATGGGGAAGCCGGCCTCGATCACGTCTACGCCCAGGTCGCGCAGGGCCCGCGCGACCTCCAACTTCTCGGCGAGGTTCATGCTCGCGCCCGGGGACTGTTCGCCGTCGCGCAGTGTCGTGTCGAAAATGATCAGGCGGTTGTCGGACATGGTCGTGAGGCTCCCGTGCAACGAAAAAGCCCTGGAACCGTAAGTCCCAGGGCCGGTGTGGCTATCAGTCGTCTGACGGATGGCGGCGCGCTAGGACCAATCCCCCAACGGGGGCAGCAGAAGGCCCAGGAGTAGCAGCAGGCCCGACGTCATGGGACCGGCTCCGTAAGGTGCCGCGAAATCTCGGGACGTAACTACTGTAGAGCCGATGCGGGCCGAAAGCAACTGCATTTCTGTGAGTGCGCGATGAAACTGCGGCGGCCGCCGACAGCGCCGGGCGGGCGGAAAACGTCCCCGGCGAGGGCGGCGATCCCTTGCCCCGGCCCGAATCGTCGAGTATCCTGGGAGTGTAGTGTGACGGCTCCCGTGAGCCGGAGTACCCCGGAGAGGTGGCTGAGTGGCCGATAGCACCGCTTTGCTAAAACAAGAGGAAGTGAAAAACCCCGAGAAAACCGGGGTTTTTTCGTTTTCCACTACACCAGTTGCCCCTCTCCGGACCGGTCAGCGGGTGTAGTCGGGTGTAGAAGCCGGGCACCAGTCACTCCCCGCCGGCCGAAGGAACCGCGGCAGCGCCCAGGCCAGGAGGACCGTGACGGCGGCAGGGCGAAGATGGGTCGATGGCAGGAGAATGAGAGCCGCGGTGGGGTCGAGTTCGTGCTTGACAGTAGTAACGGCTCCTGTTAATCTCCCCTTCCAACCACGGGTTAGAGAAAAAAGCAGGCACCGGCGAGCCTAGTGTTCACTAACAAGGGTAGAATAGAGTGAAGGCTCCGCCGCATGTGGCCGTGACGGGGCTGTTTTTGTTTACACCCCACGGGGTTCGGCTGGTGCTGCTCCCTGCCTCCAGTCGTCTCCCCAGCGCAGCATAGAAGGAGTTGCCGATGCCCCTTCTCGATCACGAGCTTGCGAAATTCGATCAGGAGTTGCCGCAACTTCTGCGGACGATGAAGGGGCAATTCGTCCTGATTCACGCCGATGATACAGCGGCTGGCCCATTCAGGTCTGAAGACGAGGCATACGAAGCCGGGTGCGCGAAGTACGGGACAGAGCCCTTTTTGGTGATGCTCGTAGAGGAACACGAAGCTCCAATCCCGATGCGACAGGACATCGCACTACATGGGAATCCTAAATAAGCCGTTGGATCAAGACGGGCACGCCATTGTCGATTTGCTTCTCCGTCCTGCGTTTCCTCGGCGGAAGGCTCTTCAAACAGCCGGTCAAGCGATTTCATCAACACAGGTTATTTGGGGAATGCTTGATACCGGTGCGACTCTCACAGTGATCGATCCGCAGGTACGGCAGACGCTTGGCTTGACTCCTTTTCGCATGCGACGCATATCCGCGCCGGGCCTTCCGGCTCCAGCTCAGTTTCCCTCCTACAAACTCGAACTTATGCTGGTCGATCCTGCCGGCCAGGTTTGGTTACTGGGTCCGATGTTGACGGTTCTGGAGGCGCCCATTCTGCATATGGGTGTTTCAGTCCTGGTAGGGTGCGACGTGCTGTCCAGGTGCATTTACAACTACAACGGTCCAGCCGGCACTTTCAGCCTTGCTTATTAGCCTGCCCTTCTGCGCCATCAATTCGCGCTCGGTTCCGGCACGGCCGCGGGCCTCACTTCCTCGACGCGGAACCCGTCGCTCTCGCGCATGAACCGGACCAGGGCCCGGGCCGCCTTCGCCTCCCCGTCGAAGACGTCCCGGTCCGCCCGCAGCATCGCCTCGCGGTCCGCCTCGGTCCCCGGGTCGCCGTCGAGGACGGCCGTCAGCCAGACGCTCAGCACCGCGGTTTCCTCCGCGCCGGCCGGCAGCTCGTCGAACGGCAGAGGGCGAGAGGACGAACCCACGGCGGCGGACTGGACGGCTTGCCAGGCGGGCGCCGGCATCGTGAGCGAGGAAGGTTCCGCCCTGGCGACGAGACGACAAAACGGGGTTGTGATAGTGCTCATGGGGGGGGCACTCCTTTCAGGCGAGTAGTCCCTGCTCGCGCAGGTAGCGGTTCGTCGCGGCTTCCCGCTGCCGCCGCCTCGCCGGTGACTCGATCTCCAGGGGTGGCGGCTTCTCCTCCCCGACGACGATGCGCAGCAGGTCGCTCCCGCGGATGTACAGGCAGCGCCGCGTGCCGCGGACCCCGCCAGCCGGCTCAAACAGTCGCCGCTCTCGCCACCCCTCGACCGTGCGATTGGCGACGTGCGCCAGGGCAGCAGCCTCGCGGAATGTGTAGAGCAGGTCCGGGTCGATCTTTGACGGGTCAACCGGCATGGGACACTCCTTCCCCGAGCGAGGGCGGTCACTTCCCCTTCTTCCCGCGGCCCGGCTTCGGCGGCGCGGGCGGCGGCGGCTCGGGTTCCGCCTCGGCGGGCGGCGGTTCGCCCTCGTCCTCATCGAAGAGCAATCGGTCAGTCGTCACCCCCAGCGCCCGGGCCAGCGCCTTCACTGTGCTGCCCCGCGGGTCAGGAATACGGCCTAGCTCGATCTGCACGATTGCCGAGATACTCAACCCGGCCTTCATCGCCAGCGCCTGCTGGGTAAAGCCGGCAGCCGTCCGTAGCTGTTTTAGCCTATCCTTGATCGGCATTAGCACTCTCACCATTGTTGTCGCCTCCCTTTTCTCTGCACCTCTGAATCCGGGCCCCAAGTATAGCTTCGCATGGCGATTGATGCTAGGCGAGTAACGATAGTCGCCCCTTCCACTTGCGACTTACTTACAGAATCATGATGTGCTGACCTTGACAGCACTGTTGACCATGCTATCATGATTATACAGTGCGAGTCAACTAGGTCTTTGACAACTCGGCCCCGGCAAAAGCCGCAACGATCACGTCAAGCGGTGAATGTACCCGGGGCAGCTGAAACGGCCGCCACTCCTTCAGCCTCCTCGTGGCGCGGCCGGGCAACGCTCCTTCGGGAGCGGCGAATGGACGGACTAGCAGGTGCGACCGCGGCGAAGTTGCGGGAGGTCGTGAGCCGTGACGACGGCCTACCGAGGCAGCCCGGGGAATCAGGGCGGTCCGAAGACGGGACTGAAACGTCACTGCGACCCGCAGGCTAACGAGGCACGCGACCGCGGCGGAAACGGCGGAGTCCCGGAGATGGTCAACCGCGGTGGCAGCTCGCGGCGGGGCAATTCAAGAGAACACGACACCTTCGCCCGGAGGAACGGACCATGTTGAACGCTATCCGGATCGTGCTGTGCGCGACCGCCGCCGGTTGCTTTCTGTCGGCCGGCTTCGGCGGCGGTTGGGCGCTGCTGGTGAGCGGCTGCTCGTGTCTGACGACGGCTTGGGTCATCGGCCTGCTGGCCGACGACGAGGACGAAGACGAGGCCCTGGCCGACGAGCTGTAACCCACGGGATCAGAGGGAGAACGAGAGGCAACAAATTGGGGCGGCGCCGCCGCAAACGGCCCGCCCCGTGACACCAACCTTTGAGAGAGGTCAGTGCAATGTCCAACGCTACCACCATCGCCCCGCGGCGGCAACGCTCGCCCCTGCAACCCGTGAACGTCCGCGCCCGCTTCGTGGGCGGGGCAACGCGGCAAGACGTCATCGACGGGGCCGCGGTCCTCAGCATCACCAGCGGCGACGCCACGGACCAGGACGAATCAGCGTACTGGGTCGAAGGGCTGTTCCTGGGCGACAAGTGCCTCGGCTTCCGCCTGCGGAAATTCGGGAGCGAAGAAGTCTACGACGTGCCGCGGGCGCTGGACTCCTGCACCTGCGCCGATGCGACGTACAGACCGGAACGGCCGGGAGGCTGCAAGCATCAGGTCTCCCTTCGCCAGACGTTGCCCACCGTCAGCAAGGCGGTGCCGGTGCTGCTGGTCGCGGTGCTGCCGCGGCCCGTGGACAGGAAGAGCGAACGCGACGAGGCGACGGCGCCCCCGGCGGACAGCGCGGCTTGACACGTCCCAGCCGGCCGGGGGAAACGCCCGCCCCCGGCCTTCCCCTCGCCCGGCATCCCCACGGAGAACACCACCATGAACGACCCGACGACCATGCTGCAGAAAGCCGCCCGCCTCCTCGCCGATGGCGACGTGACGACAGCCCGGACCCTGATGCAGCAAGCCGACGCCCTGCTAGAGCAACCCGGCCACGCGACGCCGGAAGCGACCTACCGCGCCCGGATCGCCCTGGCCGCTGCGGTGGCAGCGCTTGCCGTCGGGGATGCGGACCGCTGCGAGGGCAAGCTGTCCGAAGCGTTCCGCCTGCTCGGCATCGAATGACCGGAACCGCACAACCCGATAACCACGGAGACGCAACCATGCCCCGCAAGACTTCCGACCCCCGGCTCATCGCTTTGCTGGACCAGCTGGCCAAGGCGCAGGCCGACTGCGACCGCTACTACGCTCGCCTCAAGCGCGCGTTCAATCGCCACGAAAAGGCCCGCCGAACCGTCCTTCGCATCGAGAAGCGCATCGACGCCCACCGCAACCCCACCCCGAACCCGGAGATGACGACGCCATGAACAACGACCCCCTCGACAGGATGGCCCGGCGTGTGGCCGCTGACCGATTCTTCCTTGCCTCGACGCTGGCGGCCTACCAGCAGCACCACGGCCTCGACGACTACGCCCTCGCGGCGCAGCTCGGCTGCGCCCCTGCTGTGCTCGCGAGCGTTCGCCTCTGCCGCCGGCCTGGGGCGGCCGCGCCCGACCGCACGGCGGAAGAGGACGTGGCGGAGATCGCACGCCGCTTCGGCCTCGACGCTGAGGCCCTGGCCCGCGTGGTTCAGGAAGCGGACGGCCAGTGAGCAACGGCAGAACATCGGGACATTGTGTCCCGATGTTCCTCCCTCGCCCTCACCATCGCCCGCTCGAAAGGAACGAACGATGTTCGGTTTGAACCTCCTCCGCAACGCCGTCGCCCGCTTGTCAGCCTCGCTCAACGGGCTGGCGGATACCTGCGACGCCATCAACTCGGGCGTCCGCCAGCAGATCGGCTTCAACGGCGCCGCCCCCCTCGACGTGCCGGTCCTGCCCCTGACCATGCCCGCAGAAGCGTCCAGGATCGTCCAGGAAACGACGGAAGCCGCGGACGGCCCGGAGGTCGCCCCGACGCCTCCTGCGTCCTCCCGCAACGGTCGGCGACGGGCCACGGCTAACGCGGAGGCGTAGGCGGGGACGAAGGGTCTATGGGGAATCCCATCGACCGGCCAGGGACGGCGCCGGACCACGGCACGGGACAGGAAGAGGCAGGACGGGCGCGGCAACACCGCCGCGCCCAAGGAAGTTTCATCGCCCGCAAGAGGAGCAACGCAGATGAGTAAGTCTACAACCCGCCGCGGTTTTCTCGCCGCTGGCCTGGCCGGCCTCGCTGCTGGCCCCGCCGTCGCTGCTGGGGTCAGCACACCAGCGGCGGTCGCCATCCCGTCCCAGGACGGCATCCATCACAACCTGGAGTTCGCCGAGTACGACTGCTGCGCGTGCCCGGACTGCCGCCACGAACGGGCGGTGTGGGGATCGCACCCCCTCGTCATCGACGTCCTTGTGGCCCTTCAGGCCGCGCGGGTCGCCCTTGAGCGACTGAAGGCCACGCGGGCCACCACCGACCTGCGCCTCGCCAACGACGACGACCTGTTCCTGGACGCGGACGCGGCCGCGCAGGTCATCGGCCGCTTCTACGGCTGGCTCGAAGGTGAGGTGTGCCACACCGACGAAATCAACGCCCGCCTCGCCCTCGCCGGCGTGCATGACACCGCCCTGCCGGCTTACTCGGGCGCTCAGGTCTCGCTGTACGGGTGTCTCGATGCCCTCCTCGATCTGACAACCGGCCACGGGGACAGCGCCGACGAATGCTACATCTGCAACGATGCCGACGTGCTGGTCTACTTCGTCCGTAACGCACTGTCGATGATCGGCTGCAGCAACCAGGGCGACGCGGACGACTCGGCCAAGCTCGCCGTCGAGGAGCGGGCGCTCCTCACGGCACAAAGGAAGATGGCTCGCCTCCAGCGGTGCGTCGCGGAGGGCGGGTCGATGCTGCCGCACACCGCCCACGAACACGTCGGGGCCGAGGACGGCCTGTTGTGGGCTGAGCAAGACGTCGCTGTGATGCGGGGTGTCATCCAGAAGAAGCAGCGGGGCAGCGCCGTGGGTCGCGGTCGTCGTCGCCGCGGCAAGACGGCCTGACGACGGGGCCGGTCTGAAGAGGGGAGGCTTGCCCCCGGTGGCGCCAGGGAGGGCGCTGCCGGGGGCGTTTGCGTTTCTGCGGTCGCGAGAGTCTGGGCTGCGCAACCCCTCCGGCGCACCTCACCGGCAAGGGCCTCTCGCGGGCCAGCAAAGGACAAGGGCGGCAAGGGGTTGCGGCGGAAAAAGCCGGTTCTGTCTTGGTACGGGCTTTTTGCCGCACCCTCCGCCATGCCCCGGCGGCGGGTGCGACAAGAAACCGGCGCTTTCACTTTGGTAGCGCCGGTTTTTCGCGCCCGGGCGGGGGAAGGAAACTGTCGTGGAGCCACGAAAGTTTTTTCTTGCGTTTACTACGGGGCGTCGTACACAATGCCCTCACGGGACACCGGAGTAGCTACCGGTTGGCCTGCCTGGTTCGTTGCGGTCTCTTACTCCCCGCTGCGGGCTGGGCAGGCGTAGCCCGACAGGAGTAAGCGCCGTGCCCGACGATTCGGTTTATTGCCCAACCTGTCAACACATGGTCGCCTCGCGTGACCTGTCCACAAAGATTCTCGAGGTTAGTTGCTGTCGCACGTGTGGAGCAGTTCTTCAACGGAGTGAGCAGGAGGAATACACCGACAAGGACAGCGCAGAAGCCGATGATGTCGCTGCCATCGACATATGGGTTGATGACGTAGCACAGACCAGTAATTGCAGTGTCACGAAAACCAAGCCCCAAGCGGGCCGGTCCGAATACACCTGGCTTATCGTCGGTTGCGACACCATCAGTCATCCGTCCCCCGGTCAAACTGGCTGGATGGCCCGGTTTCTGCGCCGATTGAGCCGTCTCTGGGGATTGGACAGTTGGCGGAGTTCCTCTCGAACGACTGACTTTTCAGGTGTGGCAAAGTTGATAATCATCTACAACCCGCAATGCCACGATGTCGTGAAAGTGTGTGCGACGTATCTGTTGCCTCCCGAAACCTGTCCGACCAACACCCCTAAGATGCGGCGTGCGTTCGCGCGTCACGGCGTTCAAGGCTACAGCGTGCGCACGCGCGAAGCAGGCCGGGATGATCTGGCAGCGATGGAACGTGCGGTGAATGCAGAAGACGAGCTTTTAGCTATACCCCCACCTATGCCTCCTGTCACTCAAACGGAATGGGGCGCTCACGCTCTCGTTTCCACAAGTCAGTTGTCAGTGGAGCTGTATCAGGCCGTAGCAAGACGGCTTGAGGCGGCCATTCGCGAGGTGGCCAACAGAGTTGGGGTCTCTCTGCCTTGAGATCATCCCCCCTCGGCGGTGTCCAATCGGGTAAATCGTGTCCACTTTGGGGCCGCCGACTCAACGCTCCTGCGCTGGTGATGCGGCGGCCGCGCTGGTGGATAACACATCGATGATCTGAAGGTGCAACCGCATGTGACTGCACCCGTAGGTGTCTGACTCCTGTACACGGTATCCCTCCTTCGCTCGCCGGAACCCCGGTGCCAGCGGCGCAGAGCGAAACGCCCGCGTCGCCGTCTCGCCGTCGGGCGCCTTGGTCAATAACACGCTCGCCTCCACGGTCTGCGCAATCACGTCTTGCCTCAGCCAGCAGCGACTGACGCGATACGAGAAGCGGTCCACCCTCAGAACGCTCTCAACCCTCGCACGCCAGGCGTCCCACTCGGGACCGCGTGGCGGCATCAGGGCGCAGTGAGGACAAAACGCCGAAACAGAAGAGTTGTTCGGCCTCCCAAGCAGTGCCGCCCATGCAGTGGCGATGAGCTGAAAGCACCATCTGCGTGTATTCATGCCTCTCTCCCTTTTCACCGCCGCAGTCCGCCCCGGGCTTTTTCTTAGTTCGGGCGCGTCATCACCTCAGCAACGGCCTCGGGGCTGAGCCGCCCCCTGGCCTCCTCGGCGTTCCACTTCGCCAGCAAGATTTGCGTGCTGTGCAGCGTCAGCACCCCGAAGACCGTCATCGTCGCCAACTCCAGGTCTCCCAACCGGCGAAGCAACACCTCGGCCATCCGCGGCGTGATGCGCCCTCGCGCAGCGGCCGCGGTCAGGAGTTGCTGGAAGTGCCGCGCGAGGAAGGCGTGCCGGCGCAGGGCGCGTTCGATGGGGTCCTCGGCGGCGCTGTCCCGTCTCCTGCCGTCGGCGTCGAAGTGGCGTCGCATGGCGGCTGCCTCCTGGGGGCTCGGTCAATTCGGCCGGTCGAAGCCTTGGCTACGCCCTCCGGTGATACCCGTTGCTTCGTTGCCTGCGTTGTTCAACTACTGCAGGTCGTCGGGAATCATTGATTGCCTCCGTCCGCCGGAACCTCGGTCGTCTCGACGCCGAACGCCGTTGCTAACCTCTCAACCACCCGGCGAAGTACGGCCGGGTCCTCGAAATTGTGGGCCTCGGCAACGGCATCGGCGATCATCGACGAGGCCGCCCACCACAGCATCGACATCGTCATACTGACGCCGGCCAGGCGGTTGAAAAACTCGCCGTCCCTGGGTTGCGTGAGCAGGGCTTTCATCTCGGCCTCGATCTCCGCCGCGGAGTCAGTCAGGGTCCGCCCCTCGCGGAGCGGCAGCACCAACGCTCCGGGCAAAAAGTCCAGCATCGTCTCGCCCTCCACCATCAAGGTTCGTGTCTCATCCCAACGGCGTACTCGGAAGGCCAATGCCGGATGGCACCCCGAGCACCAAATACCGGAACTTCCACCTCGCCCCCACAATCGGGACACCGCCGAGCGCTCCGACGACACTCTGGCCAAAGCCGCAGTTCTGGCCCGGTGGGTTCGACGGGACAACCGGCATGCCACCCACAGACAGTACCACCGGCGGATCGATGGTGTAATTGGCCCTCAGCGCCCTCCCGCGCATCCAGACGTAGATGGTCGGGGCGGCGCGTATCTCAGCCTGGGGCGTCGGCACCTGCGCCTCCGTGAGATTCTGGTACAGGTCCGTCATCGCCGAGGACATCTCCGCAGGGTCGCCGGAAACCTTGGTAGCCAGGCCGCCCGCCTGTCCGCCAATGACATTCAGCACCTGGTTTCCCAGAAGCCCGATATCCTGCGACCCGGCCGCCCCAACCAGCGGTTGCGGGGCCGCTTGTCCGGCTGCCGTGTTCGGCGCTGCCACTGTCTGCATCAGCGTAGTGGGGTCGATCGGCTGCGACGGCAGCGGTTTAAGCCCAACGACGCTGTCGTTTATCTCAAGATAAATTTCGTTCTGGAAGTGCATCCACGACATCTCCGGGTCGGGCGGCGGGAAGATCGGGGCGTCCGGCGCGGCGCCGCCCGGCAACCCGAAGCCAGGCAGCCACCAGGCCCCGTAGTTCCACGGCCCCGCGGCTTGGGGGGTTGAGGACGGCGGCGAATTCGCCGGGTTCGCCTTGCTCGGGGACCATTCGTCGCCAGACCCGCTCACGCGAACGCCAGGGGGCTGGGTTGTCACGTTTAAGTAACTCGGCGACGCCGGCACGGCCGGCTGGCAGAGGGACAGGACGACCTCGCCCTTACCCATATTCATCCCGTCGAAACCTCGCGAATACCAGACTGAGGTCATCGATGCGACCCACTTCTGGTAGTCACTGTCGGGTAGAGGCGTATAGAGAGCGCTGGTGGCGAGGATGTTCGCCAACGTCGTCATGAATGTATAGTTGAAGGTGAAGCGGGCCGTGGGCTCGCCGTAGGCGTCCGACTCCTCCATCGTGAAGTTGTGCAGGATCAGCCCGCGTATTCCAGACGGGCCGTTGGGAACCAGGGCGACCGCCCGCGCGTTTGCCCCGGTGATGCGCAGCCTCCACTGGACGGCGCGGAAAAAGTAATAGTAGGCCAGGTTGAGGTTCTGCAAGTACGTCCGCGGCATGACGTACGTGCCCGTCATCGTGCCCGCGTATTTTACCCCCCACAACGTAGACGTCTTACTGGATACACGATGGGTGAACTTCGCATTGATGATCCCGGGAGGCGGGACGTTGTCGTTCGGCAGCGACTCGTCCACGATGACGAATTCCTCTCGGCTGCGGTTCGCCGAGAGGTTGAAACTCATCGAGTTGAGGCGGTGAAACCCGCGGGGAATCGGAAAGTAAGCGACGAGTGCCTCCCGGTAGAGGTCCGCCGAGTCCGCCGTTACTCGACTGACTGGATTTGAATTCGTCCAGTTGTTCATGGGTGCAATCCCATTCCGTGGTCACGCAGCTGTGCGCTCAGCTGCATGGCTGGATTGACTTTGTGGCGTTGGCGGAGTGATCGGCACATGCGCATTCAACTCGCCGGGCATGTCGGGGGA
>Ga0116219_10000770_pt1 | contig 32240 bp, 22 predicted proteins | sample Sb_taG_4_FD_91019 | JGI IMG/M metagenome (GOLD analysis project Ga0116219, IMG submission 91019) | Peat soil microbial communities from Weissenstadt, Germany - Sb_50d_6_BS metaG | ecosystem: Environmental > Terrestrial > Soil > Wetlands > Peat | place: Germany: Weissenstadt | collected 2010-09-21 | reverse complement strand
TCTGGGCGACGCGCGCGTCCGCCGCGAGATGCTCCCGGCCGATTTCGACTACGCCCGCCTGAAGAACCTCGGCGACCTGACCGCCCTGGTGGACGCGCCGCGGGCCGCGCGATTCGCCGACAACCCCAAGGAGAAGAACACGATCTACTCCTTCCACGTCTACTTCGAGGGCGGCCAGTCCACCTTCTCCGAGGAGAAGTACCGCGACGTCTTCCAGCGGGCCGTCGAGCAGGCGTCCCTGTTTGGTAACGCCATCGTCTCGGTGAAGGGCCACGCCAACCCGCAGGACCTGACCTGGGGTTTTCGCACAGTCGCCCTGGAGCGCGGCCTGCTGACCGAGCGGCAGGGCAAATTGTTCCGGAAGGACGGCAGCGAGTTCGCGATGGACGACATGAAGCAGATCATCGCGATGATCGACAAGGAAAACCTGGGCGACGTGAAGGTGCCGATGGTTGGGGCGGCGCCGATGGGGATGAACGACCAGCTGAAAATGCTGAAGGACCTGTCGAACGAGCGGGCGGCGGCGGTGCGGCGGGCAGTGGTGGACTACGCGGCGCGGCACGGCTACCGCCTGGACCAGAGCCAGATGAAATCGGCCGGGCTGGGCGGCACCGAGCCGGTCCTGGTCTTCCCGCGCGATTACAAGGAAGGGGGCCAGAACCGCCGCGTCGAGTTCCGCATCATCCAGGTGGGGGTCGAGGCGATCGCGCCGGAGGCGTTCGACTACTGACGGCCCGCAGCCGCTTGCGGCTTAGCGTTCGCGGGATGATGGGATGACGCGTCATCCCATCATCCCGCGAACGCTAAGCCGCAAGCGGCTCCTTACGGTGCCGCCTGGAAGATACCGATCGTGACGATCGGCTCGGGGGCGGACTCGGTGCCCTCGGAATCGACGGCGTCGCGCGGGACGGCCCTCAGGCGCTGGGCGGGAATACCGCCTTGCTCCTGCAGCCAGCGCAACACGGCCCGCGCCCGCGTCAGGGCCAACGCCTCGTCCACTTCCGTGTCCTTGGCGTGGTGGCCCTCTATCTCCAGGTAGTAGTTGGGCTGTTCCATCATAAGTTCCGCGAGCCTCCGCAACACCGGCTCGCTCTCTTCCCGGATGTCCGACCGGCTGCGGGCGAAACGGATCGGCTCGAACTCCGGCTTGTTCACCGGCCGCAGCTTCAGCCACACGTCCCCGGGCGCGCGCGCCCAGGACCGGTCGCGCGGCATGAAGGCCTTCTTCTGCAGCTCGGCGCAGATTTCCTTGTCAACGAACTGTTCCGGCGACGTCGTCCGAGAGAGCGCCTTGGTCTGGACGAGTACCGTGCTGATGTTCTTGATCATGTCGTCCACCGTCTCGGAGACGCCGACCGGCATGCCGCGGACGAGGTCGAAGTGGCCGTAGTTTTCCTTGGTCGTCTTCCACCAAATGCCCTGGACGATCTGCGCCGCTTCCTCCTCGGTCAGCCGCGGCACCGGCTTCCCTTTCGCCGCCAGCCGTTTCGAGTCCTCCAGCACCAGCTTGACCATGTTCCGGGTCGTCCGCTGCGTCGGCAGCGTCTCCAGGTACGCCTCGACGACCGCCCGGACCTCCTCGCGGTGCTCCTTGAGGTACTTCTTCTGGACCACGAGGACGTCCACGATGTAGCCGCTGAACCGGGAGCTGTCGGCCAGGCGGTGGGCCTGCGGAAACTCCTTGAGCAACTGCGAGATGTACGGCTCCCAGAGCACGAACACCTTGGGGTCCGTCGGGGAGGCGGCGCGGAACTGCTTGATGACGTCGTCCGGGCTGTCGGCGGCGACGAAGCATCCTTCCGGCACTTTGTTCAGGTTGAGCTTGGTGCGGACCACCCGGGCCAGGGTATCGCTGGGCGAATCGGGGACGCCGATGATCTTCAGGTCGGGGCGGTTCAGGGCGTCCAGGTTGGGGAACGCTTCGCGATAGCTGAGGATGGCGTCGGCTCCCTGGGTCTCGTCGAGCAGCAGGACAATGCTGCCGGGGGGCGCGTCGCACAGGGCGCTGTTGTTGATCAGAGCGTCTATGGTGAAGACCGCCAGGGGAGTGTCGCCGCGCTCCAGGCTCTTGATCCGCTTCTTGTAGTCGGCGTCATCGTCCACCAGGTGCAGCACCAGGGTGCTGTTCTTCTTTTCGAGGTTCTTGCGGAACTCGGGGGAGCGGAAGACGCAATAGCCTGAGAAGGCATCGATGGCCAGCTTGACGCGCGGCAGCTTTTTGGTGAGCTGTTGGTCCGCCTGGTCGAGCTTTTTCCGCAGCTCGGGCCTCTCCAGGAGCTGCTTGTGGACGTGCATGGCGGCGAACGTCTCCGGGACGGGGGTGTCCTCGAACTCCTGGTAGGCCGTCAGCCACTCGGCCCGGAACAAGCGATCCAGCTCGGTGGTGAGTTCCTCCAGCTTGGCAGCGTATTCGGCCTGGTGTTGCTCATCGACCTTGGCGATCGCCTGGCGAACGTCCCCCTGGTACTCCTGGGCGACGTTCGCCACCAGCGGATCGGCGTCGGGCCTGGGCGCCGTGGCGACGGCCTTCAGCGTGGCCTGCCAGAGCTTCTCGTGGTAAGCGGGCAACTTTTTCAGATCGACCTCGGAGAGTTTCCTGCGCAGGACCGACTGCCGGCCGAGCGGCGAGCCCTGGATCAGGGCGTTGGCGCTGGGGGGCGGGGCGGCGCCCACCGCGTCGGGTTTCTGCGGGTCCCCCAACGCAGCGTCCCAGGCCTTTTCGTGGTCCTTCACGACGGCCCCGAGTGAAATACGGTCCTTGGCGATCCACTCCTTGTAAAACTTGGAGCCGACGAAGCCGACCGCGATGACGACGGCCCAGATGAGAGCAGTATATAACCAGCGCACGACTTCCTCCCCCCGGCCTCAGGGCCAATCGGTGCGTGCCCCGCGACACAAGCCTGCCACAGCGATCAGATGGTCACTTGATCGTGTACGTGGGGGGAGACCGGGACTTCGACCGGCCTCCGCCAGAGCAGCAGGCGGATCAGGTTGACACTCCCCCAGATGACTCCCGCCGCCAGGAAGAGGCAACCGGCCAGGCAGAGGATCTCACCGAGGTTGTCCGTGTTCAGCTCGTCCTCGGGATTGATGGGGAAGAGGAAGAACTCCCCCGCCAGGCAGCTCACCCCCAGGATCAGACTGAGCAGGCAGAGCGACAGGCTGCGCAGGATCGGCTTCTTCTTGTGCGCCTTGGCCGGCCTCTTGTCCCTGCGGATGTAGGCCGCGATGATCGCCAGCGTCCCGCCGATGACCGCCGCGAGGATTTCCTTGTTCTCTTTCACGAAAGGGGGAATTTGCATCGAAAACCTCTTTCCGTGGAGAGCGCCTCACGGGAAGCGAGCAGCGGAATCGATCCCCGCTCCCGCGCTTCGAGCAATAACTCCTCGACCACCCAAGAAGGTCGGCTGTGTCGGGAAGAGGGGTTCGCCTCAACGAATGGTATTCGGCCGGGCGGGGCAGAAGCAAGCAAAATCGGGCGGGCATTTTGCCCGCCCCAGCAGGGTGACCCGGCTCGCCTACCGCAGCAACCGCATGCGATGAAAGCGGTTGCGCCGCAAAGCGGGGTCGGGCGCTCACACGGGCCACTGTCCCCCCGGCGCCGGCTCTTGAGAAAGTCCCCAATTTTTTTGTTGCAACCACGAATAACAAAGGGTGTAATTCTTTGCGGGCACCAATGGTCGTCGGCCCGCTCGGAGCGGCTGCGACGAGGCACCTCCCCGTCGTTCCCCGGCGGTGGTGATCCTAGTCTCTCTGGGGTCCGGCACCGCCCGGCCGGGCGCAGGTCCCCTCGGACAACCGTTGATCGCGACAGCGGCTGAGCAATCGTGTCGGCTCTCCCGCACGCGCCGGCGCCCTTCCCGGATCGGGAATGGGTTGGCTTGCGCACTTACTCTCCTCAACAGAGGTACATCATGAATGGCGGCGGGTCCAAGGGCTGGCTGGCTGGCTTGATCGTCGCGGCCGTGCTCGTCGGCGGCGGCGTCCTGATTTACAAGAACATGAAGACGGGGGACAGCGAGAAACCCGATGACACCGGCCGCGACGCGCCGCTCATCGACCCCGACAAGACGATCGCCAAGGACACGGTCGTCGATGTCCCGTTCATCTTCTGGGGCGGCGATGTCGCGACCTTCCACGCCAACGGCGGCCTGGAGACGCGCCCCGACAGTCTCTTCGGCAAGCACGGCATCAAGTGCCGGCTGACGCCGGGCGACGACTTCGACAAGCAGATCGAGACCTACCTCGCCGGCAAGTCCCCGTTCCTGCGCGGCACGCTCAGTATGCTCGGACAGGCCTCCGAGAAGCTCACCGCCAAGCCGGGCACCATGCCCGTCGTCTTCTTGCAGCTCACCTGGTCGGCCGGCGACCACCTCGTCGGCCGCGAGGCGATCACAAAGCTCGACCAGCTCAAGGGAAAGAAGATCGCCCTCCAGGAGGGCGGGCCGCACGTCGGCATGCTCAACGACATCCTCCACACCGCCCGGCTGGACTGGAATGACATCACCGTCGTCTGGACCAAGGACGTCAGCGGCGACAAGGGGCCGGCCGAGCTGTTCCGTAAGGACAAGAGTCTCGATGCCTGCTTCGTCATCTCGCCGGAGATGTTCGAGCTCACCTCCGCCCCCGACTCCGGCGGCGTCGAGTCGGTCGGTGACGGCACCAAGAAGTCGGTCAAGGGAGCACACGTCGTCGTCTCCACAGCCCACATGAGCCGCTCCATCGCCGATGTCTACGCCTGCCGCAAGGACTTCTACGATAACAACCGCGAGTGGATCGACAAGTTCGTGGCCGGCTACCTCAAGGCTTGCGAAGACCTCGTGGACGTGAAAAAGAAGGCCCAGGGCGACGACAAGGCCGCGGAAAAGCGCTACAAGGACATCGTCACGCTGGCCCAGGACATCTGGGGGAAGGACCCGGCCTTCAAGGACGCGGTCGCCAAGTTCGAGGACGTGGATGGTCTGATTTCCGACTCGAACTTCGTCGGCCTGCCGGGCAATGAGAGCTTCTTCAAGGCCAAGGGCAACCTGAGCGGCATCGACTTCAAGCAGAAGCAAGCTCTGCGTCTGCCGGCCGATCCGTCCAAGGACAAGCCCAAGAGCAACCCCAAGCTCTTCCAGGCGGCCAACCTCGACTACGTGGCCCTGCGCAAGCTGGGTGACCTGCACGGCAAGGCGCCGACGCAGGCGCGCATCGCCGCCGAGAAAATCAAGGTCGAGCCCGAGCAGATCATCTTCTCGTTCGAGATCAGCTTCGAGGCGAACCAGTCCACGTTCGACGAAACGAAGTACGGGGCGGACTACCAGCGGGCCCTGGAGCTGGCGTCGCTGTACGGCAACACCGCCGTCGCGGTGCGCGGCCACGCCGACCCGTGCCTCCTCGTCCAGCGCTTCCTCAAGGCGAGCCAGGACAAGGGCCTTATCCGGGCCAAGGGCAACGGCTTCGTCGTCGTCGCCGGCGACAAAGCGTTCGACCCGCATAACATGAAGGAAGTCCTGGACTTCATCAAGGATAACCCCGGCCTGGAGTTTGGCGAGAGGGGGGAGCGTTTCACCGTTTCCGAGGCGGTCGCCTCGCTTCAGGACCTGTCGGTCAAGCGCTCGGAAGAAGTGAAGAAGACCGTGGCCACCTACGCCGCCAACCACAGCCTGCTGCTGGACAAGAGCCAGTTCCGCGCTGACGCGGTGGGCGTGCGCGACCCCAAGAAGGTTCTGATTAAGCCTGGCGAGGGCTACGACAGTAACCGCCGCGTCGAGTTCAGCATCATTAAAGTACCGCTCAAGGACGTTAACTCGGACGAATTCGACCTGTGATTCACGATCCCCTCGCCCCGGCCCTCCGGGGCGAGGGGAGGCCATAGGACCACACCCCTGAAGGAGAGACCCCATGACCCGACTCCGTCGCGCCTGCCTGGCACTGTTCGCGCTGCCGCTGCTGGCCCTGCCCGCGGCCGCCGAGGATTCCTTCTCCAAGAGACTCGGCGCCGTCAAGGTCGGCGACGTCAAGCCCGCCCCGGTTTACGACCTGCCGTTCCTGACCTGGGGCGGCGACGTGGCCACCTTCATCGCCAACGGCGGCGACAAGGAGACGAAGAAGGACACCCTCTTCGACAAGCAAGGCATCAAGGTGAACCTCGTCAACGGCGACGATTTCCTCGGCCAGGTGAAGAACTATCTGGAGGGCAAGACGCCGTTTCTGCGCGGGACCCTCAGCCAGCTCGGCCAGGCGTCCGAGGCGCTCGGCCAGGACCCGCGCACCGCGCCGGTGGTCTTCCTGCAACTGACCTGGTCGGCCGGGGACCACATGGTGGCCCGCCCCACCTGTAAAACGCTCAACGACCTCAAGGGCAAGAAGATCGTCTTGCAAGAGGGCGGCCCCCACGTCGGCATGTTGGACGATGCCCTGAAGTCGGCCGGCCTCAAGTGGAGCGACATCAAGGTCGTCTGGGCCAAGAACGTCACCGCCGTCAAGGGCGAGCCCGACAAGGATCCGGCCGCCATGTTCCGCAAGGACCCCACCATCGACGCCTGCTTCGTCATCTCCCCGGACATGGTGGACCTGACCGGCGGCCTGGAAAAGACCGGCGACGGGTCGGAGAAGTCGGTCAAGGGTGCCAAGGTGCTGGTTTCCACCGTGTATCTCGACCATTCCATCGCCGACGTCTACGCCTGCCGCAAGGACTACTTCGACAAGAACAAGGCCCAGGTCGAGAAGCTGACGGCGGCCTATCTCAAGGCCAGCGAGGACCTAGTCGATCTGCGCAAGAACCACGAAGCCAAGGAGAAGGACAAGGCCAAGGAAGACCGCTACAAGACAATCCTGGCGATGACGAAAACCATCCTGGGCGAGGAGACCATTCCCGACGCGTGGGCCGCCCACGGGCTCATCATGGACGCGGCCTTCGCGGCGCTGCCGGGCAACTACAGCTTCTTCAAGGACGAGAAGAACACGGCCAACTTCGAGCGCCGGGCCAAGTCGGCGGTGGACATGGCCGTGGCGCAGGGCTGGGCGTCGAAGCGTTTCGATCTGACGGCCGCCGACTTCGACTACGCCAATCTGAAGAAGATCGGCGATCTGAAGGCCGACCTCAAGCTGGGTGAGAAGAAGTTCGACGTGAAGGTCGAGGATTTCAAGCCCGAGGACACCATCGTCTTCTTCAGCGTCCAGTTCGGAGCGGACGAGTCCCGGTTCGACGAGGCCAAGTACAAGGAGGCGTTCAAGAAGGCCATCGAAGAGGCCCGGCTGTACGGCAGCGGCGTGATCGTCGTCCGCGGCCACGTGGACGTCACCAAGGTGCTGAGCCAGTTCGTCAAGGCGGGGCTGGCCAACAACACGCTGACGCGCGCCAAGGTGGGAGACGTGACCAAGTATTACCTCAAGAAGACCGGCAAGGAAATCGACATCACCAACACGCGGGCGGTCCTCGATCTGATCACGAAGTCCGACGATTTCAAGACCGAGGCTCCGGAGGACAATCCGCAGTTGACGGTGAAGGCGGCCCAGAAGTTGTCCGAGGAGCGTGCCCAGGCGGTGCGCAAGGCGATCCTGGCGCTGTCCGAGACCATCGGCGCGAAACTGAACGAGAACCAGTTCAAGACGGAAGGCGTCGGGGTCGTCGAACCCGTCATCGCCAAGCCGAAGAACGAGGAGGACGCCGCCCTGAACCGTCGCGCCGAGTTCCGTATCTACAAGGTCACTCCGGAGAAGGTCACCAAGGCCGACTTCATCGACTGACCGGTGTTTAGCCGCGACCCGCAGGGGAGCGCTCTCCCCTGCGGGTCGCGGCTAGACGAGGAAGAAGGAGGAGCGCCGTGGGCAGATTTCTCTGCATCGTGCTTGTCTGGGTGGTCATCCTCGGCGCCGGGGCGCTGGCGTACAAGTATTTCGTCCTCGATCGGGAAGGCGGCCCCGGCTTCGTCGCCAAGGGCGACGACACCGCCCGCGATTCCGGCAAGGTCGTGCCGCAGCCCGTGGTGCAGCCGGGACCGGCCCCCGATGCGGGGAAGTCCGCGGGGAAGGTCCGCCTGGCCCTCGACGCCTTCTCCGGTTACTGCGTCTTTCGGTCGCCTGAATTCAAAAAGCGGCTGGCCGCTCGGGGCATCGACTTCGAGTGGGTGGACGACAAGGCGGATTACAAAAAGCGGATGGAGACGGTCCGCGACGGCGACACGCCGCTGGCCGTCTTCACCATCGACGCCCTCATCGCGCAGACGCCGCCGCACGGCGATCCGCCCGCGGCCATCGTCATGCTGATCGACGAGACGCGCGGCGCCGACGCCATCGTGAGTTACCAGCAGGGCGTCGAGAGCCTCAGCGATCTGAACAATCCCAGGGCGAAGATCGTCCTGACCGCGGACAGCCCCAGCGAGATGCTCTTCCGCGTCGTGCGCAGCCAGTTCGACCTGGGCGAATTGCCGGCGCGCGAAAAGTACCTCGTCGCCGCCAACCCCGAGAAGGGTGCGGAGGACGTGTACCAGCAATTTCTGAAGACGACGCCCACGGACCGCAAGGCGTTCGTGCTCTGGGAGCCCTACGTCTCGATGGCCCTGAAGCAACCGGGAGCGCAGGTGTTGGTGGACAGCAGCGATTTCAAAGGCTTCATCGTCGATGTGCTGGTCGTGCAGCAGTCGTACCTCGACAAGAACCGCGACAAGGTCGAAACCATCGTCCGCACCTACCTCGACCTGCTGCACGAAACCCAGAAGTCGCGGGACGGCATGGCCGGCCTGGTGCAGAGTGATTTCTCTCTCATCGGTGAAAAACCGGATCGCGAACAGGCGGAAAAAGTGGCTCGCGGCATCTGGTGGAAGAACACGGTCGAGAACTACGCCCACTTCGGCCTGCTGGAGGAGCCGGCCGCGAATAAACTGCAACCCGTCGCGGACATGATCCAGCGCATCACGCACGCCCTCGTCGAAACCAGCGAGCCGAACGCGCCCCTGCCCGGCTGTGATCGGCCCGACAAGCTCGTTGTCGAAGATTGCCTGAAGCAGCTCTACCAGCAGCGCACCCCGTTCCACCTGGCCGATGAGAAGACTCGTGAGGAAGAGACGGCCAAGCCGCTGTCAGAGGCAGAGTGGAAGCGCCTGGGGAAAGTGGCCACGATCCGGGTGAAGCAGATTGAGTTCAGCTCGACGAAGAGGGACGAGCTGACGGACGAGGACCGCGACCTTCTCAAGCCGCTGGCGAGCGACCTGCGCATGTGGCCGCAATACTACCTGCGCGTCGAGGGCAGTACGAAGAAGGAGGGCGACCCGGAGGCGAACCGGGCCCTGGCGGAGCGGCGCGCCGACGCGGTCCGCGACTATCTGAAGGAGCAGGGCATCGACGACTACCGGATCAAGACGGTGGCCATGCCCGGCGAGGGCGCGAAGGTGCGTTTCGTGGCCCTGCGGCCGCCGCGCTAGGAGGAGGGCAAATGTCCGGTTCCACGCGCAGCGGCTGCATGGGCTTGCTGTTCTCGGCGCCCACCCTGACCCCCGTCGTCCTGGGGGTGGGAGCGGGGCTTCTGCTCGGGCTGTCGTCGGACCGGCACCGCTCCCTGGCGGCGTTCGTGGCCGTCGTCGGTGTGCTGGGCGGCCTCGGCACCTGGCTGACGCTGCTGCTGAGCGGCAAGCGCCTGGACCCGGACGTGGCCCGCAAGCGCCGGGAGATGCTGGCGTGCCTGGACGAGCTGGCTGACGCCCGCCAATTCCCGCCGTCGGCCGAATCGGATCGCGTCGCCGCCCCCGCCCAGGCCGAGCGCCCCTGAAGGGAAGCCGGAAAGGGGCACACGAGGCATCTTCCGTCCCGTGCTTGGGAGTTCGGCAAAGAGTAGATCAACCTAGAAAGGAACCTCTGTGAACAACCGCAAACACTTCTCGCCGCTGTTCGCCGCGTGCGGGCTGTTCGTGTTCTCCGCCCTGCCCATGCTCCTGATGAGCTGCACTGCGAGCTCGACAACCGCCTCCTCGAAGGAAGAGGACACCAAGCACCAAGGTCCCAGCCCCAAGGACACCAGCCTCAAGGACACCAGCCCCAAGGACACCAGCCCCAAGGACACCGCCAAAGGCGGGGGAGGCGGCGAAGGTGGGGGAGGTGGCGCCACGCTGAAGATCGGGTACAGCGACTGGCCCGGGTGGCTCGTGCTGGAAATCGGCAAGCAGAAGGGCTTCTTCAAGGACGCCGGCGTGGATGTGGAGTTGGTGTGGTTCGGCGATTACGGCGCGTCCATTGACGCCTACACCGCCGGCAAGCTGGACGGCATCATGATTGACTGCGCCAGTTCCCTGACGGCGAAATCCTCTGTCATCATCTTCCTGACCGACTACTCCAACGGTAACGACATGCTCATCGGCAAGAAAGGGGTGGACTCGATCAAGGACCTCAAGGGGAAAACCGTCGGCCTCGAAGAGAACCTGGTGGAGCACCTGCTGCTGGCCAAGGCGCTGGAGATGAATGGCATGGAGGAGGGTGACGTGAAACTCAAGAAGGTCAAGACGGAAGACACCACGGCGGTGCTCAAATCCGGCGGAGCGGATGCCATCGGCGCCTGGTACCCGATTTCCGGGCGGACCCTGACAGAGGTGGCGGACTCCAAGAAGCTGTTCACCAGCGCCGAGGCTCCGGGCCTGATTTTCGACGCGCTCCAGGTCGATCCCGCGAGCCTCACCAAACACCGCGACGACTGGAAGAAGGTGGTTGGCGTCTGGTTCAAGTGCCTCGAATACCTCAACGACAAAAATACGCACGAGGACGCCGTGAAGATCATGGCCAAACGGATCGAGGCCAAGCCCGAGGACCTCGAAAATAACCTCAAGGGCACCTTCCTCCTGGACGGCCCGGGGAACCAAAAGGCGATGCGGAAACGTAAGACGCTGGACAGTGTTTACGGATCGCTACAGAACGCCGATGCCTTCTACCTCAAGCGCAAGGTCTACGACAAGTCCGTCAAGACGGAGAACATGGTGGACCCCAGCCTGGTGGAGGAAGTCCTCAAGAAGTGATCGTCCTTGTCGCGCGGCGGCGGCCCTCGACCGGGGCCGCCGGCACTGCCCTGCCGCCCCCACCCGAGTTGTTTTTCGGGAGCCGATTCTGTGAGCCGCTCGTCCTGGTTTGCCATCCGCGCGCCGCTGTCCAGCCACCGCGCCACGATTGCCAAGTGCGCCGCGTTTCTGCTGCCGTTGGCGACCTGGGCCTTCATTTGCCTTGTCTGGGTCCCCGACGTCATTATTACCGATCAGGGCGACGGACCTTACAAGCGGGACGACCGGGTCCCCCGCGCGGATGTTGAACTGGCGAACGCGACTCTTGGCGCGCAGCCGCCCCAGTTCCGGCTCACGGAGGCGGCCTGGCAGTCCTTGCAAACGGCGGGATTACCTGCGTCCACCCTCACGAAACTCGAAGCCGTCAAGCCCACGCGCCAGCCGAATGGCGAATTCCAGACCCTCTCCTGGGTAGATCAGAAGACTCTCTTGAAGGACGTCCGCGACGATCCCAACGAGAAAGACCCCGATCTCGATCCGTACGTAGATACGATCTGGAACCATCTCGAGAAGGAAACCAAGCAGCCCGAGGTCGGCGACCCTTCGACCGTGATCTGGCTGCCGTCGCCGTGGCGCGTCGCCAAGGCTTTCTACCACGCGTTTGTCGTGCCGCCGAACGGGACTGGCTACAAGCTGACCAGTGATTCCATCGATGCCTTGCGGAAAGACGGCTTGCCCGAGTCCGTCCTGTCCAAGCTCAAGCCCCTGGAGGGTAAGCTCTTCGCCTATGCGGACCGAGACAAGTTCGAGGAGCAACTGGGTGCGGCCCTTGGCCCGGACGAGTTGCAGCACCATCAGAAGCAGATTTTGAAACGTGCCTACGTCAAGGGCGACCCGTGGCTGCACGAGAGCCTTTGGCATAGCTGCCAGATCATCTTCTGGGGCTTCCTCGTCTCGGCCGTGGTCGGCGTCCCGTTGGGGATTCTCTGCGGCACGTTCGACCTGTTTTCCAAACTCACCGAACCGTTCATCGACTTTGTCCGCTATATGCCCGCGCCGGCTTTCGCCGTGTTGTGTACGGCGATCCTGGGAATCAACGACGGCCCGAAGATCGCCATCATCTGGATCGGCACCTTCTTCCAGATGGTGCTGGTGGTGGCCAACACGACCCGGCAATTCGACCCCGCTCTGCTGGAGGCCGCCCAGACCTTGGGGGCCACGAAACGCACCCTGCTGACCAAGGTGATCCTGCCCGGCATCCTGCCCAACCTGTACAACGACATGCGCATCCTGATCGGCTGGGCCTGGACGTACCTCATCGTGGCCGAATTGATCGGGGCCAGCAGCGGCATCAGCTACTTCATCAACCTGCAAGGGCGATACCGGCACTTTGAAAACGCCTACGCCGGCATCATCATGATCGGGATCATCGGCCTGACGTTCGACCAGCTGTTGGCGACCCTGGCCCGGTTCCTGTTCCCCTGGGTCCCCAGGAGCGACCGCGGCAGCGGCGCGTGGGCGTCCTTCTTCGGCGCCCTGGCGTACCTGCTCCGGGGGGGCCGGAAGCCCTCTGCCGTCTCCGACCCGGGTCCCGCTCCCGCCTTCGCAACGGCCGGGCCGGCGGCCGCAGCGCCGAAGGCCCCTCCCCCCTGATGACGGAGTGCGGTCCAGCTCGAACGGATAAGCCATCAGCCTGCAGAGGAACGTCCCGTGGCCGCCGAATCCGCACCCCCGAACGGAACCCCGTCGCACCTGCCCAGCTACAAGGAGCAGGCCCCGGAGGTGCGCGCCCGCTTCCAGCGGATCTACCAGCGCCCGGTCGTGCTGGACGCGCGCGGGCTGGGCAAGACGTTCGAGACCCAGGGCGTGCCGGTCGAGGTGCTGCGCGACCTCAATTTCCGCGTCCACCGCCGCGAATTCGTCTGCGTGCTCGGGCAGTCCGGCTGCGGCAAGTCCACGCTCATCCGCATCGTCGCCGGGCTCGAGGATCTGACCACCGGCGCCGTCGAGGTGGACGGCAAGCCGGTCGAGGGGCCCGGTCCCGACCGCGGCATGGTCTTCCAGAGCTACACCCTGTTCCCCTGGCTCACGGTCAAGAAGAACGTCATGTTCGGCCTGCTCCAGAAGGGCGTTCCCTGGAACGACGCCGAGTCCAAGGCAAAGGAGTGGGTGGACGTGGTGGGGCTGAGCAAGTTCCTCGACGCCTACCCCTATCAGCTGTCCGGCGGCATGAAACAGCGCGTCGCCATCGCCCGGGCGCTGGCCAACCAGCCGCGCGTGCTGCTGATGGACGAGCCGTTCGGGGCGCTGGACGCGCAGACGCGTGCCCAGATGCAAGGCTATCTCAAGCAGATCTGGGCCAGCGTGGAGGTCACCATCGTTTTCATCACGCACGACCTGGATGAGGCGGTCTACCTGGCCGACCGGATCATCGTCCTCAGCGCCCACCCGGGGCAGATTGCCGAGATCATCGAGGTGCCGCTGCCGCAGCCGCGCACGCCGGAAGTCATCTTCGACCCGCGCTTCATCGCCACGCGGCTGCGCCTCAAGGAATGGATTCACCCCAACGTCCACCAGGCAGTGGATACGCTGCCGATCCGGCGCATGACCGCGGCGGGCGACGATGTGCTGTAAGCCGCTTGCGGCTTCGCACGGCCTGCGAAGCCGCAAGCGGCTCGATCAGGCGCCCGGCCGTTCCATCTCGGCGACCAGCGTGTTCACCTCGCGCGCAAATTCCTCCTGAAATAGTCCTTGCAGCTCCTCCCAGTGGCGGCTCAGGTTGTGTTCCTTGATGAAGTGCTTCAGGTCGTTCCACCACGGCAGGAACGCATGCCGGTCCAGGAAGCGCAGACGGCGCTGGTAGTAGATGTTCTCGTAGAAGATCAACCAGAAGATGAGCAGCGTGCGATAGCGGCGGCGGTCCACCGCATCGAGGGAGTCGTAGTCCTCGGCGCTGCGGATGGCCAGGTCCGCCAGCTGGCGATCCTGCACCAGGGCAATGAGAAACGGCGACGCCAGCCCCACCATCGTCTGATTGTTGGCGGCCCGCGTCAGCCGGAAGCTCTCGCGCACCTCGCGCAGCACCAGGAAGACGCCGGCGACGAGGGCGAGGTTGCCAAGGATGGTGGAGATTGCGACGGCCAGGTCCATGCGTAAGGTCACCCTGCCGGGCGACCGGGGAGTCAGCGGCCGACCAGCTCCACGGCCACGCTGCGACCGGTGGCCCCCTGGGCGAGTCGGAAGGTTTGTCCATGTTCGAGGCCGATGGCCTGGCCGCGCGGCACCACGTTGCCGGCCGGCGAGGTCAGCGACTCCAGCGCCTGGTTCACCAGAATCCAGCGCCCCTGGTGCAGGGCGAAATACGCTTGCGGCGTGCGGTCGGCATCAGGGCCGGGCAGGACGTCGGTGAAGGCATGCCACTTGAACAGGCACAGGTTATGGTAGACCGCCAGCGGACCATCGACCAGCCACTGCCCTGGCGCTCGTTCGCGGCGCAGCTGGAGCAACGGCACCAGCTGCGCCGGCCGGGTGCCGCAGAAGGGGCAGTGCGCATCCTTCGGATCGGCCAGCACGAACCACTTTGCCGCACAGCCGGGTTTCGGGCACGGCTGGAGCAGGTCCCAGGTGCGGACCAGCCCGCGCACCCACTCCAGCGCCGACGGCCGGTCGTTGGGCACGTGCAGCCCGGCGACAAAGGCCCGCTGGAAGAGGTCGGCGAGCATCCCTCCGAGGCTGGCGGCGGGGACGTAGGGCTGCTGCTCGGGCCGGTTGCGAGCGTCGGTCGGGTGCTCGCAGAACAGCGCCTCCTTGCCGAAGCCGAGCAACTCCTGCTCCTCCGCCGTCTGGGCGTTGGGGACGCGCCGGCCGTCGAGCGGGTGGCGCAGCAGCAGGTACTGGTAGACGAGGACCGCCAAGGCGTGCAGGTCGGTGCGCGCGTTGGGGAACTTCCGCCGCGGGTCGTCCAGGGGCAGCTCCAGTGTGGACAGCACTTCCGGGGCGATGTAGCCCTTGGTGCCGGCGACGTCGGGCGGGTACAGTCCCTCGACCACCAGCGAGTCCACGTCGATGACGATGCTGACGCCGCGTGTCGGATCGACGAGGACGTTCTTCGGGCTCAGGTCGGAATGGGCGAGGCCGGCGTTGTGCAGCCGGGCCACGGCGCGGGTCATCTGGATGCACAGGCCGAGGTACTTCTGGAAATCGCCCAGCTCCGCCGGGGCGAACTTCTCCAGGAGCGTGCGGTTCTTCGGACCGATGAAGCGCATGCCGTCCTTTTCCTTGCCCTTGATGAAGTCCGGCCCGCTCTGGAAGAAGAAGTGCCTGGGATAGGTCGGGGCGACGATGCCGAAACGCGGCCGGACGACGATTCCGGTCGGCCAGCAATACAGGCCGCGGTAGTAGGCGGCCTCGGTCTCGGTGCGGGCGGCGCCGCCCTGCGTCTTGGGCAGCGTCGGATTGTTCGGCCCGAGGATTTTCTCCAGTCGCTTGAGGCGGACGGGATCGGTGGCGGCCTTCGGGTCCTTGTAGAAGCAGACGACGGCGGCGCAATCGCGGGTGAAGTACACGTCCTTCATCGCACCTTCACCGATCTTATCAGGAAGGAATTCGACGCTGCGGCCGTCGCGCAGAGTTGCGATTTCCATGTCAGCCGTCCTTCCCGCAGTGCAGGACCACCAGGGTTCGGTCGTCGAAGGACCCGCGGACGTGGTAAGCGTCGAGCCACTGGAGCAGCCGCACCTCGAACGAGGGGAGTTGCAGCAGTGGGGAGCCGCGGCTGCCGGCCCGGAGCAGGTCCGCGGAGGCAGCCACTTCCTCCGGACGGAAGTGCAGCGCGGAGGCATAGGCTGCGGCCGAGCGCAGGCGGACAGTGACGGGACCGGAAGCCGTCGCCACCTGGACCTCCAGATCGAGACGGCCGTCGGACGGATCGATCTCCGTCGCCCCGTTCGCGGACCTCGGGGGACCGGCTTCGGGAGGATGCGGCAGGACGCCGTTGAGGACCAGGTCGGCGTAGAGTCGGGCCAGGCCGGGATCGGGGGGAAAGTAGTCGTCGGCGACGCCGTCGGTCATCACGAACAGGACACGGAGCGGGGCGGCCAGGATGACGGTTCGCCGCTGCAAACTGGCGGCCTCGAGCAGGCGGCGTGAGGTGAGGAAGTCGGTCTCGCCGGAGAACTCGCCGCTGTCGGCCTGTCCCAGCAGGTGAATGTTGGCGCGCCGATCCACGGCAGCCACGGCGCCGTCGCCGATCTGGCAGGCCAGAACCAGGCTCTGGCGGACGCCGCCGATCCGCAACGCCCGATGAAGTGCCACCAGCAGGGTGGCCGACAGATCCTCGACGGCGACGGGCCGGCCGAGAAGCCGCTCGTGGGGCTCGCTGCCGCGCAGCGACCCGGCCCGCGCCGCGACGGCGGCATAAGCCTCTTCAAACGCCTGATGCAGGCAGTTCCGCGCCATCACGAGGCCCGGCTCGATGAAGTCCCTTCCGGTCACGTCCCGGCCGAGCAATGCTTCCACCGAAGGCCAGTCGGCCGCCGGTTGCACGTCGGCGAGGGCGCCGGTGAGGAAGGCAACGGCCCGCTCGCAGGAAACCCGGGCGCCGAGGCGCGACAGCTTCCGCGAGCCGGCGCCGTCCGCGACGGCGATGACGGTCCAGGCGCCGGCCTGGCCGAACTCGAACCAGTCGTCGCAGTTGGTCGCCTCGTGCTTGTGCTTCTTGCCGCGCGCGCGGGCACCCACGAGCAAGCGGCCTTCTCCCAGTTCCTGGGCGATCTTTCCACTCTCCGGGTGTCGGTCAGGCTCGCTCTCGGGTACGGGTCGGTACAGCCAGCCGGAGCCGGCCACGACAGGACGAGGCGGTTCGGCGGGCGGTGGCACCTCGGGGGGTGCGACCGGCTCGATGGGAAGAACACGTTCCGTCGGCAAGGCGGTCGCGGGGACCGCCGGGATGGCGGGGCGGGGGTCAAGCACCGGCGCGGCGGGGCGCGGCGTGCGCGCGGGCACGGCCGCCTGCGGGGGCGGTGACGCCGCGGCGCTGGGCACCGCCTGATCGAGCAGTTGCTGGATACAGGCCTGGCGCGTCGAGTCGCCCCGCATCCAGTTGGAGATGGCCATCCACAACTGCTCCAGACCGTCGCGATCCTGGCTCAAGGGACCGCTTCCGAGGGGCAGTTCGAGGCGCCAGCGCACCGCTTCCTCGACGATGCCGGTCAGAAGGCGGCTGACGTCGTTGAGGAGTTGCCTGTCCTGGGGGTTCGCCGAGTGAGCCAGCTGCTTCCAGATTTCCGCGTGCCGCGTGACGCCGGGATCGTGATGCAGGTCGAGCGCCCAGCGGATCGCGTGGGCCAACTCGCGTTTGGTCACTTGCAACATCAAACGCCTCCCATGTTTAGCGGCCGCCCTCGGGGCGGCGCGGATTCATCGGTTCGCGAATCGATAAATCGAGGGCGGCCGCTAAACAGACAGACTCAGGGGACGATGACGATGCCGGAATTCGGCGGCGGCGGCGGCAGGTTGACCGGGGTCCCATCGGCCACCGGCTGGGCGATGTTCTGCGAGGTCGTCCTGATCGACGACGACACCCATTTGAAGAAGGCCTTGAGCTGGTCCGGCTGCAGGTTGTTCAATTCGACGACGATCTCCGTGGCGCGCTTCAGCACACTCGCCTGGGCATGGGGACCAGCGGCGCAGGCGATGATGTTGCCCACGCGTTTTTGCTTGATCTCGTCAGCGGCCGCCTCCCACGAATCGGTCGGCTGGCCGTCGGTCATGAGGAAAATGAGCGGCTTCCAGTCGCCCTTCTGCGTGGGCGTTGAGCGGCGCACCTCGCGGTCCACGCACTGGCCCAGCAGCTTCAACGCCTCGCCGAGGGCGGTGCTGCCGCTGGCGACGAGCTGCGGCTCGGTAAACGTGGTCAGTTCGGTGAGGGGGCAGACCTGTTGGGCGCCGTTGCTGAAGGTGATGACCGACAGGTAGGCCGTTTCCAGCGCCTGCGGGTCGCCTCGCAGGTCGGCGAGCAGCGCCTTGACCCCCTGCCGCACCGCCTCGATCGGCTCGCCGGTCATCGAACCCGAGACGTCGAGCACGAGGTAGACGGGGAGGCGCCGCCCCACGAATTCAGACATTGATCAGCTCCTCTAGTCAGATAAGTCCCGCGCAGGTGCCGCCCGGGGCTGGTCAACCCATGGAACGCTTGATGTCGAAGTGGCCGCCCTGCCCGCCAGTTAGCTCGGCGTTGCACCCCGGGCAGCGCACGGGACCGCGCTGGCGGGGGCTGACGCAGAAGAGGGCGCCGCACTGGCACATCCCGCCGTGGTCGTTCTCGCAGTAGGGGCACGGGGGGCAACCGTCGAGCAGGGCGGAGTTGATCGGCGGCAGCAGATTACTGTCGCCGGGCTCGATGGCGTCCAGCGGGTGCGAGGCGATGGCCTCGTAGCGGCCGTCGTGGGGCCTGCGGGCGAAGCGCATCAGGTACGGCTTGCGGCTCTTCTGGCAGTGTGCGTGGAGGAAGACCTGGCGCGGGTCCTCGTCCGGGTCGAAGTCCGACTCCTGCGGGGCCAATTCGATCCCTTCGGGCAGGGCGGGCATTTCGATGGGCTGCCCGCCCCCCTCTCCCAGGCGCGTCGAGGCGGTCTGCACGGAGGTGGACAGCCAGATGAAGAATTGCCGGAACGCCTCGGGGGTGGCCTCGGGCATGTGCAGCACGATGTCGGTCACTTCGCGGAGGACGGCGGTGTCCACGTCGGGGCCGCAGCCGATGGCGTAAATGTTGGCGATGCGGGGGTTGTTGGCCGAGCGCACGGCGGCGGCCGCGGGGCGGTAGTCGTCGGTCGGCTGGCCGTCGGTCAACAGGAAGACGAGCGGCCGGTAGTCGCCCTTCGTCGTCGGCGTCGTCCGGACAATGTCGCGGCGCAGGCACTCCAGCAGCAGTCGCAGGGCCGCCCCCAGGCTGGTGCCGGTGCGGACGGCCAGCTTGGGCGGCTGGAATTCGATCAGCTCGGTCATGGGGACGACCTGCTTCGCCGTGCGGGCGAAGGTGATGACGCTGAGGTAAGCGGACTCCAGGGCGAGCGGGTTGCCGCGCAGCTCACTGACGAGGGTCTGGACGCCGCGCTCGACTTCGGCGATGGCGGGGCCGGCCATCGACTCGGAGCAATCGACCAGCAAGTACACCGGCAATCGGCGCAGTGACATGGGTGCGTCTCCGAAGGATTGCGGAATCCGAGATCGACCGTCACGATCGCGGGCGGCTGGCGATACGAAAAACTGCAACAGGATGGGCGCCTGCCGGGGCCTCGTGTTCCGGCGCGGTCCTGCAGCCGGCCCGAGGACATTACCAGCCGCCCCGGCGCCTTGAGGCGTCGGGGCGCCGTCGCGACAACTCCACCGATTATTTCCGGGCGAAAAAGCGGTGTCAAGAAGGAAGTTGGCGTAATTCGGCATCGTGGGTATCCTTCCCGGTTAACAACGTCTGCGCGCCGAAGGTGGTACTCGGTTTCTTGTTCTGGCGACGTAGTTCCGCGCCGTTTGGCCGCGCTGCACTGGGCCGACAACGAACGAAACGAGGCCCGAGACCGGCCCGGTGCGGACCATCCCCGCCGCGGCAGTCGGGCGGCCCACAGTAGATCAGGCTGCCCGGTGCGCGCAGTCCTGCAGCAGGCCATCGAGGCGCTCCCGGCTGCATAGCTCGGCCGACAGGACGGTCGTCCACTCCTCGGAGGCACCCGAGGTGGATAAGTTCCGCTCGACTTCGAGCAGCTGTGCGCGCTGCCGACTCAGCACCGGCGGGCGTGTGTCGTGGTTGGCCGGGTTGGCAACCGCGAGTTGCTCGAGGATCGACTCCCCGCCGACGGCCGCCTGACTCGGCTGGGACCACGATCCGCTGCTGGACGGCTGGGAAGTCCGCCATGAGGCCGCCGATTTTTCGATAGCCACTTTGTCAGGCGTTTTTGGCCCTATTGGCTACGCCGTCCTGCGACGAGACTCAAGAAATGCAACACGGGGAGAGGAAGAACAGGTGGCTTCGCCGTCAATCCACCCGCCCCCCTCGCTTGGCCCCAAAGTTTCGTCAAAAAGGATTATTCATTCCTTTTAATGCCACAAAAGCGAGTCTCGTACCTACGCGCAATCATGCGGCGTCAGCCTTCAGGCGCATCACCTCCGCCCGCGACCGCACACCTCAAGCATCACTCGGCCCCCTGGTCCGAAAATCGACGTGCCTCAGCGCATCTCCCGCTCCCGTTGCCTTTGCTGCACACTGGCCCCCGCCCCCTTGCCATGCAGGCGGAAAGCCCTCGCCGTGAACCAAAGACGTTCAGGCGGTCGCAAATGCCGCTCCAGGCAGGAAGGTGGCGGCAGGAAGTGAGCATCTCCCTGCGCCCAAGCAGCTTAATCGCAGGCAGGGGGACCACGGCCACCTTCTTGAGAGCAATCGGAGTCGCCTCGTGGGTGACGCGAGCGCCTGAACCAGCCCGCAGGACAAGCCTTCCCTTGGCCAGGCGGCTTCCCTACGGACGAGGTTGTGCGAAGCGTCACGGGGGATGATGCGGAGGCCCTCGCACCACTTCCTCACTGGCTTCGTCATCGAGGAAGAACGCTCGTGGAGGCTCATCAAGCCCTCCTGGGTCGCCTCTGGACGGCACTTTCGCCCCGTTCAAGCGCTGGCCTCTTGTTCGCAGCAGCGCCCTTCTCTTCTCCTTCTCCCAGTCCGAGTGACTAAGTATAGAAACAGAAGAGAGAGAAGCACCATGAATAGTACCTCTCTTACTTTCTATTAGCGCTGCGCCAATCCCGTAGGACCTCGCCCGGTTCAGCGCCTTGTCATTGCCCCGCCACAGCTTCTCCACGCGCACGTACAGGAAGCCGACCCGTACCAGCGCCGCCAAGAACGCGCAGCACTTGTTCTTGTGCCAGCGGATGCCCAGGTCGCCGCACAGCCGTGGGACCAGCTTCCACGCCAGCTCCCACCACGGACAACGCTTTACGAACGAGATGATCCTGCCCGCCGCCTCGTAGGTAGCCGCAATCTCCTCCGTGTGCAGCAGCGCGTGAACCTCTACCTTGAGGACGCGCCGCTGGTCGTAGCTGAACCGGAAGACCTCGTCCTTTCCGAAGTCCGAAAGCCACTGTGGCAGGTTCAACCAAGTAGCGCGTTCGTGGAGGACGATGCCGTGTTTGGGGCAGTAAGCGATGCCCGCTTCCAGCTTCTTTGCGCTCTCCTCGGGCGCCGCCTGATAGCCGTTGTTGCGGTAGACCGCCTCCACCATCTTCATGGTCACTCGCATCAACTCCCCGAAATCGTGGGAGAGTCGGTCCGAGAACGCCTGATGGGGCAGCGCCAGGAAGGCCTCTTCCAGCCAGTCCAGGCACTGCTCTTCGTCGAGGAGTCCCTGCTTGCGAATGAGGCGGGCGGTCACGACGGCGTACTTGCCGATAGTGTCCTTCTCCGGAAGGCTTTTGCCGCTCCAGAAGTCGAACACGGTCCGCAGGCACCTTCCTTTCAGCCGACCGATGCTCCCCATCCCGGAACCGCTTGTCTTCTTGGGTTTGGGCGGCTTCGGCGGGGGTGGTGGAGGCGCTTCGTGCTCGGGCGTGTTCTGCGCCAGGAACTCCAGGAAGGCCGCCTTCTCGACGTTCTTGCGGTCGCCGTCATAAAGCCACTCGACGAGGTTGATGCAGTTGCTGCGAGGGTTGTCGGCCAGCAGGCGATCAGTGAAGCAGACGCGGCCCCGGCTCAGCGGCAACCGGCAACCCATGCCGTCGCCCTCGCCCTTCTCGACCGGGGAGACCTCGATCTTGGTGAAACTCTCGATGGCTGCCAAGGTGGGGTACTTCTGGTCCAGCATTTCCAGGAAGCGCCGGGCCGCTGCCTGCGCCCGGGCAATGCTCATGTTGCGGATGAGGACGGTGAAGTGGATGCCGCTGATGTCCGTGGGCTTGCAGGCGGCGAACCAGGCGGTCGAAAAGAACTTCGGCAGTTCCTGGTGGAAGACCTGGCAGCGGGCGAGGAACAGCTCTCGGCGGGTGTCCTTGGCGTGGTAGTCGATGTCGAAGGTGAGGTGGTTGGTGTAGCGGTACCCAATGCTGCCCAGGATGCGCTTCGCAAGGACGTGTTGTTGGATCTTGCCCAGGGTCAGCGGCTCGTGGGAGTGGCGCCAGCCACCTTCGTCCCGGCCGTGGTAGCGGTAGATGTAGTCCTTGCGGTAGGCGCACAAGCAGAAGAGGCGGGCGAAGGCACGGCAGGCGAGGGCGAAGGGCTGCTGGTAGGGCTCGGTCTTTTTGACGCGGAAGAGGTGTTTCCAGCGGTCCTGGCCGTGGACCTGGACGCGGAGGACGGCGTCGGGGCGGGCGTCCTTCTTGACCTTGCGGCCCTCCCAGGACCACTCTTGCCTCCCCTTCAGCTCCTGGGGGACGTCCCTGGGGGAGTCGTAGAGTTGGTCCTCGAACAGGTGATTCAGGTCGGTTCGCATGGCTGTGGTGCTTCTCCGTCTCCTTAATAGAGCGTCGGTTGCGCATTGTTCTCCGACGATTTCGGTTTTCCTTGCCGGCTTCCGGCGCCGTTCCGCAGGCGTCCGCAACTGGAGCGAGCCGGAACCCGCCGACAACAAGCGATATATAGTATCATCTTAATTTACTAAAGCAAGCTCATTTCGCCAAAACCCGAGAAGAAATGTGCTCTGGGCCAGTTCTTCGGGCAGGTCGGCCTCGTCTGTGGCGGGTGATACGACAGCGACTTGGTCGCTGAATCAAGGTCGGATGTGCCCCCTTCGTTGCACCTTCGTGGCAAGGTGCGAAAAAGTTGACCCAAAAAATGCCAATTACGCTTCCTTCTGTCAGATCATTGCGGTCTCGCACGTAGTACATATTAAGCGGTCACAGACGTGGCTAAAAGCACGCTTGCCGCACCATCAGGCGGCCCGGCCACCGGCCCGGCCGGTGGGACCGACGGCTCGTTGCCGCCGAAGCCCCGGCCGTGGCCGGCTGATCGTTGCCCGCACTGCCTTTTAAGGATCCTTATCATGAACACTTTTGTCTTGCACGTCGAACAACTCCTCCGTCAGCACCAACTCGTCCGCATCGAGGCGGGCAGCGAGGGGGAGGCAGCAAACCGAGTCCGTCTGCAGTTCGAGGGCGAGGTCCTCCACAAGGAAGACTACGAGCCGATCGAGAACCGCATCGTCGAGGTGCTTGAAGGCGACGAGGCCGCCAAGGCCATCCGTGAGGCCGCCCTCTTCGCCCCCGAAGAGAACGAGCAACCGACCGACGCCTGAGCGCCGGCCGGACGACCGCCCGGACAAGCTCGGCGTCATATTCCAGCGGGATGACGACATCTCGCTGTGGGAAACCAAGCCCGGCGCCCTGCAAGACGCCCGGGTGCAGTTTATCCTGGGCAAGCTGGGGCGCTACCGGCGTGGGTACGTCGTTGAACACCCGCTGGGCGTTTGGACGGGGCTCGCCATCGTCGGCGACGAGCCCGGCTACAGTGACCTTGCTGAAATGGGCGTGGCCTACGACGACATCGGCCCCGGCCTTGTGCGTAGCCGCCGCTTACCCTTGCCCCTGGTTACATAGCGGGGACCGAGACGAAGGGCGCCGCAGGAGCGGCGCGAAGCAGGCGCGAGAAGGCGCCCGCCAGCAAGTTCTCCCATCACCCTGCCTACAGCGTGCGCGTTAACCCGCCGTCCACGTCGAGCACGGCGCCCTGAAGGTAGGCGGCCCGCTCGCTGGCCAGGAAGGCGACGGCGTCGGCGACCTCGCACGGCTCCCCGAAGCGGGCGATCCCCAGGCGCTCCACCATCTGCCGCGCGGCCTCCCCCTCGGGAATGCCCTGTTCCTCGGCCAGGCGCCGGATGCGTGCCGCAAGACGATCGGTACGGATCGAGCCGGGGTTGATGGCGTTGACGCGGCCGCGGTCGGCCAGGCACTTGGTCAGGTTGAGCAGGGCGGCGTTGACCGACCCGCCGATGGCGAACTCCGCGCTGCCCGTCCGGCCGCCGACGCCGGCGATGTTCACGACGCTGCCGCGGCTGGCGACCAGGTGCGGCCATGCTGCCCGGCAGAGCCGCACGGCCCCGAAGAACTTGAGGGCGAAGCCCTCCGACCAGTCTTGTTCGGTCAGGGCCAGGAAATCCCCGCATTTGGTCGCACCGGCATTGTTAACGACCAGGTCGATGTGACCGACGCGCGCAACCGTCCGCGCTCGTAATGTCTGCACCAAGTACTTGCAACCTGTCTTTATCCTTGGTCGAAGCTGTCGGTTGGGCGTCACAGCAGAGGGATTCTTGACATTCGATCCGACGACGCTCGTCTGCACGCCGCACAACTGCTCGAGACGCGAGCTTGGAATGACGGCACCGCCGTTGCGAAGGGGGCGACTTCCGCGGCGAGGAAGAGAATCCAGAGGGCTTGCATGCTGCGCTCCGCCCGCGGGGTTGCTCGTTGTTCCCGGCGAGCACGTTTCCAATCGGATCGGATCGGATCAGGACTGCCGCGTCGGGGCGTCGCACGCCTCTCGCACGAGCCGAGCGTTCCGCAGAAGCATCTCCAGCCAGTAGTTCATGCGTTCAGCATTGGTGCCGTTCTTCCAGTGCGTGAACAGGTCGGCGTGGACGCCCAAAGGGACGCGTCCTTCCTGGGGATGCACTTCGATCATGAAGGAAACCCGGTCCGCGGGCAGTTCCTCAATGGTTGTGCGGACGATCGCATGCAGTCCCGCCGGTCCGAACATTCCTCCCACCAGGGAGCGCCTGCGGTAGACGAATGGCAGTCGCAATTCTTGCAGAAAGCTGAGGTGGTCCGAAACCCCATAACGACTCAGGGTCGAGAGGGGATGGCCGTCATGCAGGTGAAAATGCAGAGGTTTCCCCAAACGAGCGAGTCGCTGCACCAGACGAAGGACGGCGGGCAAAGCCTTGGCCACGGCCGCCTGAATGCCCTCCATGCGTGCCGCCAGGTCGGGGGCGGTTTTCAGGGAGCAGACATCAACGCCGGCAGCGACGCCCCGATAGGCCGTCCGACAGACTTCGATCCCCACATGCGACACGTCCACGCAGGCGGAGACGCGGCCCAGATCGCTTGTCCTCTCGAACAGCGAGGCGAAGAAGTCCGGGGACAGACCGACGGCGTACTCGACGAAGAGCAAGGGGGCGTGCGGGAGTTCGGCCAGGGCCCGGTCGGCGTCTCGAAAGGCCGCGATCGTCTGGTCCGGTCCCTCCGCGAACTGGATGTGGTCGTGGACGACCATTCCATGGACGTTCCCGGCGGCGCGGGCGGCGAACTCCAGCACACGGGCCAGCCCCTCAGGCCGAAGGAGATTGATGTTGCGGGGCAGGTGAACCGTGCAAGGCCGATCGGCGGGGCGGAATGCGAGCTGCTGCCGGAGCTGCTCCGGACTTTCGGGATACAGTTCACTGCCCAGCCCCGCTTCCTGAAAGCGCACCTGCGCGAGGCGAAGCAAGGCGTCGTCGCCCTCGATCCCCTGTTTGCTCAGCATGGCCAGGAACTTCGGCGCCGACATCGCACACCTCCGCGTTCCCTTTGGTGAGGTCACAGCCCCTGTTGAGGCCGCGACTGGACGACATAGATTTCCTCCCCGACACACACTCCTTCCACATCCTGCGGCCGACCCAGCTTGTCTTCGAGAAAGGCGGCGATGGCCGCCAGGCGTTCGCCGAGGCGGCGAGCCACGTTCCGGTCCGCGGAGAGGGGGACTTTGGAATAGTCGAGCCGCTCCGAAAGGACGGTCTCCTCCCCGTCGCCGGGAGCGGGCCGCAGAGCCGCGCCGAAGGTGGCACAGGCCAGGAGTTCGCCTCCTCCAACCGGACGATGGCACAGCATCCGATACGGCGTCCCGGGAAGAGCGGCGGAAGCGAGGGTTTCGCCCAATCCGACCGCCAGTTCCGTCAGCACCTCGGAGCGGTTGCCGGAGAGGGGGTTGGTCGTGTGCATGATGAAGGACAGGTCCGGAGCCACGAACTCCTGAACCAGCACGGCCATCCGGAGCCGGGCGTGCGGGATGCCGGCCTGGGTTCGGCTCACCGCGGCCCGGCGCGTCCAGAGCGAAGCCCAGACCTGGGCGATCGCACGCGGCACTGCGCCGAGAGAGACGTTCACAACCGAATCGTAGAGGCCGGCGCCGGCGAGATGCTCCAGATCCTCGCCGTTAGCACTTGAGCGAACCGCGAGGCGAGCGCCCGGACCGAAGAACGTGGCGACCGCCCGGCCGATCTCGTCCGGCACTGGGAGGTTCGACAGCACGTCGCGCAGGCGTTGGAGCGCAGCGTCCAGTTTGTCGGGCGGTGTGTGGGGCAGTTGGTCCTGAAGGGCGGAGTAGTCGTGCGCGACAGCGGGCACCGCGTCCAGGCAGCGCTCCATCCTTCCGAAGGGGAGGGCCAGCCCACGCGGCGCCCGGAACAGTCCGCCGGAATCGTGGGCCAATTCCAGCAACCGCCGGGCTCCGGTCGCCTTGGCGCCACAGATGGCCGTTTCCGCCCGGTCGAGCGAGAGCAGACGTGCCTCCCCCGTCAGGACGACCTCCGGGATGGAGACGGCCGCAACAGCCATTTTACGCCCGGCTGTCCCCGGCGAGGCGGAAACTTCCTCCATCGACAGTCCTGCCGGTCTGACGTGCAGACACACGTTTTTTCCGAGGAGATGCTGGAAGGCGTCCAGGTGTTCCGTTCCGGAACACGCGGCGAACGGCAGGCGCGCTTGCCGGGCGCGGACGCCGAGATGCGAAAGAAGAGGTATCGGGTGCGCAAGCGCGACGCCGCGAACTCCAGCCGGGAGTTCTGCGTCGCCGTCGGTCCGCTCCAGCAGCACCAGCAGCGGGCCTTTTTGTCCCTCAACCTCCGACAACGATGCGGCACGCACCAGTTTCCCGTATCCCTCGCCCGGAACAATCGTCTCCCAGGGCGGAAGTTGCAAGACGTCTCGGGCCGTTCGTACCCCCAGTTCCACGAGCCGGGACAGTTGAAAGACCAAATGGCCGCGGACAGCTCCTTCGCTGAAGACCTTGATTGCGTGTTCCGCCACCCCCAGTTTGCGGCCGAGTTCCTCCACGCGCGGCGGGAACAGGCGGCTGACGCGGTCGGTGTGGTCCTCGGCCAACCGTCGGGTGCGTGCCAGCGTCGCCAGAATCCGCAGCAGGTGGAAGCGGTCGGCCGCGGAAAACTCGACCGCCCAGGCGGACAGTTCCGACCGAAGCGCGGCACACTCCTCGGGATCGATCTGGCTCAGACGCAGGTTGTCGAGGGTCAGCGTGAGGGCGCGCAGGAGTGCGGTCCAGGCGGCGGACGGAGCCGTCTCTTCGAGCCGGTTGACGCATTCGCTCAGCGGGGTGAAGGCGTAATCCTCCAGTCCGACGTCCGCCATGCGCAGTTGCGATCGCCGCAAGTGGCTCTCCCGATCCATCCTGTCCGCGAAGAGACGCCGCAGAGCGGTAAGCCGGTCCAGCAGGGTCAGCAACGAATTGTCCGGGAGACGCCCTTTCGCCTTCAGGGTCAGGAAGTCCGTGATGGCTTCCGTGCAGGCCGCATCGCCGGAGCGTCCGAGCGCGCGCAGACGGGCCTCCAGCGCCGTGGCGTTGAAGAATTCCTGCAATTCGCCGTGGAAGGTCCGAAATTCCCGGACGAACTCCGGCGAATAGGAGGCGCCCGGCGCGGTGATGCGGGCAAGGAGTTCTTCCGAGGTGCGCAGGTCCTCGGGGCCGGCGCAGCGGTGTAGCTTGTTTTGCAGGCGATCCTTGATCTCGCGCTTCAGTTCGGACGGAATGTCATTGCGGTGGGCGATGTCCCGAATGCGCGTCAGCGGTTCGGCGCGACGAAATTCCTCGGCCCACGACGGCAGATGCGGATAGAGCCGCCGCAGAATCCAGGCTGTGTCCGGCGTCGATAGTCTCTCCAGGGCCGTTTCGATCTGCTGAGCGGCCTCGGCGTGCCGGTTGGGCCGGAAATGGCCGCCGTCCTCCACGCATTTCGCCTCTCCCGTGCTCAGAAAGCGCAGGAAGATCGCCACCGTCGCCAGATGTCCGAGGGTCAGATGGAAGTCGGCGTCGGCAAAGCGGTCGCGGATCCACTGTAACCGGCCCCGCCAGCTTTTGTGCTCATTTGCGGCAGCCGCCAGGGCGCGCAGAAACGCGGCATCCTCCGCAGGATGAACTTCCGATTCGTCAGCCGTCAAAGGCGGATTGGATATCCGCCCGACGGTCGTGTCACTTCTTGCCGGCTCCGCTTCCAGGAGCGCTTGCAAACGGGTTGCCGCCGCGACGAGCAGTTCCGGGGGATCGGGCCACTGTTCCAGAATGAGGGCGCCGCGGTAGTCACGCCGCCGCAGTCGCTCCAGCAATCCGCGCACGCCTGCGTCGTTGACCCGAGACGGGCCGGTGAACAGCGTCAGATGGGTGTCCGCGTCGCCGTAGTTTTCGTGGACGTGCAGGTGAATGAGGGGCACTTCGGGCGCCAGTCGGTCGAGGTAGCGGAGATAGTCGTTGCGCGTCGCCGCGCAGAGGTTGGCATGACCGAGATCCAGACACATGCCGACGTGTCCGGAGCCGGCTGCGTCCCATTCCCGCAGGCGGGCGAAGGTGCGATTGAAGTCGTCCGGCGTCGTGTGCGGCGTGTTCTCGATGCTGAGCCGCACCCCCGCGGCGGCGGCGTAGCGGATCGTCGGTTCCAGGGAGCGCACATAGGCCGTCGCTCCCTCTTCCATGTAGAGGTGCAGGTTGACCAGGTCAGCGCCAATGTCGCGGGCGAAATCGACGCTCCGCTTCAGCAGCGGCGTGCCGTCGGGATGGAGCGGGTTGGCCTGCCACGGTGCGTGGACGCTGAAGAACACGTCATGGGCTTTGCCGATGTCGCGGATCCAGGCGCGCGCGGAGGCGTCCATATCCCCCTCGTCCCAACCGTCGATGCTGCCGTCGGCGTTCCACCGTTTGTCCGCGAACCACTCAAAGGCCGCAAAGCCGTGACCAAGGGCGAACTCAAAGGGCCGCATGCGCTCGCCGCAGGAGATGGCCGTCTGGTTGCCAATGCGGATCGCCCGGCTCATGAATCCCTCCGTTCCAGACGGGAGGACAGGAGAACGGGAGGACAAGCAACGTCCTCCGGTCATCCCGTCAGGCCCACCTGCGGCCGAGTTTGGACGACGCAAAACTGACCGCCGGCCACGGCCCCTTCGACATCCTGGGGCGAACCCTGCACCCCTTCGACCTCGAGCCCGATCCGAGCGATGGAACGCAGCAAGTTCTCGCGGAAGCCGCCGTCCTGGATCAACGGTTCGCCCGTGTAATCGAGGGACCGATGCTCCGGCTCCGTCGCCAGGAAGCTATCATACAGACCCGCACCGGCGAACCCCTCCAGATCCTCGCCGTCGGAGCGGAAAATGACTCCCGTGCCAAAGAGGCCGACGCTCTTGCCTGGGTACGAGACGATCTGAAGTGACAGACCGTCCTTGCGACAGACGAAACCAAGGGCGCGACCAGGGTAATTGCCCACCAGCGTCTCGCCAAGGCCGAGCACCACTTCCGCGTAAATCTCCTGGCGGTTTCCCGTGAGCGGGTTGGCCGTGTGGATAACGAAGGCGTAGTCGGCCTCCACGAGTTGCTGGATGAGGACCGCCATCCGCAGCCGGTCGTGCGGAGTGCCGCGGGCGCGGCGCGACAGGTACGCCCGTTCGTTCCACTTCGAGGACCAGACGCGCCGGACGGCGTGCCACGCCTGCTCCCAGGGCACCGCGGGCAGCCCTACCTTCCGCCAGGTTTCCAGCAAGGACGCTTGCAAATCCGCAGGTGCCGTCAGCGTCAGCAACAGCGCCCGCAGACGAGCCAGCACTTCCGCGGGATTCGTCTCGGCGGCAGCGACGAGGGCTTCATACTCCCGGCGCAGTTCACGGTTGCCAGGGTCTTCCAGCACCGTTTCAAAGGCGCCGAATGGCAGGGCGATGGAGGTCGGCAAATGAATCCAGTCACCGAGGCGGCCGCGCAGCGCGTTCAGATTGCAGGACTTCCCGCCGACGACCTCGGGCGTGAACTGATCCGCGGTGAGCATCCAGGCAGAAGATGACAGGGTGATGGGGTGATGGGGTGACGGGGTGACGGAAGCAGCGTCCGGCGCTTTTTTCACCCTGTCACCTAGCCACTCGGTTACCCGGTCGTTCCCGCCCTCCCGGTACGCCACATCTCCTCCAGGGGTGACCGACAGAGTGAGAACCTTTTCCTTCAGTCCCTTGAGCCGCTCGAATGTTTCGCGCTCGTAGCAGGTGGCGAAGAGAACGTGCGCGTTGCGTGCCCGCACCGCCACGTGGGATACCAGGTCCGGCGCGTCGGACGTGAGGACTGCGGTCACGCCCTCGGGAATCTCTTCGCTGCCGGCCACGGCATCGGCAATAAGCACCGTGGCTTCCAGGAATCGCTCACCCTGGAGGGCCAGGAGGCGATCCGTCACGCGGACCCGACCGACGGCGTTCGCGGGACCGATGATCTGCCAGCCCCCCAGACCGGCCTCCTTCCGCAGTAGCGGGTCGAGGCGACGCAGCAACAGAGAGAGTGCGAAGACCGGCCCGCCCCGAATGACCTCCTCGGTAAACTGGGATACAACGCCCCCGTCTACCTCGAACGCCTCTCCCAGCGCCTCGGCTCTGGGCTGCAAACGCAGGAGGAGATCGCCGGTGAATCCCTGAACCCAGTGTGCCGTGCGGTCCGCCACGCTCTTCGCTTGCAGCGCCCAGTCCCGGCCCGCGCAGGGCACTGTCAGGAGCGCCGCCCAGTGAGCCGCGCAAAGGTCCAGCTCCCGCGAACGGACCGAAAGAGTGAGATTGCGCAGGGCATCCCCAACCAGGGCCGCCAGTGGGCCCAGGCCGAGCCGGGTCAGGTTGCGGCGTTCGATCGCTCCGCGCAAACGGTCTTCGAGGGCCAGATCGAGAAAGAGCAGGTCGCGCAGGGCCGTGTCGTCTGCGGTTCCAGCGATGCTCTTCGCCAACTCCTCGCGGGCGGAGACGACCGCGCTGGTCTCATCCTGCTTCCGGGACCGAATGACGTCGAGTTTGCCGGCTACCCCCGGACTCAGGTGCCTTGCCGCCGCACGGGCCGCGCTGTCGAGATCTCGCCCGGAGTGCAGCGCTCGGAGGATGCCCAGGAAGTTCTCGAACTCTCCGATCAGCGCTGCACTCCGGTGGTCGTCAAACGATGGGTCGGATTTGATCGGACGCTCGAAAATCTGCAACCGCTCGCGCGTGACGCCGCCTTCCGTCAGGGTCCGATAGAAGACGTTCTGGTCGCCGCCGCTTCTGAGGAACGCGAGATAGGCCTCGCAAATGACGACGTCGTCGGGTGTCGTGTTATTGTGGAGTTTCTGGTGCCACTCCTCCATGAAACGGCCGCTCATCTCCTTGATGTGATTGCGGTGCATGATCTGCAGGATTTCGTCACGGACCCGCTGACCATCGCCCCCCGGACCCAGCGTCGTGAGCATCAGACGCACCCAAAGGCGGCACTCGACGCCCAGGCCGGAAGACGCGGCCGCGGAACAACGCTTCCAGAGACCGGCCAGGCTTTTCGTCAGCCGATCCTGGGCGTGGGCGAGTTCGCGCGGTGGGGTGTTGTAGCGGCGTTGCCAGGCAAGGTGGCGGGTAGCGCTGTAGCGCAGCCAGGCGAAGAGGAGCGTTAGCCCCTCCTCGTCCTCCTGCACGCCCTGCAGCAGTTCTTGACACAGGTTGAACCGGTGCATCAACGTCCAGGAGGCGGCTCCCATTTCCTCACCGACGATGCGCGAGGCCAGATCCCCAAGTTTATCGGAGGGTAGGCGGGGGGCCGTGTTGCTCTCTCGCAGCGGCAGATACAGGTCGCAGCCGCCGCTTTTCAGCCAGGCGTTGTCCCGCCCCTGCAGAACGCAGCGCAGTCCACACGGCCAGCTCGCCCCGGACGGCTGACGCCACTCCCAGTCCAGCCATTGCAGACCGTCGCGCTCGACGAAAGGGCTGCGTACGGCCTGCTGTTGAAACAGCGACGAACCGGGCGGGCGCGCGTCCTCGGGTGGGAGCAGCCATTCGGACGGAAACCGCCACGCCAGCCCCCATTGCAAAACCAGCGGCCCCCTGGCGTTGCAGACGAGGCTCACACGGAGGACGTCGGGAGTGGTGACAACGCCTACCGCGAGTTTGGGTAGCCGTTCAGCCGCCATCTTGTCAGCTGCTCCATATCGTCTACAATCGTTCGCATGACAGCACGACCAACCACCCCCTGTCCAAGCTGTGGCAAACTCCGCCAAGAGATGCTGGAGTTGC
>Ga0116219_10000769_pt1 | contig 32263 bp, 30 predicted proteins | sample Sb_taG_4_FD_91019 | JGI IMG/M metagenome (GOLD analysis project Ga0116219, IMG submission 91019) | Peat soil microbial communities from Weissenstadt, Germany - Sb_50d_6_BS metaG | ecosystem: Environmental > Terrestrial > Soil > Wetlands > Peat | place: Germany: Weissenstadt | collected 2010-09-21 | reverse complement strand
TGGCCGCCCTTGGGGGCACCGTGGCCTTGAGTCTGAGCGGAACGCCGGCAGGAGCCGCCAGCGCCGCCACACCGGGTGTGACGAGCACGACGATCACGCTCGGTGCGACCGAGCCGCTGAGCGGCGTCGCCTCCAACTACGGCGACATTGCGCCGGCCATCGACGCGGTCTTCAAGTGGGCCAACGCGCACGGCGGCGTGAACGGCCGGAAGATCAACTACACCTACCTGGACGACCAGTACACGCCGAACATCACCTCGACGATGACGCACCAGCTGGTCCTCCAGGACAACATCTTCGCCGACATCGCGTCGCTCGGGACCCCCACGCAGCTGGCCGTCCAGGGCTACCTCAACAGCCAGAAGATCCCCCAGCTGTTCATCCTCTCGGGGTGCAACTGCTGGAGCGAAGCCAAGTACCCCTGGTCGAGCGGCTGGCAGCCGCCCTACACGGTCGACGGCAAGATCCTCGGCTCGTACGTGGCCAAGAACTTCAAGGGTGAAAAGGTGGGCTTCTTCACCCAGGACGACGAGTTCGGCTTCGACTTCCTGAAGGGCGCCCACATGGAGATCAAGTCGGGCGCCGTCGTGAGCAGCCAGGTCTACACGGCCAGCGTCGCGGCGTTCCTGGCCGGCGTGAACACCCAGGTGGCCGCGCTCCAGCAGGCGGGCGCGCAGGTCGTGATGATGGCCTCGATCCCGGTCTTCACCGGTGCCTTCCTCACCGCTGCCAACACGCTCGGGTACCACCCGCAGCTGATCATCGACGGCGTGAGCGGGGACCCGGGGTCGATCGGCGCCCAGGCGATCTCCTCCCCACCGGCCGGCACCGAGGCGTTGCTCAACGGGGCGATCACCGCCGGATACGGGCCCTTCGAGAACCAGACCTCCAACCCGTGGGTCCAGGTGACGAAGAAGCTCCTCCAGGACTACGACCCGACCCTGTTGGCCAAGAACGGCCTCACGGGCGATGAGCTGGTCGGAGTGGGCGTCGGATACACGGTGGTGCAGGCTCTGCAGGCGGCCGGGCGCAACCTGACCCGCCAGGGGCTCCTGAACGCCATCGCGAACGACGGCAAGAACTTCGTCAACCCCGGGTACGTGCCGTACTCGTACACCTCGTCCGTCCACTTCGGCTACGAGGGCGAGCAGCTCTACAAGATGAGCAACTCGGCACCGCCGGTGGTCCTGCCCGGAGGGACCTACATCGGGGTCGCGCCGTTTGGGCCGATCTACCAGACCAGCCCCGGGGCCGGACCGGTGACCGTGCACCACGGCCACGAGGACCCGGTGCCCTCGAAGCTGGCTCGCACGGCCTGACCCTCCTTGCGGGGGAGTGGGAGCCGCCGGCTTCGGCCGGCGGCTCCTGCGCGTCGGGGCTACCTTCGGGTCGAGGACATCCCGTTTGATGGGCTCTGGCCGAAGATGCGGATTTGGGGTGGGTTATCCAACGCGGTGCTGATCAACATCGAGGGAGCTGAACACACGTCCAACCCGTGCACCGTCTGTCAGACATCACCCAACGAGTTCGGCGACACCGAGTCCGAGTTGTTCAACTTCGTCGGCGATTGGCTCGAGGCTCGGTATTAGGTCGTATCGGACTTTCGATGTCGTCCTCTTCCTACTTCCATCGGAAGTGGACGAAGACGCGCCCGAAGTTGTGCGAGTCCTTCTCGACGCGTTGGTAGAGGGCCTTGACCTCCTTCTGGTCGAGGAACCGCAGCACCCGCTTCTTCAGCTGGCCCGACCCCTTCCCCGGAATGATCTCGACGAGCGTCGCCTTCTTCGCCACCGCCTCGTCGATGACGTCCTTGAGCGCGCGGTCGATGTCGTAGCCCCGGTTGTAGATCTCGTGCAGGTCGAGCTTCAGCTTCACCGGTCGTCTCCCTTGGAAGTATCCCCTGGGAAGCGCCGCGCCGGGTGGTGGGGCCCAGGATGGGAACGATTGCAACGACCGGGCTCGCTGCGTATCGTCGGCCGGAGCGAGGGGAGGCGGGATGGCGAGGGACACCATCGTCGACGAGGGGACCGGGCGGAAGTGCTACCTGGACCTGCCGGATGACCTGCGTGCGGGGGAAGAGGTCACGTTCCTCCTGAGTCTGCACGGGGGGGGATCGGTCGGGGCGTGGCAGCGGGAGTACTTCCCGGCCTACGACTACGTCGACGCGTACCGGTTGGTGATCGCCACCCCCAGCGCGGCGACCACCGAGCCGAGCCGGCACTGGGCGGCCGAGGCCGACGACGACTACCTGAAGAGCGTGGTCGAGGCGGTCTTCGCCCGGTTCGGGATCGAGAACATCCGCGCCTTCTGGTTGGTCGGGCACTCCCAGGGTGGTGCCACCTCGTTGCGGCTGTTGTCCGACGACTACTTCGCGGACCGGGTCGACGGTTGGCTCAGCCTGTCGGGCGGACGGATCGGCCCGGCCGAGCGCGCCGCCAATTTCGGCCCACCGCGCAGCGAAGCCGACCGGGCGGCGATGGAGTCATTCTTCGCCCGCCAGCGTGCCCTCGGGCCGCCCAAGCCCCCGACCACCGATCTCTCCTTCATCTACACGACCGGGGAGCACGAGATCGCTTCGCTGCCCGAGACCTCGCCCTGGGCCGAGCGCTACGGGGCCGGCCCGAAGGTCCGGCTCCCCGATGTCGTGGACACTGAGGCGGGGAAGATCCACGACACCCGGTGGGGCGACGGCTCGACCCCGAGCTGGGGGAAGCTGCCGCGCCCCGGGACCGCCGAGGTGTTCGTGTTTCCCGACGCCCGCGACGGCCGGGTCATCGCCGACGTGGTCCGGCTCGACAAGGGCCACACCGAGGGCTTGGAGCCGAGGATCACCGAGGAGCTGGTGAAGATGGTCGTCTCGGCTCCGGGCGGCAAGGCGAGGGACCTGGCGGCGACGAAGTCCTGACCGGGCGCGGGTCCCTCGGCGGATCCCGCGCGAGGATCGGGTGGTGAAGCGCGTCCGACCCGAAGCCACGCTCCGCCGGCTGGTCCAGCCGGTCATGATCGGGCTGGTTGTCGCCTTCACGTTGCTGGCCCGGCGGCGCGGCTACCGGCTGGGCGGAAACGTCGCCGTCCGCTGCCGGCGGGGTCACCTCTCGACCACCATCTGGGTCCCGGGAATCAACCTCAAGGGTCTCGATCTCGGCATCGCCCGGATCCAGCGATGCCCCGTGGGCCCCCATTGGAGTGTCGTCGTCCCCGTGCGCGACGCCGATCTCACCGACGAGGAGCGCGAGACGGCCCGTCGGCGACATGACATCCACATCCCCTAAAGCACAGTCGCGGGATCGACCGGTCCCCGGAGACACGAAGAGGATTCGCGAGTGAGGGACGAGGCGGCCCGATGAACAAGCGGCACCTCGAGGTCCTGGCCAGTCCCCGATGGCGGGAGATGCTGGAGCAGCACCTCCTGCCCTGGGTGGAGCAGGTCGCCGACCTCGGCGATGACGTGCTCGAGGTGGGCCCCGGCCGAGGGCTGACGACGGACCTGCTGCGCGTCCGGACGGCCCGGCTCACCGCGATCGAGATCGACCCGGTGCTGGCCTCCGACCTCGCCGCACGCCTCGGCGGATCGAATGTCGAGGTGGTCCAGGGCGACGCCCGACACACCGGCTTCGCCGGCCACCGATTCTCGGCGGTGGCGTGCTTCGGGGTGCTCCACCACGTGGAGTCGCCGGGAGCCCAGGACGAGGTCTTCAGGGAGATCCTCCGCGTGCTTCGGCCGGCCGGGGTCCTCGTCGCTTCGGACGGCTACGACAACGACGGGACCCGAGAGGCCCACGTCGATGACCTGTTCGTGCCCATCGACCCGGACCGGGTGGTCGACCGGCTGAGCGCGATGGGGTTCTGCGATGTGGCCGTCGATCGAGGCGAGTACGAGTTCCGGTTCCGGGCGGCCAAGCCCGCCGGGCCGGGGGCGGTCGGCGGAGCCGGGTGAGCCCCGCGGACGGGCCTGGCTCCCGAGGGGTCGAGATCGCGCACGAGAACGTCGACCCGCGCCCACCCGATGCCGATCGCACGAGCCCGCCCCCCGAACTCGCTCGCCCGGGCGGCCCGGACGGCCTCGGCCGCCGGCTCGACGCTGGCAACCTCGTGGTCCGGATCCGGGGCAAGGGCGCGCTCCCGGCCTGGCTCGGCGAGATCCGCGGCGGCATCGCGGCACCGACGTCGCGCGCGAGGTTCGAACCCACATGAATCCCTGGAAGACGCTCCGCTCGGTCGTGCGGTTCCGGTCGATCGAGCTCGACCGGGTCGAACGGCGGCTGGCCCGGGCCGCCTCGGTCGAGGACCTCCGGCGAATCGCCGAGCGCCGTCTGCCCGGAGGGGTGTTCGACTACGTCGACGGCGGGGCGGAGGACGAGCGGACGCTTCGCGCCAACCTCGCCGCGTTCGAATCGGTCACCTTCGCCCCTCGCGTGCTGCGGGGGATCGAGACGGTCGACGTCAGCACCGTGCTCCTCGGCCGCCCCGTCGCCTACCCGCTCGTGCTCGCACCGACCGGGTTCACAAGGATCGCCGATCCTGCCGGCGAGCTGGCGGTCGCCCGGGCGGCGGAGCGGGCCGGTCTGCCCTACTCGCTGTCCACGCTCGGCACCCGCTCGATCGAGGAGGTGCGCGCGGTCAGCGGCGGTCGCCTCTGGTTCCAGGTGTACGTCTGGCGGGACCGGGGGCTCGTGAAGGAGATGATCGAGCGCGCCGCAGCGGCCAACTACGAAGCGCTCGTCCTCACCGTGGACTCCGCCGTCCTCGGTCGCCGCGAGCGCGACGTGCGCCGCGGGTTCTCGTTGCCGCCCGCCCTCGGTCTCGGCACGCTGCTGGACGGTGCGCGCCACCCCGGCTGGACCTGGGACTTCGTGCGGCACGAACCGATCCGCTTCGCCAACGTGGTGGGCCGGTCGGTCGGTGACGGGACCTCCCCGGTCACGCTGTCGGAGTATGTCGGCGCCCAGTTCGACCCGGCACTCTCCTGGGCCGACGTCGACTGGCTTCGGAGTGTCTGGGACGGACCGATCGTGCTTAAGGGGGTCCAGGGTGTCGAGGACGCAGTCCGTGCCGCCGATGCCGGGGTGGAGGTGGTCTGCATCTCGAACCACGGGGGTCGTCAGCTCGACGGCGCTCCCGCCCCCTTCGACTTGGTCGCGCCGGTCGCCGACGCCATCGGCGACCGCAGCGAGATCCTCTGTGACGGAGGGGTCCGACGGGGTTCGGACATCGTCAAGGCACTGGCGGCGGGTGCCACTGCCGCGATGGCCGGCCGGGCCTACCTCTACGGGCTGGGTGCTGCGGGCGAGCGGGGCGTCGACCGGGTCCTCGGGTGGTTCCGCGACGACATCGCGCGAACGATGAGCCTCCTCGGCGTCGGCTCCGTGCGCGAGCTGGACCGATCGCTCCTCCGGGGGTCCGGCGGGAACGGGTCGTAGGTGCCCGTCCGGGCGTCTGCAGTCCGGCACCCCGTTCGGCCGAGCCGCCGAGTCGGAGGCGCCCGGTTCGTAGCATGGCCGCTCCGGGCACTCGACCGAACACGAGGAGGCTCGAGATGCGTGAGTTCTCAGGCCGGGTGGGGGTGGTGACCGGGGGAGCCCGCGGCATCGGGCTGGCACTGGCCGAAGCGATGGCGCGGCGAGGCATGCAGGTCGTGCTGAGCGACGTCGCCCAGGGTCAACCCGAGCGCGCCGCGGCGGACCTGCGCGGGGGCGACTCCGACACCCTGGGCGTGGTGTGTGACGTGAGCGACCCGTCCCAGGTGGACGAGCTCGCCCGACTGACGATCGAGCGGTTCGGGCGGGTGGACCTGCTTTGCAACAACGCCGGTGTGGTGGCGGGCGGACCGACCTGGGAGATCTCGCTGGACACCTGGCACCGGGTGATCGGCGTGAACCTGTGGGGCGCGATTCACGGCATCCGCTCCTTCGTCCCGCTGCTCATGAGGAACGAAGACGGCGGCCACGTCGTCAATGTGGGATCGATGGCCTCGGTCACCCCGGTGCGCGGGATCGCCCCCTACAACGTCAGCAAGCATGGCCTTCTCGCGCTCTCCGAGACGCTGCACGCCGACCTGAAGGCCGCGGGGAGCTCGGTCGGGGTGACGGTCGTCATGCCCGGCCGCGTCGCGACGGGAATCGGACGGCCGAGCGGGGAGCCGCCGCCCGACTTCGACGCGTCCTCCGAGCCGGGGCTCCAATCGGCCCAAAAGGTCGCCGATGAGATCCTGACTGCGGTCGAGGAGAACGTGCTCTACCTCTTCACCCATCCCGAACGCATTGGCGATGTCGAGGCACGATTCAACGCAATCCTGGGCCGGTAGGAGTGCGGGCGCAGTCGGGCCACCGGCCAGCCTTCTGAGGTGGGCGGGTCGGTACCCTTGCGGCTGCCGGTACGCTGAACACACATGAATGTTCGTGACGATCTCCGCAACGTGGCGATCGTGGCGCACGTCGATCACGGCAAGACGACCCTCGTCGACGCCATGCTGTGGCAAACCGGGGCCTTTCGGGCCAACCAGGACGTGGTGGATCGGGTACTCGACTCCGGGGAGCTCGAGCGCGAAAAGGGCATCACCATCCTCGCCAAGCACATCAACGTGGACTACGGAGCCACCAAGATCACCCTTGTCGACACGCCCGGGCACGCCGACTTCGGTGGTGAGGTCGAGCGCGCGTTGGCCATGGTCGATGGGGTGCTCCTCCTCGTCGACGCCTCGGAAGGTCCGCTACCCCAGACCCGCTTCGTCCTCCGAAAGACACTCGAGTCCCGGCTCCCTGTGATCGTGGTGATCAACAAGGTGGACCGGCCCGACGCCAGAGTGGCCGAGGTGGTCCACGAGGTGGAGGAGCTCTTCTTGGACCTTGACGCCGACGAGGACCAGATCGCCTTCCCCGTGCTCTACGCCAGCGCCCGTAAGGGTTGGGCTACCGCCGAGCGAGATGCCGTCGGCGTTGATCTCGCCGAGCTGTTCGACACCATCGTGCGATACGTACCGGCGCCCACCTACGACCCCGATCATCCGCTTCAGGTACTGGTGACGAACCTCGGCGCGTCGCCCTATGTCGGTCGGTTGGCCATCTGCCGGGTCCACCACGGCACGCTGCGGCGGGGCGCCGTTGTCGCCCTGTGTCGCCTCGACGGCTCCGTCCAGCAGGGGAAGGTCACCGAGCTCTACACCTCCGAAGGCCTCGACCAGGTCGACATCGACGCCGCCGGGCCGGGCGAGATCGTGGCCGTCGCCGGCTTCGCCTCGGTCACCATCGGCGAGACCCTGGCCGACCCCGAAGACCCGCGTCCGCTCCCTCCCATCCTCGTGGACGAGCCCAGCTTGTCGATCACGATCGGCATCAACACCTCGCCCCTGGCGGGCCAGGAGGGAACCAAGCTGACGGCCCGGCTGGTGAAGGGGCGACTCGACTCCGAACTGGTGGGCAACGTCTCGTTAAGGGTCCTGCCCACACCGCGACCGGACACTTGGGAGGTCCAGGGCCGCGGCGAACTGCAGCTGGCAGTGCTCATCGAAACCATCCGCCGTGAGGGGTTCGAGCTGACCGTGGGCAAACCACAGGTGGTGACCCGCCTGATCGAGGGAAAGCTCCATGAGCCGATGGAGATCTTGGCCGTCGACGTCCCCGAGGAGTACCTCGGCGTGGTCACCCAGCTCCTGGCTCTGCGACTCGGCCAGTTGCGCGAGTTGGTGAACCACGGCAGCGGCTGGGTGCGGATGGACTACCGGATCCCGGCCCGGGGCCTCGTGGGCTTCCGCACCGAATTTCTGGTTGCCACCCGGGGTACCGGAGTCCTCCACCACGTGTTCGACGGGTGGGACCCGGTTCACGGGGAGCTGCGCGTGCGGCGGAACGGATCGATGGTCGCGGATCGCCGCGGGGTCACCACGACCTATGCACTGATGTCGCTCGAAGATCGCGGATCCCTCTTCGTCGGCCCGGGCGTCCTCGTCTACGAAGGAATGATCGTGGGGGAGAACGCCCGGACCGATGACATGGACGTCAACCCGACCAAGGAGCGCAAGCTCACGAACTACCGCTCCTCGACGGCGGAGGAGCTCGTACGGCTCACCCCCCACATTCAGTTGTCGTTGGAACAATCGCTGGAGTTCATCACCGATGACGAATGTGCCGAGGTGACACCGAGCGCCGTCCGACTTCGAAAGGTGGACCTGGACCAGCCGACGCGAGCCCGACAGCGCGGTCGAAGCCGAAAGGCTGCGCTGGCTTCCGAATCAGACTGACGCCCCGGACAACGGCGGATGGTCGTGATCCGACCGCTGGTCAAGGCGGGGGCACCCGGAGGGTTGATCCTCTCCCGCCGATCGCCATCCTCAATCGCCGGAAGGACCCTCAGGCCACTGTTCAGGACGCCGGCGCGGTGGGTGCCGCTGCCGGACGCGCCGCACTGCGTAGCAGTCCGGGCGGCGACCAGCGCCAGTGCACCGAGACGACTCCGAGGGAAGCGACCAGCAGGTAGGCGAAGTCGAGGAGGACGCGCAACGTGTTGGTGCGGCTGCCGCCCGCCTGCCCGAAGATGCCCGGCCCGGCCAACTGGAAGATCAGGTAGATGCCGACGCCGAGCGAGACCATGGCCAGCACCACGAAAACGAACGACACCGCACCGATGTAGCTGTGCCGCACCCGGGCGTTCGGCCCGTCGACCGCGCTGTCGCCACTGGCCGCCCCCAGCCCCTTGCGCACGTGAAAGCTCAGGGTGCCGCCCCCGATCACCAGGAGCAGGCCGCCGATGACGCACTCGCGGCCGACACTGTCGGCGATGGGCGAGGGGTGCGAGCCAATCAGCGACAACAACGCCGTCACGATCATGGTCAGGCCGCCATAGGCCAACAGCAACGCAACGAACGACATGCCGAACAGGTAGACGCTAAAGGGGCGCATGCCCCGGGCGTCGGGTTCGGCCCGGTTGGCGATGATGACGATGATCGGGACCAGCGCCAGCGCGGCCACCAGGGCCACGACGGCGAAGGCACCCCCGAAGACCAGCGGCCCGATGTCGACCAGACGGTTCGAGATCATTTGACCCACCCCCTCGCGGCGCCGCCCGTAGGCGCCCGCACGCGACCGTACGCAGCGCGCAAGTCGCAACGGGGGATGTTGGCCTTGACCCGGAGGTCCAACCGGGCTGATCAGCGAAGTTAACGCTGACGGGGCGCGGTTGTGGGCCCCCCGGATCGTTGGATGACTCGCCCGGTGGGACGGCCGGAACCCTCCTCGGGATCAAGAGTGCCGACCAGGAATATCCGAGAGCGGGCGAAGGGAATCGAACCCTCGTTCTCAGCTTGGGAAGCTGATGTTCTGCCGCTGAACTACGCCCGCAAGCGGTGGTCACACTATCGTTTTGCCGACATCGGGCCGCCCGAGTCAACACAAACCGGGAGATTGGCGTCGCGCAGATGGTGGTACGGATCGTCATCGGGCTGACCGCATCCGCCCTCGCGTTTGCGGTCGCGGGCCGCCGTTTCTGGACGATCTCGAAGCTGGTCCGATCGGGCAAACCCGCTCCGGAGCGGCTACGCGGGTTCTCGGCCCGTGCGGAGGCGGAGCTCGTCGAGGTGGGTGGTCAGAAGAAGCTCCTGCGCTGGACGGTCCCGGGATTGGCCCACGCGTTCACATTCTGGGGCTTCACCGTCCTCATGCTCACCATCCTCGAGGCCTACGGGGACCTGTTCAAGAAGACCTTCGCCATCTGGGGGTTCGGGCACAACCCGGTGCTCGGACTCATCGAGGACTTCTTCGTCGTGGCGGTGCTCGTCGCCCTGTGCGTCTTCGCGATGATCCGCATCAAGAACGCGCCGGCTCGGCGCGAGCGAAACTCGCGCTTCTACGGTTCCCACACCGATGCCGCCTGGCTGACGCTCGGCTTTATCGCGCTGGTGATGATCACGCTCCTCCTCTACCGGGGGGCGCAGGCCAACACCGGGGACTTCCCCTACACCTGGTGGGCGTTCGCCTCCCACGGGATCGGGAAGGCCCTGCACCCGCTCGGGAGCGGGGTGAACAGCGTCCTCGAGACGACGTTCCTCATCCTCAACATCTGCGCCATCGTCGGGTTCCTCGTCTTCCTGTCCTACTCCAAGCACCTGCACATCGTTGCGGCGCCGATCAACGTGGCTACCTCACGACGGCCGCGAGCCCTGGGCGCGCTGGACAAGACGCCGGACATGGACATGGAGAACGTCACCGAGGAGACCGTCTTCGGCGCCGGGCTCATCGAGCACTTCACCTGGAAGCAGATGCTCGACTTCGTCACCTGCACCGAATGCGGGCGGTGCCAGTCGGTGTGCCCGGCGTGGAACACCGGCAAGCCGCTCTCTCCCAAGCTGGTCATCATGGGCCTGCGCGACAACATGTTCTCCCAGGCGTCGCGCCTCCTCTCGAACCAGAACGGCGACGCGCCCGGTGAACCCGAGACGCTGGTCCCGAACACGATCGAGCCCGACGTCCTCTGGTCGTGCGTCACCTGCGGGGCGTGCGTCGAAGAGTGCCCGGTCGACATCGAGCACGTCGACGCGATCGTGGACATGCGCCGCTACGAGGTCCTGATGGAGTCGCGGTTCCCCACCGAGGCGGGGCTGATGCTGCGCAACATCGAGAACCAGGGCGACCCCTGGGGGCTCGGGACGTCCAAGCGCGCCGACTGGACCCAGTCCCTCGACTTCGAGATCCCGGTAGTCACCGACACCATTCCCGACGACGTCGAGTACCTGTACTGGGTGGGCTGTGCCGGTGCGCTCGACGAGCGGGCGCGCAAGGGGGTCCAGTCCACCGCGCGGATGCTGCACCGGGCCGGGGTGTCGTTCGCGATCCTCGGGCCGAAGGAGTCCTGCACCGGCGACCCGGCCAGGCGGCTCGGGAACGAGTACCTCTACCAGGAGCAGGCGAAGGCCAACGTCGAGACCCTGAACGCCGTGGGAGCGAAGAAGATCGTCGTCACCTGCCCCCACTGCTTCAACAGCCTGAAGAACGAGTACCCGAGCCTCGGCGGCGACTTCGAGGTGATCCACCACTCCCAGCTGCTCGACCATCTGGTCAAGACCGGGAAGCTCACCCCGGGCCAGGGATACCGGGGCACCGTCACCTACCACGACCCCTGCTACCTCGGCCGGCACAACCGGGTGTTCGACCAGCCCAGGTCGGTCCTCGACGCCATCCCGGGCGTCGAGCAGGTCGAGATGCGTCGGTGCCGGGAGAAGAGCTTCTGCTGCGGCGCCGGGGGGGCCCGCATGTGGATGGAGGAGACCATCGGCAAGCGGATCAACATGGAGCGCACCGACGAGGCACTGACCACCGGGGCCGACGTGGTCACGACCGCCTGCCCCTATTGCATGATCATGCTCGACGACGCCGTCCGGGCCAACAACAAGGAGGAGGAGGTCCGGGTCCTCGATCTCTCCCAGCTGGTCGAGGAGTCCCTCTCCACCCCCTCCCAGTAGCTTCGGCCGCCCTCCTCGGGGGGTGGAGGCACGAGAACGACAAGCCGGGTGGCTCCCTTGGCCTGCCCGCCCGCACGGGGCACGATCGGTGGGAGACCGGCGGCGGCCCTTCGCCCCGTGATCGGCGGCCGACGGCTGGGGGACGAGCGTGAACCGGAGCACCTGGAGCGTGGCCCGCTTCCGCTTCGGCGCCACCTTCGGCCGCCGGCGGTCCGGCTACCTCGCGCTGGTTCTGCTCGTCGCGCTCCTGGGTGGCCTGGCCATGGGATCGATCGCAGCGGCCCGTCGGACCCAGTCCTCGTACCCCGAGTACCTGGCGGCCAACCGCACCTCCCAGCTGGGCGGCACGTCGGCCCAGTTCCTCCCCGGTCAACCCCCGCCCAACAACGAGGGCTACGACCCGGCCATCATCGGCCGGATCAAGCGGCTGCCCCATGTGACCCACGTGGACAGCGTCATCGGCATCAACGTCTTGCCGCTCGACCGCCAGGGCCACGTCGCGAACATCAACCTCGATTTCGGTCTGACCTTCGCCGGCACCTTGGGCTACGGGCTCGTCGATGACCGGGTCACCGTCCTCGCGGGCCACCTCCCGAGCCAGAACGCCCGCCATGTGTTCCTGGTCGACCAGGTCGCCCTGGAGAAGCTGCACCTGCACCTCGGCCAGCAGCTGACCTTCGGCATCTACTCCAACGCCCAGGTGGTCTCTCCGGAATTCGGTCCGACGACCCGCCCACGGAGCGTCTTCACCGCGCGGCTGGCGGCCGTGGTCCTAAGCCCCAGAGATCTCGTCCAGGACGACGTCGACATCTCGTCCGGGAACGTGATCTTCACACCCGCGACGACGGGGCCGCTCATCGGCTGTTGCGACAGCTTCACAGAGACGGCGGTCGGGGTTTCGGGCGGTCCGGCTGCGGTGTCGGCCGTCCAGCGGGAGATCGCCTCCTTCGTCCCCACGGGCTTCGGCCCGTTCACTCTCACCACCACGGCGGTGGCCAAGGCCGAGCGGGCCATCAGGCCCGAGTCGATCGCGATCGGAGCGTTCGGGGTGATCGTGGCCCTGGCCGGGTTGCTGGTCGCAGCCCAGCTGATCGGCCGCCAGCTCCGTTCGGAAACGGGGGACGCCGCCGTCATGCGGGCCTTGGGCGCGGATCCATCCATGACCGCCGCCGACGGGCTCGTCGGGGTGCTGGGCGCGGTCGTGGTCGGGGCCGTCCTCGCCGTCGGCGTGGCTGTCGCCCTGTCCCCGCTAGCTCCGCTCGGCCCGGTGCGCCCGTACTACCCGTATCCGGGGGTGTCCTTCGACTGGACGGTGCTCGGCGGCGGCTTCGCCCTCCTCGTGGTCGGCCTGGGCGCGGTCGCGCTGGCGCTGGTTCGCCGTTACTCGCCGAGGCAGATGGCGACGCGAGCCGACCGGGTGGTCGGCCGACACTCTCGTCTGCTGTCGTCGGTCTCCAACAGCTTGCCGGCGCCGGCCCTTGTGGGCGCGCGCTTCGCCCTCGAGCCGGGGCAGGGTGCGGATCCCGTGCCGATCCGCTCGGTCATGATGGGCTCGGTCCTCGCCCTCCTCATCGTGATGTCAGCGGTCATCTTCGGGGCGAGCCTCAACTCGCTCGTCGCCAACCCGCCCCTCTACGGGTGGAACTGGAACTACGAGCTGACGAGCCTGTTCGGCTCGGGCAACATCCCGGCTGCGCAGTCGGACCGGCTGCTGCACGCCGACCGCGACGTCGGGTCGTTCAGCGGCGCGTACTTCGACGTGGAGAAGATCGACGGCCAACCGGTGCCGGTGTTGGCCGAGCGCCCGGGAACGCCGGTGCAGCCGCCGGTGCTGACCGGCCACGGCCTCGAAACTCCCGGCCAGGTGGTGCTGGGGGCGGTGACCCTCGCCGACATCGGAAAGAGGGTGGGCCAGTCGGTGGTCCTCTCGGTCCGCGACCCGCTGACCGGCCGGATCGACTCGGCGCGCCTGCGGATCGTGGGCACGGCCACGATGCCGACCATCGGGGGAGGGGGCGGGATCCACCTCGAGATGGGGAGTGGGGCCCTCGTCCCCGACGGTGCCATCCCGGCCGCGTTCCGCGAATCGATCAGCAACTCGTTCGCGTCCGGCCCCGACGCGATCTTCGTCCGGCTGCGGCCGGGGGTGTCCGAGTCCTCCGCCCTCCCCGCGCTGAAGCGGATCGCCGGGGCGACGAGCAACCAGAACAACTCCGGCGTCGTGGTGAAGCAGGTGGAACGCCCGGCCGAGATCGTGAACTACAAGACGCTCGGGGCGACCCCGTCGGTCCTCGGCGCGACCCTTGCCGGCGCGACGGTGCTCGCGCTCGGGCTCACGCTGCTGGCCGCGGTGCGACGGCGCCGACGGGACCTGGCGCTGCTGAAGACCCTCGGGTTCACGCGGGCCCAGCTTGGGGCGACCGTGGCGGCCCAGGCGACCGTGGCGGTGATGATCGGGATCATCTTCGGGGTGCCGCTCGGTATCGTGGCCGGGCGGTTCTTGTGGGACCTGTTCGCGAACGACATCCACGCGGTGCCGGTCCCGGCGGTCTCGGCCTGGACGACGGCGCTCATCGCGCTCGGCGCGCTCGTTCTCGGCATTCTCGTGTCGTACGTCCCGGGCCGGATCGCCGCCCGTACCCCTGCGGCCGCGGTCCTGGCGGCGGAGTGACGGTTACGAGGCGAGCATCCCGGTCGCCGACGCCGGCCGGAAGCTCAGAACCACGCGCTGCTCCGCAACCATCGCCCGCCGGTAGTCGTCCCAGTCCGGGTGGTCCTCACCCCGGATCCGGCGATAGATCTCGACGAGCTCATCGGCCACCGCGTCGTCGGGCGAGGCCGCCGGCGGGCTGAGCAGCGCGGTGCCGTCGAGCACCACGTACTGCCAGAAGGAATCGCCGACCACGTAGAGCACCGCCCGGTGGTCACGGCGGAGGTTCTTGGTCTTGGCCCGGGTCTCGGTGACCGAGACGCGCGTCGCGCCGTCGGGATCCATGAGATAGATGATGTTTGAGACCTGGGGACGGCCGTCCCGGCGCAGCGTGATGAGGACGCCCTGGTGGCGTGCCTGTGCGAAGTCGACCGCCCGGGCCAGCTCCACGAGACGGGCTATCCGTGGAACGCGAGCTTGTCAGCCTCCCGCAGGCGCGAGGCCATGACGGCGAGCATCTTGCGAGCGAGGCTCGGGATGGTGTCGAGGAGCCCGAGGAAGTGCCGCTGCTCGAGCACGAGCAGCTCCATGTCGGTCTCGGCGACGATGGTGGCCGAGCGGGGCTCCCGATCGAGCAGGGCCAGCTCGCCGAACCACTTGCCCGGGCCGAGCGTGGCCACCTTGCGACCCTTGCGCTTCACCGCCGCGGTGCCCTTCACGATGAGGAAGAACTCGTGGCCGGTCGACCCCTCCTCGACCAGCACCTCGCCCGCCTCGACCTCGATCTCGTCGAGCGACTGGCGCACCTTGCGGAGGTCTCGCGTCGAGCACGGCGCGAACAGCCAGATCTTGGACAGGTCGACTTCGGAGGCGGACGTGCGTGGCATGGGCAAAGGGTAGCCGGAGGTATCGGGCCTGGCCACAGGGCCGGACGGCCGGCGGGCAGGCGCGGTCGGGCGCGGTAGCCTCCCGCGGATGTCCGGTCGCGACGAACTCGGCGACGCTGCGCCGAGGCCCGGCCTCCTGCACCGCCTCTTGCACGGCCGCGACGACCTCGCGGTCGGCGACCGGTTCCGCGCCGCGGTCCTGAAGCCGGCCGACCCCGAACCCGGAGAGGCGCCGGATCCGGACCGCCGGAGCGTGGAGGAGCTCCGCAACGCCGAGCGCTACGCCGACGACAGCGAACGGTTCCTCGGGCTTGTGGCCGCGCCGCTTGCGGCCGCCATCGGGTTCTTCGTCGCCAACTACCTGATCGACCACAACCCGCCGGCCACCTTGAGCGACGGCCAGCCCAACAAGCTGCACGGCAGCATCGTGACCTATCACACCCTCGAGCTGGTGCTGCTGGGGCTGGCCCTCGTGATGCTCGCGACCGCCTGGTACCGCAAGCGGCTCTTCCTCGGCATCGCTATGGCCCTCTACGGTCTCGGGGTGTTCAACCTCCACTACTGGGGGTTCGGCGTGCCCTTCCTGCTGGCCGGGGCGTGGCTGCTGGTGCGCGCCTACCGGGCCCACCAGGCCGTGCGGGACGCCACCGCGCCGGGCTCGGCCCGGCCCCGGGCCAACAAGCGCTACACGCCGCCCACCTAGCGGGCGCGCCGCGCCCGCCGCCAGCGGGTCCCGGCCAGCGCGGCGAGAGCGGCGGCGAGCACCGCCAGGATCCCCGGGGCGAGATAGACCCGCCATGAGGCGTGCTCGTCTCGGACCGCGGCCGGGGTGGAGAGCAGCCCCGGGTCGTCCGGCGCGATGACGGCCACGAGCGTCGAGCCGGGGGTGCGCTCGACGTCGCCCGGGATGGCCTCGGCGTAGCGGCGGCCTTGGTAGGAGTAGGCGCCCCGGCAGGCGTAGCCGGCCGCGTTGCTGCCACTCCCGCCGAGGAGCCCGATGCACGAGGTGACGGTCACCGGGACGCGCACCCCGTGGAGACGCAGCTCGGTCACCTGCGCGTTCTTGTCGGCCCCGGCGACGAAAAGCGCCGCCGCCACCGCCACGAGGGTCGTGAGGACGACGGCCACCACCACCTGACCGACCCGGCGGGCGTCGACCGCGACGCCGGCGCCGCGCAAGGTCGAGAGCGGTGCGCCGGGGTCGCTCGGTTGGCCGTTCACGCTCGTCTCCCGCCGTTGCCGCGAACCGCGATGGTACCGACGGCGCCCCGAGCGCTCGCAGGCCGGGCCGACCGAGTTCACGCGGCGGAAACACTCGCGTGACGGTTCGGAAACCGAGACCCTGCATCCTGTCGGCGGCAGGGCGAAACCGCCCGCCGGGGTGTGGCGCACCGGCATGGCCGGGACTCACTCCGGGTGGCGGGACTCGTAGGAGAGGAGACCCGAGCAGTGCATCTGTTAGCTGCCGCAGTACCGGTGCCGTACCCGAGTTGGCTGAACAGCGGCGACAACACGTGGCAGATCGTCGCGGCGACGTTCGTCGGCCTCATGAGCCTGCCGGCCCTGGCCGTCCTGTACGCGTCGATCGTCCAGAAGAAGTGGGCGGTGAACGTGCTGGCGATGATGTTCGCCGGCTTCTCGCTCGTCCTCATCGCCTGGGTGCTCTGGTCCTACAAGATGGGCTTCGGCTCCACCTCGCTCGGGGGAGGTGTCCACAACGGTGTGCAGACCCAACTGAGCGGAGTGGGCTGGGTCAAACACTTCTTCGAGAACTTCGTCGGGAAGCCGGGCCAGATCACCAACGCCACCAACGAGCAGAGCCAGGCGGTCTCGGCGGCGAACACGGTCATCCCGTTCCACTTCCCCACCGTCTCGCTCGCGTACTTCCAGTTCGTGTTCGCGGCGATCACCCCGCTGCTGTTCATGGGCAGCGTGCTCGGCCGGATCAAGTTCAGCGCCTGGTGCCTCCTCGTCCCGCTGTGGTCCACCTTCGTCTACGGCGTCGACGCGTTCATGCTGTGGGGCGGCGGCTACTTCGCCCAGGAGGGGGCGCTCGACTTCTCCGGAGGGTTCGTCATCCACATGTCGGCCGGAGTCTCGGGGTTCGTCGCCGCCTGGGTGCTGGGGCCCCGGCTGTTGCGAGATCGCCAGCACGCCATCCCCAACAACCTGGTGATGGCGGCCGTCGGGGCGGGCATCTTGTGGCTCGGCTGGAACGGTTTCAACGGCGGCGACCCGTACTACGCGGGTGCCGACGCGGCCGCCGCGGTCATCAACACCAACCTGGCCACGGCGGTTGGGGTCGTGGTCTGGATGGCCATGGACGCCTGGCTGAGTCGGGCCAAGAAACCGACGTTCCTCGGTGGTGTCAACGGGATGATCTGTGGTCTGGTCGGGATCACCCCCTGCGCCGGGTGGGTCAACGGGTGGGGCGCCATCGCGGTGGGTGGCATCTGCTCGGGGGTCGTGTGGATCTGTTGGAACTACCTGTCCAAGGTGCGGCCGTTCTCCAAGGTGGACGACGCCCTCGGGGTCGTCTACACCCACGGGATCGCCGGGCTCTTCGGGGGTCTCCTGCTCGGGATATTCGGTGATCCGAACATGCTCGAGTACGGCTGCGGTCACCTGAACTCGGCCGGCCAGGTGGTCAATACGACGGCGACGGCCTACGCCACGTCGTCCAAGGGCTGCGTGCCGTTCTCGGTCAGCGGGCTCATGTACTCCGGCTCCGCCCACCAGTTGTGGGAGCAGTTCCGGGCGGCCATCTGGGTCATCTTCTGGTCGGCTCTCGTGACCTTCATCCTCATGAAGCTGATCGGCCTGGTGCTCCGCGGCGCCCGCTACAAGGACGAGGTGCTCGAGGTCGGCGACCTCGCTATCCACGACGAGGAGGCGTTCCCGGAGGCGACCTTCGCCGAGCGCATCGGGGCTCTTTCGATGGCCGGCGACACCCGGGAGGCGTCGTCCGTAGGGTTGAGAAGCGATCCGTCCCCACCGGCGTCGACGGACGGCTGACCGGACCACTACGAGCAGAGAGGAGAACGCAGCAATGAAGCTGATCGTGGCGGTGCTGAAGCCGTTCAAGCTCGACGACGTGAAGGAGGCCCTGAAGGACCTCGGGGTCCAGGGGATGACCCTGACCGAGGCTCAGGGGTTCGGTCGCCAGCGGGGTCACACCGAGGTCTACCGGGGCGCCGAGTACGAGGTCGACTTCGTGCCGAAGATCCGCCTCGAGGTGTTGGTCGACGATGCGCAGGCCGAAGACGTCGTCGACACGATCATCCGCACGGCGGCCACCGGGAAGATCGGTGACGGCAAGGTCTGGGTCATCCCCGTCGAGGCGGTCGTGCGGGTCCGGACCGGGGAGCGGGGCGTCGACGCCCTCTGATCGGCGGACCTAGAGCTGGCTCTGGCGGCGGACGGCTTCGGCGGCCGCCAGGGCCTGGCCGGGGTCGCCCAAGTACTCGGCCTCCTTCACCGACAAGTCGTCGGCCAGCCGGTAGCGGAACGGGATCCCGGTCGGGATCTCAAGGTCGACGATGTCGTCGTCGCTGATGTCCTCGAGGTGCTTGCGGAGCGCCCGGATGCTGTTGCCGTGCGCGGCGACGAGCACTGTGCCACCCCGGGGTCCCTCCGCGGTCAGGTCGGGGACGATCGACTCACGCCAGTACGGCACCACCCGGCGCACGACGTCGGCGAGGCACTCGGTCAGGGGCAGGTCGGAGGGATCGACGTCGCGGTAGCGCGGATCGGCGCCCGGTCGCCCCGGGTCGTCGTCGGCCATCGGCGGGGGAGGGACGTCGTAGCTGCGGCGCCACAGGTGGACCTGTTCCTCGCCGTGGCGGGCCGAGGTCTCCTTCTTGTTGAGCCCCTGGAGGGCGCCGTAGTGGCGCTCGTTGAGCCGCCAGTGCCGTCGCACCGGGAGCCAGCTCCGCCCGGCTTCTCGCAGCGCCAGCTCGGCGGTGGTGATGGCCCGCACGAGCAGGGAGGTGTGCAGGACCCGCAGGTCGAGATCCGGCTCGGCCGCCATCAGGCGACCGGCGGCGACCGCCTCGCCCTCGCCGCGGGGGCTGAGCGGGACATCGACCCAACCGGTGAAGAGGTTCTCGGCGTTCCAGACCGACTCGCCGTGCCGCAGCAGGATGAGGTCGGGCACGGCCGCAGCGTACCGGCGCGGAACCTCCCGCTTGGCGTGTTCCCCCTGGCCAGGCCGGGGGCGCCGGAGCGGCCGAGGTCTTGCTCGACCCGGGCACCCGCCGGCGAACGCGGCCCGGGGCTGTGCGGGTAGCCCAGGTCGAGGCGCGCGGAAGAGAGAGCACCGTGACACTGGCCGCCCTGGCCCAAATTCGGGCAAGCCCACCGCTGAGCCGGGTCTGCCTGCGTGCAGGCTCCTCGCGAAACCGCAGGTCAGCGACCAAAAATGCGGTGGGTCGCCGTGGCACTCGTCCGGGTTGTTGGTTTCTTAGCCACAAAACTTGCAAAGTAGACACTCAAGTTTGATATACTTTGCACTAACAGCGGGTCCGGAGCGGGCCCGTGTGAATCGCAGACACAGAGAACAGAGAGGCAAGCGATATGGCCAAGGCGGTAGGGATCGACCTCGGGACGACCAACTCGGTCGTCAGCGTGCTGGAGGCGGGCGAGCCGGTCGTCATTCCCAACGCGGAAGGTGGCCGCACCACCCCGTCGGTGGTGGGGTTCGCCAAGAACGGTGAGGTGCTGGTTGGCGAGGTCGCCAAGCGCCAGGCGATCACCAACCCGGAGCGGACCATCCGCTCGGTGAAGCGCCAGATGGGTACCGGCTGGAAGATCGACATCGACGGGAAGGCGTACAGCGCGCAGGAGATCTCGGCCCGGATCCTCGGGAAGCTGAAGCGCGACGCCGAGGCGTACCTGGGTGACACCGTCACCCAGGCCGTGATCACCGCGCCCGCCTACTTTGACGACGCCCAGCGGACCGCCACCAAGGAGGCCGGCCAGATCGCGGGGCTCGAGGTGCTCCGGATCATCAACGAGCCGACGGCGGCGGCCCTCGCTTACGGGCTCGACAAGGAGGGCAAGGACCAGACGGTCCTCGTGTTCGACCTCGGCGGCGGGACCTTCGACGTGTCGGTGCTCGAGATCGGCGAGGGCGTGTTCGAGGTGAAGTCGACCTCGGGGAACACGCATCTCGGCGGGGACGACTGGGACCAGAAGGTCATCGACTGGCTGGTGAAGTCGTTCAAGGACACAGAAGGCGTCGACCTCTCGGCCGACAAGATGGCCATGCAGCGGCTGAAGGAGGGGGCCGAGAAGGCCAAGATCGAGCTGTCCTCGGTGCAGGAGACCCAGATCAACCTGCCGTTCATCACCGCCACCTCCGAGGGCCCCAAGCACCTCGACCTGAAGCTGACCCGGTCCAAGTTCAACGAGCTCACCGCCGAGCTCGTCGACCAGTGCCGGGGGCCGTTCGACGCCGCCATCAAGGACGCGGGGCTGAAGACCTCCGACATCGACCACGTCGTGCTCGTCGGCGGGTCGACGCGGATGCCCGCCATCCAGGAGCTGGTGCAGTCATTGACCGGCAAGGAGCCCCACAAGGGTGTCAACCCCGACGAGGTCGTGGCGATCGGCGCCGCGGTCCAGGCCGGCGTGCTGAAGGGTGAGGTGAAGGACATCCTGCTCCTCGACGTCACACCGCTCAGCCTCGGGATCGAGACCAAGGGTGGCGTGATGCACCGGCTCATCGAGCGCAACACGACCATCCCGACCAAGCGGTCGGAGATCTTCACGACCGCCGAGGACAGCCAGCCCTCGGTCGAGATCCACGTGCTCCAGGGTGAGCGCGAGATGGCCATGTACAACAAGACCCTCGGCAAGTTCCAGCTGGTCGACCTGCCCCCGGCGCCCCGCGGCATCCCGCAGATCGAGGTCACCTTCGACATCGACGCCAACGGGATCGTGCATGTGGCCGCCCAGGACAAGGCGACCAGCAAGGTGCAGTCGATGACCATCACCGGCCAGTCGGCCCTGGCCAAGGACGACATCGAGCGGATGGTTCGCGACGCCGAAGCTCACCAGGAGGACGACCGCCGCCGGCGCGAGGAGGCCGAGGTGCGCAACACGGCCGACACCCTCGTGTACCAGACCGACAAGCTGCTCCGGGAGCAGGGCGAGAAGATCGAGGGCTCCGAGAAGGAGGCCGTTTCGTCCGCTCTGCAGGGGGTGAAGGACGCCCTCAACGGCACCGACGTCGAGGCCATCAAGACCGCGACCGAGGCGCTGATGTCGGCCAGCCAGGGCTTCTCCCAGCGTCTGTACGAGCAGGCGTCCCAGGCAAGCGCCACCGACGGCTCGGCCCACCAGCAGTCGTCCGACGCCGCCGACGACGAGGTGGTGGACGCCGAGATCGTCGACGAGAAGTGACCTCGCGTCCCGAGCGCGACCTCCTCGGCCCCCCCGACGACGAGGGGGTCGGGGGGAACGGTGCCCCGAATGACGACCGAGCAGAGACCGTCGAGGAGGAAGGCGCTCCGGTGGCCAACTCGATCGCCTCGGCGGCCGAGGAGATCCTGACCGACGTCTTCGCCCTGACCGCGCAGCGCGACGAGTACCTCGCCGCGCTGCAACGTTCCCAGGCCGACTTCGCCAACTACCGCAAGCGGGTGCTGCGCCAGCAGGAGGAGCAGGTCGCTCGGGCCGCCCTCGACCTCGTGGGCAAGCTCCTGCCGGTGCTCGACGCCCTCGACCTCGCTGTCGCGCACCTCGACCGCGAGGGGGCCGAGAACGAGACCACAGAGGCCCAGGCGCTCCGCCAGGCGCGCGCGCTGCTCCTCGACACCCTGGCCAAGGAAGGGCTCGAGCGGGTGGACGAAGTGGGCGTGCCGTTCGACCCGGGCGTGCACGACGCGGTCGCGCACGCCCCGGCCTCGGGCGACGAGGGGGAGCCGGGGGCCAAGGTCGACGAGATCATGCGAGCGGGCTACCGCTGGCGGAGCCGGACGGTGCGGCCGGCCATGGTGCGGGCGAGGGGCTGAGTTGCCCGTCCAGCGAGAGTGGTTCGAGAAGGACTACTACCAGGTCCTGGGCGTGCCCTCGACGGCCACCGACAAGGACATCGCGCGCGCCTATCGCAAGCTCGCGAAGCAGTACCACCCCGACGCCAACCCCGGCTCCGAGGACCGATTCAAGGAGATCTCGGCCGCCAATGCCGTCCTCGGCGACCCGGCCACCCGCAAGGAGTACGACGAGGCCCGCCGGCTCGGGCCGATGGCCGGGGGCTTCGGGACCCCGGGCTCGGGCGGCACGTTCCGGATGGAGGACCTCGGCGACCTCGGGGATCTCTTCGGCGGGCTGTTCGGGCGGAACCGGCGCCGCACCCAGGGGCCCCAGCGCGGCGTCGACGTCGAGGCCGAGCTGCACCTGTCGTTCGAGGACGCGGTGCGCGGCGTCACGACGTCGGTGAACGTTCCCCAAGACTCCCGGTGTCGCACCTGTAACGGGACCGGCGCCGCACCCGGCACCGCGACGCACGTGTGCGACCGATGCAACGGGAGGGGCACGCTCGACGACAACCAGGGCCTGTTTTCGCTGTCCACCGTCTGCCCGAAGTGCAACGGCCGGGGCAGCCTCGTCGACACGCCGTGCCCCACCTGCCAGGGCACCGGGACCGAGCGCCGGAACCGCCAGGTGAAGGTGCGCATCCCGCCGGGCGTGGAGGGAGGCCAGCGGATCCGCGTGAAGGGGCGGGGAGCGCCCGGCCAGGGGATGGCCCCGCCGGGCGACCTGTACGTCACCGTGCACGTGGCCGCGCACCCGAAGTTCGGCCGTCGCGGGTCCAACCTCACCTTCCACGTCCCGATCACGTTCCCCGAGGCGGTGCTCGGCACCGTCATCTCGGTGCCGACGCTGGACGACCCGGTGAAGGTCAAGGTCGCGCCGGGCACTGCGCCGGGGACCGTGCTGCGGGTGAAGGGCCGGGGCATCCCGGCGTCGAAGAACGGGGCCAAGCCGGGGGACCTGCTGGTCCGGGTCGACGTGATGGTCCCGACGTCGCTGAACGACGAGCAGCGGGCGGCGGTCGAGTCGCTGGCCAAGGTGACCGACCCCGCGCCGCGCGAGCACCTCGAGGAGGTGTGACATGACCGACCAGTTGCCTGCTGCAGGACGGCGCACCGGGCCATTCGACACCCGGGCCCTGTACGTGATCTCGGTCGCCGCGGAGCTGGCCGGCGTCCATCCCCAGACGCTGCGTATCTACGAGCGCAAGGGGTTGCTCGAGCCGACCCGGACCCCCGGCGGCTCACGGCGCTTCAGCGACCTCGACCTCGCCCGGCTGCGCCGCATCCAGGAGCTGACCAACGCCGGCCTCAACCTCGAGGGCGTGCGCCGAGTGCTCGAGCTCGAGACCGAGATCCTCCGCCTCGAGAACCAGATCGATCAGGTGCGCCGGGAGTCGCGCGAGGCCCTCGAGCTGGCCCACCGCCACTACCGGCGGGAGCTCGTCCCGCTCGACCAGTCGCCGATGCCCTACCGAGCCCCGCGGAGGGGCCGCTGACCACGAAGGCCTGACCGATGCCCCTTGACCCCCAACGCTGGACCGAGAAGACCAAGCTGGCGTTCTCCGCCGCCACCCAGATGGCCGCCGAGGCGCACAACCCCGAGGTCGCACCCGCCCACCTCCTGTCGGCGGTGCTGGCCGACCCCGACACGATCGCCCGGCCGGTGCTGGCCCGGGTGGGGGTGTCGCCCGACGAGGTGGCGGCGCGCCTGGCGGAGCTGCGGAGCCGGCTGCCGAGCGCGGTGGGCGGGCAGGAACCGGCGCTCGGTCGGGCCGCCCGCGACGGCCTCGAGGCGGCCGACCGGATCCGTGGCGAACTCGGCGACGACTTCCTGTCCGTCGAGCACCTGCTGCTCGCGTTCGCCGATGAGCTCGGTACCGACCGCGACGAGCTCCTCCGGGCGCTGCGCGAGGTGCGCGGCAGCCACCGGGTGACCTCGGCGACCCCGGAGGACACCTTCCAGGCGCTCGAGCGCTACGGCCGCGACCTCACCGAAGCGGCCCGGCGCGGCCGGCTCGACCCGGTGATCGGCCGGGACGAGGAGATCCGCCGGGTCATCCAGGTGCTCTCCCGGCGGACCAAGAACAACCCGGTGCTGATCGGCGAGCCGGGGGTGGGCAAGACCGCCATCGTCGAGGGTCTGGCCAACCGGATCGTCGAGGGCGACGTCCCCGAGAGCCTGAAGAACAAGCGGGTGGTGGCGCTCGACCTCGGGTCGATGGTGGCCGGGGCCAAGTACCGCGGCGAGTTCGAGGAGCGGCTGAAGGCCGTGCTGAAGGAGATCACCGACTCCGACGGCCAGGTGGTCACGTTCATCGACGAGCTCCACACGATCGTCGGGGCGGGCGCGGCCGAGGGGGCGATGGACGCCGGCAACATGGTGAAGCCCCTCCTCGCCCGGGGCGAGCTGCGCCTCATCGGGGCCACCACGCTCGACGAGTACCGCAAGTACATCGAAAAGGACGCGGCGCTCGAGCGCCGGTTCCAGCAGGTCTACGTCGACCAGCCCTCGGTGGAGGACACGATCGCGATCCTGCGGGGGCTAAAGGAGCGCTACGAGTCCCACCACGGGGTCCGGATCCAGGACGCCGCCCTGGTCGCCGCGGCGGTGCTCTCCGACCGCTACGTGTCGGGCCGGTTCCTCCCCGACAAGGCCATCGACCTGGTCGACGAGGCGGCCAGCCGGCTGCGCATCGAGATCGACTCCATGCCGACCGAGCTCGACGTCGTGATCCGCCGGATCCGCCAGCTCGAGATCGAGCGGGTGGCCCTCGGGAAGGAGACCGACGAGGCCTCGGCCGAGCGGCTCACCCGGCTCGAGGCCGAGCTCGCCGAGCTGCACGAGCAGTCCAACGCCATGACCGCGCACTGGCAGGCCGAGAAGGCGGCCATCGAGGCGATCGGCGCCCTGAAGAAGGAGCACGAGGAGGCCCGCGGCCGGGCCGAGCGGCTCGAGCGGGACGGGGACCTCGCCGGCGCGGCCGCCGTCCGCTACGGCGAGCTGCCCGACCTCGAGCGGCGCATCGACGACGCGACCAACGAGCTGGCCAAGCTCCAGAGCGGTAAGCGCTTCTTGAAGGAGGAGGTCGACGCCGAGGACGTGGCCGAGGTCGTCAGCCGCTGGACCGGGGTGCCGGTCACCCGCCTGCTCGAGGGGGAGATCGAGAAGCTGGTCCGGATGGAGGACTCGCTGCACGCCCGGGTGGTCGGCCAGGACGAGGCGGTGCGCGCGGTGTCCAACGCGATCCGCCGGAGCCGGGCCGGCCTGTCCGACCCCCACCGCCCGATCGGGTCGTTCCTCTTCCTCGGCCCGACGGGGGTGGGCAAGACCGAGCTCGCCCGGGCCCTCGCCGAGTTCCTGTTCGACGACGACCGGGCCATGGTCCGCATCGACATGAGCGAGTACATGGAGAAGCACACCGTGTCCCGCCTCGTCGGCGCCCCGCCCGGCTACATCGGGTACGAGGAGGGGGGCCAGCTCACCGAGGCGGTGCGCCGGCGGCCGTACGCGGTGGTGCTGCTCGACGAGATCGAGAAGGCCCACCCCGACGTGTTCAACGTCCTCCTGCAGGTGCTCGAGGACGGGCGGCTGACCGACGGCCAGGGCCGAACGGTCGACTTCACCAACGCTGTCCTGATCATGACCTCGAACCTGCCCGGTGAGCCGGCCGACTTCTTCAAGCCCGAGTTCATCAACCGGATCGACGAGATCGTCCGGTTCCGGTCGCTGAGCGAGGACGACCTGGCCATCATCGTGGGCATCCAGCTCCGCCGGCTGCGCACCCGGCTGGCCGCCCGCCGTCTGTCGCTGTCGGTCACCCCGGGCGCCGAGGCCTGGCTGGCCCACGCCGGCTACGACCCGGACTTCGGGGCCCGGCCCCTGCGACGGGTCATCCAGCGCGAGGTCGAGGACCGCCTCGCCCTCGAGCTCCTCTCGGGCCGCTACCCCGAGGGGTCGACCATCACGGTCGACGTGGAGGGCGACGGGCTCACCCTGCGCTGAACCCGGCCGGGCTCAACCCCCGGGCGGTGACGGCAGCGGATCGGTCGAGTGGGTGCCGTGGTCGACGACGTCGGCCGTCCAGTCGTGCCCGGTGAAGAAACGGTACTCGTGCCTTCCCGAGGGGTCGGGGTACCAGCCGGCCGGCGGCCCGCTGACGCTCGGGGCGCCCACGGTGTAGATGGGCCCGGCCCCGCCCGCCCCCGGGCCCCCGAAGGCCGGGCTCACCCGGGTGGTCGCACAGGCGAGGAAGGCGAGGCCGGCCCCGATCGGCCCGAAGAGGAACCCGATCGCCAGCCACAGGTTCGGATGGACGCTCCAGGGGTTCCGCCCGAGCCGGCGCCGGAACACGGCCGTGCGGGCGAAGCTGATCGCCGCGCACACGATGGCGACCGCGACGACGAGGGTGTCGTTGGCGCTCGTCACGGCCGCCCGGCCCCGCGGGTCACGCCCTCCATGGTAGGGCCGCGACCAGGCCCGAAGAGCCCCGTGGCCGGGTTACAGTGAGGCGTAATCCGCTGCCATTGAGAGAGGGTGCGCGGTGCCTGCAACCGTGGTCGTCGGGACCCAGTGGGGCGACGAGGGGAAGGGCAAGCTCACCGACCTCCTCGCCGCGGAGATGGACTACGTGGTCCGCTACCAGGGCGGCCACAACGCCGGGCACCGGATCGTCATCGACGGCGAGGCGTTCGCCCTCCAGCTCGTGCCCTCGGGCGTCTTCTACGGCCGCACCACCCCGGTCATCGGCAACGGCGTGGTGGTGGACCCGGCGGTCCTCCTGGACGAGGTCGATGCGCTGAGCGCGCGGGGCGTGGACACGAGCCGGCTGGTCGTGAGCGGCGACGCCCACCTGATCATGCCGTACCACCGCGAGCTCGACCGGGTAACCGAGCGGTTCCTCGGCAAGAACGCCCTCGGCACGACGCGACGGGGGATCGGCCCCGCGTACGCCGACAAGGCGGCCCGGGTCGGGCTGCGGGTCCAGGACCTGATGGACCCGAAGATCTTCCGGGAGAAGCTCGACGTCGCCATCAAGGAGAAGAACGCCGTCCTGGCCAAGGTCTACAACCGGCTCCCGTCCTCGGCCGAGGCCATCGCGACCACCTACCTCGAGCAGTACGCGCCCCGGATCATCCCGATGGTGGCCGACACGGTCGGGATGCTGCACGACGCGCTGGCCCGCGGCGAGCACGTGCTGCTGGAGGGCGCCCAAGCGACCTTCCTCGACCTCGACCACGGCACCTATCCCTTCGTGACGTCGTCCAACCCGGTCGCCGGTGGTGCCTGCACCGGCTCGGGGCTCGGGCCGCGCGACATCGACCGGATCGTGGGCATCGCCAAGGCCTACGTGACCCGGGTGGGGGCGGGGCCGTTCCCGACCGAGCTGACCAACGACACCGGCGACCTGATGGTCGAGCGGGGCCACGAGTTCGGCACCAACACCGGCCGCCGCCGCCGGTGCGGGTGGTTCGACGCCGTCATGCTCCGTCAGGCGGTCCGGCTGAACTCGCTCACCGAGGTGGCCCTGACCAAGCTCGACGTGCTCGACACCTTCGAGACGGTGAAGGTGTGTGTCGCCTACGAGGCCGACGGGATCCGCTACGAGCACCTCCCGTACCACCAGTCGACGCTGCACCGGGTCACCCCGATCTACGAGGAGCTGCCCGGCTGGCTCACCGATCTCTCCCAGATCACCTCCGAGGACGACATGCCGCGGGCGGCCCGCGACTACGTCGCCTTCCTGACCGAGCAGATCGGCGTCCCGGTGAAGATGGTGGGGGTCGGACCCGAGCGCGAGCAGTTCGTGTCGTTCGCCGCCCGTTGAGCCCGGGGCCGACGTGACCGTCTGCGTGGTGGGCGCCGGGGGGCGGGAGCACGCCCTGGCCCGGCTGCTCGCCCGGAGCGACGACGTGGTGGTCACCCCCGGCAACCCCGGCATGCCCGGCGAGGTCGAGGGCCACCGGATCACCTGCACGGGGGCCCCGGCCGACGAGCTGGGCGCGTCGCTCACCGTGATCGGCCCGGAGGCACCGCTCGTCGACGGGCTTGCCGACCGGCTCCGCGCCCGCGGCCTGGCGGTGGTCGGCCCCGGCCGCGACGGCGCGCGCCTCGAGGGCTCGAAGGCCTTCATGAAGGCGGTGCTGGACGAGGCCGGCGTCCGCACCGCCCGCTACGGGGTGTTCTCCGATCTCGAGGGCGCCCGGAGTTTCCTCGCCACGCTGCCCGGCCCGTTCGTGGTGAAGACCGACGGGCTGGCCGCCGGCAAGGGGGTGCTCGTGGCCGCGACCAGGGCGGAGGCCGAGGCGGACATCGCCGCCAAGCTCTCCGGCGCTGCCTTCGGCGAGGCCGGCCGCACCGTGGTGGTCGAGGAGGGCCTGGCCGGTTTCGAGTGCTCCATCCAGGCGCTGTGCGACGGTCGGCGGGCCGTCCCGCTGGCCGCGGCCCGGGACTTCAAGCGCGCCCTCGACGGCGACCGGGGCCCCAACACGGGGGGGATGGGCAGCTACTCGCCGCCGCCGGAGGTGGACGAGGACCTGGTCGGCCGGGTGATGGACCAAGCGGTCGAGCCGGTCGTCGCGGCGCTGCTCCTCCGCGGCATCGACTTCCGGGGCGTGCTCTACGCCGGGATCATGGTCACCGACGACGGCCCGGCCGTCCTCGAGTTCAACGTGCGCTTCGGCGACCCCGAGGCCCAGGTGGTGCTGCCCCGACTGGCCGACGACCCGGTGGCGCTCCTCCGCTCGGTCGCCCTCGGCGCGCTCTCGGGCCCGCCCCGGTTCTCGGCCGAGGCGGCGGTCTGCGTGGTCGCGGCCGCCGCCGGCTACCCCGAGGCGCCCGAGGACGGGGCGCGGATCGAGGGGCTGGGCCCCGACGGTCAGCTGGCCGACCCGGTGCACGGGGCGACCGTCCTGCACGCGGGCACCGGCCGGGACAGAGACGGCGCCTTCTGTGTGCGCGGCGGCCGGGTGCTCGGGTTCAGCGCGCTCGCCCCGACGCTCGGCGAAGCCCGGACCCGGGCGTACGCGGCGGCCGAGCGGGTCCGGTGGCCGGGCATGCAGCTGCGGACCGACATCGGACGCGTCGAGCCCGCGGGCGCGGTGGTCCGGTGATCCCCCGCTACACGCCGGCCGACGCCTCGTCGTTGTTCAGCGACGAGGCCCGCCTCGGCCGGTGGCTCGAGGTCGAGCTGCTCACCGTCGAGGCGCTGGCCCGCGCCGGAACCGTGCCGGCGGCGGCGGCGGCGGTGCGCGAGCGCGCCCCCAAGGTCGACGCCGCATTCGTCGAAGCGGTGGCCGAGCGCGAGCGGGCCACCGACCACGATCTGGCCGCCTTCGTCGACGTCGTCCAGCAGCGGATCGGTGGGCCCGAGGCGGCGTGGGTGCACTTCGGGCTCACCTCCTCCGACGTGGTCGACACGGCCCAGAGCGTCGCCCTCGTGCAGGCCTCGGACCTGCTGATCGAGGCCGCCGACGGGCTGCTGGCGGCGCTATGCGCGCGGGCTCGGGAGCTGCGCCGCACCCCGGTGACGGGGCGGACCCACGGCATGCACGCCGAGCCCACCACGTTCGGGGCGAAGTTCGCGCTCCTTGCGCTGCAGGTCGACCGGGACCGCCAACGCCTCGTGTCGGCCCGGCGCCGGGTGGCGGTCGGGAAGCTGTCGGGGGCGGTCGGGACCTACTCGAACATCGATCCCGAGGTCGAGACGGCCGTGTGCCGGGCGCTCGGCCTGGAGCCGGTGCCGGCCACCCAGGTGATCGCCCGCGACCGCCATGCCGAGTACCTGTACGCGTGCGCCGCCGCTGGCACCACGGTGGAGCTGCTCGCGACCGAGGTCCGCCACCTCGCCCGGACCGAGGTGGGCGAGGTGGAGGAGGCCTTCGGAACCGAGCAGAAGGGCTCCTCGTCCATGCCCCACAAGCGCAACCCGGTCCTGTCGGAGCGCCTGTGCGGCCTCGCCCGCGTGCTCCGGGGTTACCTCGTGGCCGGGCTGGAGGACGTCGCGCTCTGGCACGAGCGGGACATCTCCCACAGCTCGGTCGAGCGGATCGTCCTCCCCGACGCCACCGCGCTCACCCTCTACCTCCTGCGCAAGGCCGCCGACCTCGTCTCGGGCCTGGTCGTCCACGCCGACCGGGCGCTCGAGAACCTCACGACCGGCTCGTTCGGCCTCGTCTTCAGCCAGTCGGTGCTGCTCGCCATGGTGGCGGCCGGCTCGACCCGGGACGACGCCTACCGGATCGTCCAGCGGGACGCCCGCGACGCCACCGAGTCGAGGCGACCCTTCCGGGCGGTGCTCGAGGCCGATCCCGAGGTCGGGCTCTCCGCCGATTCGATGGCGCACGCCTTCGACCTCTCGCACCTCCTCCGCCACGCCGACCGGGTGGTGGCGGCGCTCGACGAGCTCGACCCGGCGTGAGCGCCCCGAGCTTGCTGCGCTCCGGGAAGGTCCGCGATCTCTACGCGGCCGGCCCTGGGCTCCTGCTCATGGTCGCCTCCGACCGGGTGAGCGCGTACGACGTCGTGTTCGCGGAGCCGATCCCACAGAAGGGCCGGGTCCTCACCGCGATGACCGCGTTCTGGTGCGAGCAGGTGGGCGACGTCGTCGACACCGCGCTCGTCACCGCCGACCCGGCCGAGATCCGCGCCGCGGTGGACGGGGCCGAGGAGCTCGACCTGGCCGGCCGGGCGGTCCTCATGCGCGAGGCCGACATGCTGCCGCTCGAGTGCATCGTCCGCGGCTACCTCGCCGGCCAGGCCTACGAGGAGTACGCGAAGCACGGGACGGTCCACTCCATGGCGATGCCGGCGGGGCTACGGCTGGCCGACCGGTTGCCCGAGCCGATGTTCACCCCGTCGACGAAGCCGGAGGTGGGCCACGACGAGAACATCGACCTCGCCCGCGCCGCGTCGCTCGTGGGAGCCGAGACGGTGGCCCAGGTGGCCGCGATCTGCCTCGCCGTCTACGAGCGGGCCGCCGCCCGGGTGGCCGAGGCGGGGCTGATCCTGGCCGACACGAAGTTCGAGCTCGGCCGCATCGACGGCCGGCTGGTGCTCTGCGACGAGGTGGTCACCCCGGACTCCTCCCGGCTGTGGCCCGCCGACCAGGTGGTCCCGGGCACGCCGCCGCCCGCCTTCGACAAGCAGCCGTTGCGCGACTGGGCCGCCACCCAGCCCTGGGACCGCACCCCGCCCGCGCCCCCGCTCCCCGAAGAGGTGGTCGCGGCCACCTCGAGCCGCTACGTCGCCTGCTACGAGCGGGTCACGGGGCGTTCCCTCGCCGACTGGTACGGTCCCGCGTGAGTGCGGGGCCCCGCTGACATGAGCGTCCGATGAGGTTCGCGGCCCACGTCGAGGTCCGCCTGCGTCCCGGCATCGCCGACCCCGAGAGCGCCACCATCGTGCGGGCCCTGCCCGCCCTCGGGTTCGACGACGTGGGCGCCATGACGACCGGCCGCTCCTTCCGCTTCGAGGTCGAGGCCGAGACCGAGGAGGCGGCGCTCGAGCGGGCCAGCGCCCTCGCGGCGCGGCTGCTGGCCAACCCGGTGATGGAGGACGTCTCGGTGTCGGTCGGCCGGGCGGTGCCGGCCTGATGGCGGCCCGGGTCGGGGTCGTGGTCTTCCCCGGCACCAACTGCGAGCACGACGTGGCGGCCGCCCTCCGGCGCGTCGGGGCCGAGCCCACCTTCCTGTGGCACGGCGAGTCGGAGCTCGGCGCGCTCGACGCGGTCGTGCTCCCGGGCGGGTTCGCGCACGGCGACTACCTCCGCCCCGGGGCGATCGCGCGCTTCTCGCCGGTGATGGGGGCCGTCGCCGCCTTCGCCCGCGCCGGCGGCCCGGTCGTCGGGATCTGCAACGGCTTCCAGGTCCTCACCGAGGCCGGACTCCTGCCGGGCGCACTGCAGAAGAACCGCCACCTGCGCTTTCTGTGCGCCCCCGCCACCCTCATGGTCGCGTCCGATCGTTCGGTGCTGACCGCCGGGCTGCCCGTCGGCACCGAGCTCGTCCTGCCGGTGAACCACTTCGACGGCAGCTATGTGTGCGACCCCGCCACGCTCGACGAGCTGCGCGGCGAGGACCGGGTGGTCCTGCGCTACCTCGACAACCCGAACGGGTCGGTCGACGACATCGCCGGAATCTGCAACGAGGGGCGCAACGTGGTCGGGCTCATGCCCCACCCCGAGCGGGCGAGCGACGAGCTGCTCGGCTCGGCCGACGGCCTGGTGCTGTTCCGGTCGCT
>Ga0116219_10000766_pt1 | contig 32306 bp, 26 predicted proteins | sample Sb_taG_4_FD_91019 | JGI IMG/M metagenome (GOLD analysis project Ga0116219, IMG submission 91019) | Peat soil microbial communities from Weissenstadt, Germany - Sb_50d_6_BS metaG | ecosystem: Environmental > Terrestrial > Soil > Wetlands > Peat | place: Germany: Weissenstadt | collected 2010-09-21 | reverse complement strand
TTTGTTGATTGGGTTGGTTCGGTGAAATCTCGGGGCGGGGGGGGGGCCCCCGCCCCCCGGTCCCGCCCCGGGGGGCCGCACCCCCCGCCGCTCGCCTATAAGGATATAGCGGAGTCCGGCAATGCCAAAACCCGACCTGGTCCTCATCAACCCGGGCAGCCGCACGCAGGTCTACCAGTCCCTCGGCGGCACGTTGGCGGCAGTCGAGAATCCCGTCTGGGCCGGCCTGATGGCCACTTTCTGCCGGCGCAAGGGGCTTTCCGTCGAAATCATCGACGCCGAGGCCGAGGAGTTGGTCGCCGCCGAGGTCGCCGAGCGCGTGCAGGACCTCAAGCCCACCCTGGCCGCGGTGGTCGCCTACGGCCATCAGCCGTCGGCCTCGACGCAGATCATGACCGCCTGCGGCCAGGTCTGCACGGCGATCAAGGAGGTATCGCCCGCTCAGAATGTGCTGCTGGTCGGCGGCCACGTGGCTGCCTTGCCGGAGCGGACCCTGCGCGAGGAGGACGCCGACTTCGTCGCGGCTGGCGAGGGACTGCACACCCTGGTCGCTCTCGTCGCGGCCCTGAAGACGGCTGCCCCGGCCTTCGACAAGGTGCCGGGCCTGTGGTTCTGGGAGGGCGGCGAGCCGCGGCACACGCCGGACCGGCCGCTCGTCGCCGACCTGGACGGCGAGATGCCCGGCCCGGCCTGGGACCTGCTGCCGATGGACCGCTATCGGGCGCACAACTGGCACTGCCTCGGCGGCCAGGACCGCCAGCCCTACGCCGCCCTCTACACCACGCTCGGCTGTCCCTACCACTGCTCGTTCTGCTGCATCCAGGCCCCTTTCAAGAGCGGCGAAGAGGCCGCGGGCGTCCGCGGCACCACGAACACCTACCGCTACTGGAGCCCCGACACGGTCATCGAGCAAATCGATCTTCTGGTGAATCGTTACGGGGTCCGCAACATCAAGATTGCCGACGAGATGTTCGTGCTGAACCGCCGGCACGTCCTGGGCATCTGTGATCGCATCATCGAGCGCGGCTACGACCTGAACGTCTGGGCCTACACGCGCGTGGACACGATCAAGGACGGCATGTTCGACAAGCTGAAGGCGGCCGGATTCAACTGGCTCGCCTTCGGCATCGAGTCCGGGGCCGCTCGCGTCCGCGCCAACGTCGATAAGGCGTTCGACGAGGACGAGGTCTATCGCGTCATCGGCCGGGTGCGCGCCGCCGACATCAACGTCATCGGCAACTACATCTTCGGACTGCCGGAGGACGACCTGGAAACGATGCAGGCAACACTCGACCTGGCCACGGCCCTCAACTGCGAATTCGCCAATTTTTACTCGGCAATCGCCTATCCCGGGTCACCGCTGTACGCCCAGGCGGTGAGGGATGGGGTATCCCTGCCGCGGCAGTGGACTGGTTACTCGCAGCATTCGCGCGACACCCTGCCCCTGCCGACTCGCCACGTCAGCGCCCGTGAGGTGCTGCGCTTCCGCGACGAGGCGTTCCTGCGCTACTACACCAATCCGCGCTACCTGGAGATGATCGGTCGCCGCTTCGGGCCGAAAGCCGTGGAGCACATCCGGCAGATGACCGCCTACCGCCTGGAGCGCGACCTGCTCAACGGAACGTTGGAACTCATGGAGGAGACCTCATGGCGGAGCGCGTCCTTGTGACCGGAGGGCTCGGCTACCTCGGCAGCATCGTTTGCGAGCACCTGCTCGGAGCCGGGTTTGAGGTAACTGCCCTCGACAACCTCATGTACGGCACCGGGCAGCAGGGGCTGTACCACCTCTGCGCGAACCCCCGCTTCGACTTCGTCAAGGGCGACGTGCGCGACGAGGCGCTCATGAAGGGCGCCCTGCGCCGGGCCGACGTCGTGATCCACCTCGCCGCGATCGTCGGCGCCGCGGCCTGCGACCGCGATCCGGCCCTGGCCACGAGCGTCAACCTCGATTCGGTGCGGCTGCTCAACCGCCTCCGCAGCCCCCGGCAAGTCGTCGTCTTCCCGAACACCAACAGCGGCTACGGCATCACCTCGGGGCAAACGCACTGCACCGAGGAAAGTCCGCTTCAGCCGATCTCCCTTTACGGAAAAACCAAGGTGGAGGCCGAGCGCGTGCTGCTCGACAGCCCCAACGCGGTCGCCCTGCGGTTGGCGACGGTCTTCGGCATGTCGCCGCGCATGCGGCTCGATCTGCTCGTCAACCACTTCGTCCACGCCGCCTTCACGGACGGTTACATCGTCATCTTCGAGAAGGACTTCAAGCGCAACTTCGTCCACGTCCGCGACGTGGCCGACTGCATGCTTTTCGTCATCGACCATGCGGAGCGGATGGCCGGGCGGGCCTACAACCTCGGCCTGGACTCCGCCAACCTGTCCAAGGAGGAGCTGGCCCTGGGCGTCAAGGAACATTTGCCCAACTTTTACATCCACTTCGCGGCCATCGGCCAGGATCCGGACAGGCGGAATTACGTCGTTTCCAACCGGCGCCTCCGCGAAGCGGGGTTCGAGGCAAAACGCTCCCTCGACGATGGGATCAAGGAGTTGATCAAGGGGTATCGCATGGAAGGGCGGGCGCTGTTCAAGAACGCGGTATGAGGGGCGGGGGGCCACAACATGGACGTCAGCGTCGCCATCCTGGCGGGGGGACTCGGCACACGCTTGCGGTCCGTGGTCTCGGACCGTCCCAAGGTCCTCGCGCCGGTCGGCGGCCGGCCCTACCTGACCTACCTTCTCGACCAGTTGGCGAGTGCCGCCATCCCCGAAGTCGTCCTTCTGGCCGGGTACGGGGCTGGGCAAATCCGCGACGCCCTCGGCGAAACCTACGGGCCGATGCGACTGGTCTATTCCGTCGAGCCGGCCCCGCTCGGGACGGCAGGGGCGCTGCGCCTGGCCCTGCCCCACTTGCCGTCATCGACCGTACTCCTGCTGAATGGGGACTCTTACTGCGACGTGGACCTCGGCGCGTTCCGGCGCTGCCACCGGGGCGGCGCCAGCCTGGCCCTGGCCCGCGTCCCGGACGCGTCGCGCTTCGGCCAGGTTCGCGTGGGGCGGGACGGGCGGGTCATCCGCTTCGAGGAGAAGGGGGCGGCGGACGGGCCCGGGTGGGTCAACGCCGGCATCTACCTCCTCGACCGCTCGCTGATTGAGGAGATACCCCCGCGGCGGCCGACTTCCCTGGAACGCGACCTGCTGCCCGGCTGGGTCCTGGCCCGGTGCGTCCGCGGCTTCCGCTGCGGCGGGCGCTTCCTCGACATCGGCACGCCGCAATCGTATGCCGAGGCCGAAGACTTCTTCCGCCCGGGCCGCGCCCCGAACCTTCCTCAAACCCACACGATGCAGCACTCGTGGATATCTTGACCGGACTCCACGGACGGTTTATACTCCCCGCCCAACCACCGTCTCCACCTACGTGCGTTCGGCAAGGAAGCCAACACCATGCTCAGCGTCATTTTCTGCTCCCGCGTGAAGGACAACCCGGCCTCCGACGTCAAGCGCCTGCTCGATTCGGCCGCGGAGTACGTGGCGCCGGAGGAGCGCGACAGGATCGAGTTCCTGATCAAGTACGACGAGGACGACGACCAGCGCCCGCACGACGATTTCTTCGACCGCTACCCGTTCACGATCCGCCGTTTCCTCTGGTCGCGCGGGGAGGGCCGCCACTCCCTGCACCACGCCCAGGAGTACCTCTTCGCGCAGCGCGACCGGCGTACGAGCCACTGCCTCATGACGGCGGACGACTTCTACTTCACGCGCCCCCACTTCGTTTCCGAGATCCTGAGCGTCCCCGACGAGTTCTGCATCATCGGCCATTCCCGCCCTCCCATTGAGGCTTTTGAAGGGATCTACGAAAACGAGGAGGCCATCCGGCGCTGGAACACCTCGTTCGGCGAGATGTCGCCGGTGGTCAGCGTCCGCCTCATCGAGGTGTGTCAGAACTTCGGCTGGCAGTCCAACGTCGATAGCTGGCTGATGGGCCTCTCCGTCGTCCTTTATGACCTTTACAAGGTGGTCATCTGGCGGGCCATCGAGCCGTACTACCTGCGCGGCGGCGGCTACGGGCTGGGCGACACGCCCACCTACAACAACATGGAGCTGACCGCCCAAAAGGTGCCGCAGAACAAGTACTGGTTCGAGCTGCTCCGCCGCCAGGCACGCAACGTGTACCTGAACATGCAGCACGGCACCGAGTACGGCCGGGTCGGCTGGTCACACCACCGCTTTTGGAGGAAGGTGCGCGAGCAACCGCTGCGGCGCCTGCCGGCGCGAGTCTGCCGCAAGCTCTGGCGCGAGCTGCGCCTGGTTCTCGCCTGACGAACTGCGAGACCACACCCACATCCACGGAACGGAGACGCGACGATGCCATTTGGGATTCGGGAGAGGATCGACTTTCCGGAGACTTATAAGGGGTTCGTCCTGCTACGGGCCCTCGGCCGCGTTTACGGCTTCCCCCCCTTTCTGGAGCCGGACGACACGTTCCACCGCGGCAAACTGCTCACGCACCCGGCCACCCTGTCGGCCGCGACCCTGGAAGAGATGGAAGCCCTCATCGACCGGTTCGACGCGAGCCGGTTCGAGCCGGAGGTCGTGGGCCGCCACGAGGGGTACGACTTGGTCCGCCACTGCGGCTCCCTGTATGGCGTGCCACGGTCGGGCTGGCCGGTGAACCTGAACCTCGAAGAGGATCGCCGGCGGGCGGGCGTCATCGGCGGGGCTACCTTCGAGGAGATCCAGGAGAGAATTCGGGCGGCGGGCGACGCCGTACCCGTCGAATTTGCCGGCTGGCTCCCCATCTTCGAGTTCTCAGGCAACTGCGGCACGCATCCTCAGTTCACGCACACCGCCGACCCGCCGCGCGGCTATCGCTTCACCTATTCGTCGCCTCCCCGGCGCGGCCTGACGCTCTGGGAACGGGCGGCCCGCCAGGTCGGCGCCGGCGCGGGCCGCGCCTGGCGGGCGCTGTCGGCACTGGCCCGCACCGCCTTCGCCTTCGCGCTGGGCGGGCCTGCGGGCTTCGCCCCACTCACCCGACTGCGCACCCTCGCCGCGATGACCCGGTCCTTCGTCCATCTTCTCCGCCGTGGCGCCGGGATCCTCCCCGCCCTGCGCTTCCTCAAGTCGCGCGGCTTCCAGTCGCAGCTCCTCCTGGCGAACTACCGCGGCCTGGTGTTCTTCACCAGCATGCCGTACACCTACGGGCAGCACCCCTGGGTCGTCGAGATCGAGGATCCGACCACGCTCTTTTACCCGCTCGTCCAGAACGGTCGCACCCTGGACCTGCGCCTTTCCGAGTCGCCTTATTTCCCCATCGTCAAGTCGCTGCTCGAATCGGAACAGTGCCGGGGCATCCTCACGCACATCCGGTCCACCGCCGAGATGGTCCCCGCCCTCTTCGGCAGTGAGGTCATCGCAAAAAAGGTCTGTTACGCCCCGCTGGGCGTCAAGGTCCCGCGGACCTGGCAGCGCCACGACGAGCGCGACGAGTCCGAAGAGATCCACCTGCTCTTCATCAACTCCTGGTGCCAGGTCCCGGCCAACTTCTACGTCCGCGGCGGGCTCGACGTCCTGGAGGCTTTCGCGATCCTCCACGAGCGCTACCCTCAGCTGCGCCTCACGCTGCGTAGCGAGTTGCCGGCGCTGCACGACCACTACCACCGCATCCTCGAAAAAGGGTGGGTGCGCGTGATGAACCGGTTCCTGTCGGCCGAAGAGATGGCGTCCCTCCACGCCGGCAGCCACATCTTCCTGCTGCCGGCGGCGCGGATCCACATCGTCTCGCTCTTGCAGGCGATGTCGTACGGGTTAGCGGTGGTCACCTCCGACGGCTGGGGCATCGAGGAGTACGTCACCCACGAGCGCAACGGACTGGTCGTCAAGGGCCGTTACGGCAAGGCGTCGTGGGCTGACCGTCGGGCCGGGATGCTTCGGGAAGACTACGAGACCATGTACACGTCCGACCCCGAGGTCGTGCGCGGCATCGTCGAGGCGGTGTCCCGGCTGGTCGAGGACCGCGAATTGCGGAAGCGCCTCGGCCGCGCCGCCCGGCGCGACGTGGAGACGACGTACAGCCTGGAACGCTGGAACCAGGCCCTCAAGGAAGCGCTCGACAAGGCACTGGACCGCGCCAGCGAAACCGAACCGCCTCCGTTTACGAACGATCTCAACACGGTGGGGCAGGCCGCTGGCCTGCCTGCAACCGACGGCAGGCCGGCGGCCTGCCCCACCGCGAGCGCTACTCTCGAGCGCTCGGGGGACGCTCGCGGCTAAACAACCGAACGAGCCGCTTGAGGGCACTTCGCACGAACGGCACCTGTCCACACAGGGCATCGAGGCGGTCGGCGATCCGGTAACGCAACAGCCCGAGCCGGGCCCGCAGCGCCTCGTTCTCCCCGGCCAGTTCCTGCACGCGCCGCTCGTGGCGGCCCAGCGCCGTCCAGAGGGCGACCCGCTCCGCGGCCAGCGCCCGGTCCAGAAGGAAGAACGACTGGGGCCCGCCCGATTCCCCGCCCTCCGAAACATTTGTCCTGAAGAGGTGCTCGGGCAGGATATCGACCTGCCGGCCGGCGTTGACGAGCTTGAAAAACCCCGACCACTCTTGTCCCGGCACGTCCGGCCCGGTGTCGTAGCCGCCGACCGCGCGGAAGTCGGCGGTGTGAAAGAGCGCGGGGCCGTGGACGTTCTTCAGGCCCGCAGGCGCTTGGAGAGTCAGAAGGTAGCAGGTCACCGCGCTGAGGCGCGGGTTGGCGCGGACCCGGGCTACCAGGCGTTGGACCATGTCCGGACAGGCCAGGTGGTCGGCGTCCATCGGGATGAAATAGGTGCCGCGCGCTTCAAACAGGCTCCGGTTGCGCGTGGCCGCCGCGCCGGCGCGGGCCTGGCACGAGAATCGGAACCGAGGGTAGCGGTCCCGCAGCTCCTCGAAGACCGCGACCGATTCGGGCTCCGTGGACCCGTCGTCGATGACCAGCACTTCGAGCCGGGAGTAGGTTTGTGCCGCCAACGAGGCGAGCGCCGCCGGCAGGGCCCTGCCCTGGTTGTGGCAGGCGACGCTGACGGTGACGAGGGGAACGTCGTCAGCGGGGTGGTCGCTCGCGTCCTGCGAGTTTTCCCCCTCCCGGGCTGGGAGAAGGGGGACGCCGTTCGCCATGCAGTCCAGCAGGGCGAAGGACGGCAGCGGAACGTAAGTGCTCCGCGGCGTGCGCCGGTTCTGCGAAACCTTGACGTCGATGGGGTGGATGGGCACGTACGCCCCGACGCGCTCCATGAACAGCCCGTCGGCGTGTTCTTCCGTGTCCTTGGCTTCCGGCCAATAGTTATCGTCGGGAAACAGCTTCAGGACGTCGGCCCTGTGGCAGAATTGGAGATAATCGACCTGGCAATCCATCCGGCGGCCGTTGCAGGACTGGCCGCCCGTCTCTGTGGCGCGGCGCTCCCCGATGATGGCGTGCCAGCCGTTGGGGTAGATCACGCCCACGTCCTGCGAGGCGTACATCGCCCGGGCGTCGGGGTTGCGGCGGCAGTAAGTGACGAATGTCTCGAAGGCACGCGGGTAGAGGACGTCGTCGTCACACAGGTACATGACGAGGTCGCCCTTGACCACCCCCCGCCGGAAGCACTCGTTGAAGCACCACGGCGCCATCGCCCGGGTGCGCCGGGTCTCCGCCGTCTCGCCCGATCGGATGAGCTTGATGCGACTGTCCCCCCGCCAGTCGAATCGGTCGTAATACCCGGCGTCGTAGAGCACGCCGCTGTCCACGATGATCGCTTCCCAGTCGGGGAAGGTTTGGTTGAGGATACTTCGGATCGCTTCTGGGATGATGTCCGGCTTGTCGTGACAGACGCAGATGCAAGACACGCGCATCGGCCGTCCCCCGAGAACCGGCCGCTTGCGGCTTAGCGTTCGCGCGAACGCTAAGCCGCAAGCGGCTGCAATCACCGCACGACCTCGGCCTTGCGCCGGCGCTTGCGGCGCCCCGCCTTGCTCGGCGCGGGCTCCGTCTTCGGCGGCCCCTGGACTGACTCGGTGTAAGCCGCGATCACGTCCTCGATCGGCCCCTCGGCGCGGACCCAGCCGTGGTCGAGCCAGACGCCGCGATCACACAGGTTGCCGAGCGACCCGAGGTCGTGGCTGACGATGACGGCGAGCTTCGCGCGCGACATCATCTCGCGCATGCGCCGTCGGGCCTTGTCCTGGAAGGCCATGTCGCCGACGCTCAGCACCTCGTCGATCAGCAGCACTTCCGGCTCGACCGCGGTGGCGATGGAGAACGCCAGCCGCACCATCATGCCCGCCGAGTAGTAGCGCACCGGCATGTTGAGGAACTCGCCCAGCTCGGAGAACTCGGCGATGGCCTCGACCTTGGCGTTGACGCTGCGCCGCGTCTCTCCTTGAAGATAACTGCGGTAGTAAATGTTTTCCCAGCCGGTCGCTTCCTGCTCGAAGCCGAGACTGATGTCGAACAGCGAACTGATTTGTCCCTCAACGCGGCGACGGCCCGCGGTGGGGTAATAGATGCCGGCCAGCAGCTTCAGCAGCGTGCTCTTACCCGCCCCGTTGTGGCCAATGACGCCGAGGCGCTCGCCGGGGCCGACGTGCAGGCTCACTTCCTGCAAGGCCCGCACCTCCATCTTCGTCGGCGCCGGCCGCAGGAACAGCCCGCGCACCAGGTACTCCTTGAGCGTCATCCGCCCGTGCTGCTGCCGCACCCGAAACGTCAGGCTCACGCGATCCAGCTCGATCCTTGGCATGACTCCATTCTCCAGGACCATCCGTGTTCTCGGTCAGGGCGTCCCGACGGCCAGGTCGCGGGCCGCCGGCTCGTCGAGGGAGTAGCCGCGCGTCAGCGATTCGTAATGCACCAGCCGGGCGTGCGGCGTCACGACGACCAGGCGTCCCTCCTCCCGGACGCGCCGGCACAGATCGACGTCGCCGAACGTGACCGCCAGGCGTTCGTCGAAGCCGCCGAGGGCCGCGAAGTGCTCGCGGCGCATCAGCAGACAGGCCGCCGTCACTGCCGGCACCGCGCGGACGTGGCGCAGTTCCCCTCGCTCCCCCTCGCAGTCCAGGGGCCGGCCGCGGTAGACGTGGACCCAGCGGCCGTCGCGGTGCGGGAACAGGCCGGCGTGCTGGATCGTCCGGTCGGGGTACACCAGGGTGGCGCCGACGGCCCCGACCTCCGGGTGCCGCTCGATCAGCAGCAGCCGCTCCAGCCAGTCCGGCGTCAGCACCTCGGTGTCGTTATTGAGGAACAACACGTGGTCGCCGGTCGCCCGCCGCGCCCCCTCGTTGCACAGCCGCGAGAAGTTGAACGGTCCCGGGCAGTCCACGACGCGCACGCCGCGCCGGCCCTCCAGGTGCCAGAGCGTGCGCTGCGTGCGCGGCGACTCGCTGCCGTTGTTTACCAGCATGACCTCGAAACGCCGGTAAGTGCCGAGGCGCAGGCTCGCCAGGCAGTTGCGGAGCAGCTCCGGCCGGTCCTTGAACGGGATGATGATGCTCACGCGCCCGTAAGGCCGTCCCGCTGCTTCGATCAGCGGCTGATAGGGCCAGGGCAGCACCCCGGACGTGAGGTCGCCCGAGTGCGGACGAATCCAGCGCTTGAGGCGCCGCAGCAGGTCGAAAGCCGGCCAAAGTCTCCAGCGACGGGCGCGGGCCAACTCCGCCTCGAGCCGCTCGGCCCTTTCCCATTCGAGATGGTAGCGCCGGTTGAGGAGGTGGATCAGCTCGCGGTAGTTGCCGCGGCCGCTCGGGCGGGGCCGCGGCTGGCGGCGTGAGGGCTGCCCAGGCATGACCGACGTGCTCCTCTCCTTGGCGCGCGGGGGTCGGGGCGACTCGAAGCCGGCAGATCGTAACCGCGGGGCCGGTCGGCGGTCAACGCCGAAGCGAGCGTCCGCGCCTCACTTCGCGGCCGGCCAGACGACGCGGCCCGGCGTCGTCGTGCGGAGGCTGAACAAGGTGCCGCCACCGGTGACGTACAGCGTCCTCAGGTCGTCGCCGCCGAAGGCGCAATTAGTCACCTCGTCCTTCGGCACCGGCAAGAAGGCCAGCAGCTTGCCCTCCGGGCTGAGGACGTAAATGCCCCCCTTCACGTCCTTGTCCGGCTCGGCTGGCGGGTTCGGCTTGTTCAACCCCGCGGCGACGTACAGCCGCCCTTTGCGGTCCTGCTTGACGCCATCCGGCCCACGGCCCTTGCCCCAGTCGTAGATCAGCTTCTTGCTTTCGAGATCGACGCTGCCGTCCTTCTTGAGGTCGAAGCGGAACAGCTTCCGCGCCCCGCCGACGTTGTCGTTGCTGTTGTCCGCGACGTACAGGTAACGATTGTCCGCCGACACCAGCACGCCGTTGGCCCGCTCGACCTCGCGGCCGATGACCCGCGTGACCTTGTCGTCCGGATCGATGCGGTAGACCCCCTCGATGGTGCGGCCCTTGTCGTCGCGGATTTCCATGCCGTCGCGCGGACCGTAACGCGGGTCCGAAAAGTAGATGCGGTCCTGTGAGTCGATGGTCAAGTCGTTGGGCGTGTTGTAGCGCTTGCCGTCGAAGCGCTCGGTCAGGACGGTGAGCTTGCCACCGTCCGGGTCGATTCGGACCATGCGCCGGCCCTCGGAGTCGCAGGCGACCAGGCGCCCCTTGCGGTCGAAGAGCAGGCCGTTGGTGCCGGCCTCCTTGCGCCAGACGCGCGATTTGCCTTCGCGGTCGAGCTGGTGGATGCTGTTGTCGGCGCCGCTGGAGAGGATGCCGAGCTTGGGGTGCCACGCCGGCCCCTCGCCGCCGGCTCCGTCGCCGACCTCGACCTTCAGCTTGGAGTCGGGGTCGAAGATCGCCTCGTCGGCGGCCTGGGCCGGCGCGAGCAAGGCCAATAGACACAAGGGGGAAAGGAGGAAAAGGCGCATCGGCAAGGCCCTCGGGGTCGCGGCGGGAAACTGCCCGTCAGCATAGGAGCGGCCCCGAGGAACGCCAGCCGGGGCGGTTCGTGCGGCAGTGAGAAGGTCCCGCGGACGAGGTTACTCGGCGGGACCCAGCAAGTGCACGACCAGCAGATAGACATCGGTCGCGGAATTGCACTCCACAATGTCGGCCGACGAGTCCCAGTCTTGCGTCCGCACCTTCCGGGCGTTCTCGATGGCCGACGGCGTTCGACTCGCAAGTCGCGCGTAAAGCTGGTCGTCGTTCTTATCGTAGTCCCGGCCGAATTCACTCTGCCAGTGTTTGTTCAATACCTTGCTGACTGCGGCGGCATCGGCGAAAGGCTTTTTGGTCCTGACGAAGTGTGCCAGTAGCCAGACCTCAAAAGAAGGGTTCGAGAGAGCCAATTGGATGCCGTACTGGCCGGCCAGCGTCCGAGCCTGGATCACCTGATCCTTCTGACCGGCCTGCTCCACGTCAAAGACACACCAGACTTCGTCGAAATTCTCACCGCGGTTCGCGGCCTTCTCCAGTTCGTCGATGGCCTTTTGTACAATGGCAAGGCGGGAACCGCCTTTGCCTCTCTTGATCTCGACGTTGAAGCGCGGCCGAACATCCCTTTGGAGGCCCCAGAAGTAGTTGGGCTCGGTTTCTCTACCCTCGCAAACGATAAGGACGCGAGCCTCTTCCGGCCGATGGAGTGACCGGCGCTGGACACTTTCCCCCCCTCGCCTCTTCTTACCGCCACTCCTGCGTCCGCGGCGTTTCATTTCAACTCCACGTCTTCAAAAGCCGGCCCGAAGACCGGCACGCCGCCAAAACGTCCTGCCAGGTAGCGTCGCCCCACGGCCTCGTTGTTGCGTGGCCTCTCTTCAAAATCATATAATGAGTAGAGGCAGGAAGCCCCCGCACGGTCCTTTTCCACAAGCCAGATTTGGTCCCGGCGGAAGATTTCGAGATCCATCAACACACTATCGTGGGTCGAGAAGACGAGTTGCGCCCCCTTGGTGTTCGCATCGCGTGTCTGAAACAACTCGACCAACTTCCGCGCCAGCAATGGGTGCATGCTGCTATCGAGTTCGTCGATGACCAGGAGGCCCCCTTGATCGAGGGCGTCCAGCCAGAGGCCGGCCAGGGCGAAAAACCGCTGCGTGCCATTCGATTCGGCTTCCAGGAAGCTGAATGGGACGCGATCTCCACTTTGCGATTGATGGATCGATTGGAGTAGTTGACCAGTTGGCTCGTAGGCCCGACTGGAAGAACCGGGGCGACCGAACAACTTCATTGGTAAGTCCGGGTCATCAGCATGGTCGGGACTTGGCGACGAAAAAGAGTGTAGGATAGGGGGTAATTCCAGATCGCTGATCCCGAGATCAGCATGACGGAGGAGCCGCACGATCCTTTCTCTGAAAGTGAGATCGTGTTCGAGACGTCTTGCGGTCTGGTGGATAAGCGCGTCCAACTGGTCCGGTGAATTGAGGACAGACATCTTCTGCCGAAACCAGAGCAACACCGCCGTCAGCGGGGCGATGTTCAACTCGGCCCCGCGCGACAAGGCGAGGCCATTGTCGCGTGTCCGTTCCTTCAGCAGTGACCCGGTTTTCTCCAATTCTCCCCGAAACGCCCAGGTGGTCTGTTCTGTTTCCTGGTCAAAGTCCCGTTCCAGCAAGTGCCGGGCTTTGCCTTTCGGGTAGGCGATTAGCCATTCATCCTGGACCCGCTTGCTGGTCGCAGTGAACCCGTATTGATAGCGCACTTCCCCCACCACCAACTGCGCTTCAAAGAAGCTCGCTTGATCCCGCAACTCCGGGTTGAGTTGAAACGGGACGACCCGAATCGCGTCGCCGATGTTCATTTGGGTTGCCGAGGATAGGACGAATAGCCGCATGAAGTCCAGGGCCCTGATGAGGTTGCTTTTCCCCGAGGCGTTGGCCCCGTAGACTGCGGCGCTCTTGAGTAACATCAGCTTACCGAAGGGGATGCAGTTGTCCGGATGCCTCGTATCGGAGTTGGCAACGAGACTGAAGGTTTGCGGTTCGGCAAAGGAGCGGAAGTTGCCGACACGGAATTCGATCAGCATGGCGGCCCCTGGAGAAACAACCCGTACGGCCCGATCGCGGACAGGCCGGAAATCGAGCCGGCGGGCGAAATGGGCGATCTGCCCGAACCACAGGGCATTTTATACGGATTTTCTGCAAGATCAACGCCGAGTCGCCGAATTCAGACCACATTGGCCGGCGGGCGGCGGGCCAAGGCCACGACGATAGGGAGGGCAGTCCTCATGCCCGACACCTGCCGGTCAAAAGACCGCCGGCTCGGCGACGGCTTCCTGCGGCTGTTGCGCCCGCTCCTTCATCGGCTCGGCCGCGCGGCGCAGGCGCCCGGCGAGGGCGACGCTCAGCAGCATCGACGCCGCCGCCAACAGGCCCACCAGGGGGAAGCCTTCCAGCGCCCGCCTCGTGTCGCCGTCGGGCTTCTCGCCCAGGATGAAGCCGGCAACGAGCGGCGCCAGGCCCATCACCATCTGCTGCACCGAGGCGTTGACGCTCATAAAGCTGCCGCGCTGGTGCGGTGCGGCGCTCGCCGTAATCATGGCGATGGCCGGCACCCAGCGGATCGACGTGGACACCATGAACAGCGTCGTCGCCAGCAGAACCAGCCACATCGGCGAGACCGCCGGCAGGTTCGTGATGAGCAGCACCGGAACCACGCAGAGGACGCCGATCACCCGGAACACGAACAGCTTGTCCCGACTGTCAGACAGCCAGCCGGTGGGCGTCATCGTCAGCAGCGTCGCCACGCCGCCGCACAGCCAGACCCAGCGCAGGTCGGTCTCGGCCCAGTGCAAGTTGTTCACCAGGAAGATCGCCAGGAACGGGATGATCGTCCACGAGCCCATCATCAGCGCCGTGGTCAGGGCGTAAGCCCGCAGGTGCGTCGGGTGGAACAGCACCTGGAGCATGCTGACGTTCTGTGAGCGGCGCTGCTCCAGGTGGCGCCGCAAGGGCGGCAGCACGCGCCAGGCCAGCGCCAGCGCCGGCAGGCAAAGGACGGCGAGGACGGCGAACGGCCCGCGCCAGCCGATATGCTCGGCGATCTCCAGGCCGGCGTAGATGCCGATGATGTTGGCCACGGAGAACGACGACATGACCACGCCCATCGCCGTGGCGCGGCGCGACTCGGGGAAAACGTCGCTGATGATGGTCAGCACGTTGGCCCCCATGACGCCCGCGAACCCCCCCGCGACGGCCCGGCCCACCAACAGGACGGCGTAGTTGGGGGCAACGGCGCACACAAAGGTGCCGACGGTGAAGCCGGCATAGAGGATCAGCAGCGACTTCTTGCGATCAAAACGGTGCAGGACTAGCGCGGCGAGCAGGCCACTGATGCTGGCGCTGATCCCGTAGGCGGAGACGAACCAGCCGAACTCGTCGAGGCTGATGTCCAGGGCGTCCCGGAGTTTCGGACCCAGCGGCATGACGATGACGAAATCGACGATGTGGGTGAACTGCATCGCGGCCAGCACCAGCAGCAGCACCCATTCCGAGCGCGACAGCCGGGGGATCTTCCGCGCGGCCCGCGGCGCTCCGTCCGCGGGCCTGGCCGTACCACCTTCCGTCAACATGCCCCTCTCCTGTCTTTGAAGTCATGCCCCGCGACTCGCCCTGTCCTCAGCGGCCGCGCACTTCCTGACCGTCCGTCAGCGAGCCCGGACGGTTGGCGATCACCTCGTCGCCCGTGAATCCGGCCCAGGTCGCCGGCTGGCCGTGGCGCGGGCCGGCCGTCTGCTTGCGGAGCACCTCGACACGGTCGCCCTGGCGCACGCCCAGCTTGACCGGCATCCGCACCGCCCGGCCGTCCTCCACGCGGAAGACCGCCGGCTCGTCGTCCTGCGTCAGGATCGCCGAGGTGGGCAGTGTCAGGGCGCCGGAGCGCTCGACCGTGATGCGGGCGGTGGCGTACAGGCCGGGCCGCAGCCGGCCGTCGCGGTTGGGCAGGTCGATCTGCGCCCGCAGCGTGCGCGACTGCGTGTCGAGCACCCAGCTGGTGCGCGTCACGCGGCCCTCGAACTCCTGCTCCTGCAGCGCCTGCACGCGGACCACGGCCGGCGTGCCGTCCTTGAGCAGCGGGGCGTCGGCCTCCGGCACCTCGACGAAGATCCGCACCGGGTCGGTCCGCGTGACGACGAAGAGCGGCACCCCACCGGCCCCGGTCGGCGCCTGGACCAAGTGGCCGACGTCGATGCCGCGCTTGGCGACGACGCCGTCGAACGGGGCCCGAATCTGGGTGTAGTCGAGCAGGGCGACGGTGTGCCGCCGGTCGGCGTCGGCACCCTGGCTGTTGGCCTGGGCGACCTTGATCCCGGCAGCGGCCCGGTCGCGCTGCGCCTTGCTCTCGTTGACGGCGGCGGTGGCGAGGGCGATGTTCGCCCGGTTCTCGTCGCGCGCCGCCTCGGCGGACTTGAGGGCGTCGGCCGTCTCGTCGAGGTTGGACTGGGTCGCCGACCCCAGGGGCGCGAGCCGGCGGATGCGGCCGTACTCCGCCTCCCAGCGGACGTAGTTGGACTCGGCCCGGGTGCGGCCCGCTTCCGCCAGCTTCAGCGCCGCTTCGGACTTCTTCAGGGTCGCCTCGGCCGCCGCCAGGGTGCGCTCCGCCTCGCCGACCTGCGCCTCGGCCAGGGCGACGGCTGCCTCCTTCTGGCGCAACTGCTCCTTCAATTCCGGCACCGACAGCTCGGCCAGCACCTGACCGGCCGTAACGCGATCGCCCATATCGACGTTCCACCGGGCGACGTAGCCGGCGATCTTGGCGTACAGCGGCGTCTGCTCGAACCCCTCGATCTGGCCGGGCTGCTCGACCGTGTGGCGGACGGGCTGGCGCTCGGGACGAGCCGTGATAACTTCCGGCGACTCGGGCTTGGTCTCGACCGAAGGGGCCGCGTTGCCCCGGCCGCAGCCGCTCAGCGCCGCCACGGACAACGACAGCCCACCAAGGGCAACCACCCACCAGGTATAGCGTAACACGCGCTTCATTGCGGACTCCCAGGGACAGAGAGACACTGCGAGGCGAAGGTTCGTGCCCTGCTTCCTGTCCCCCCGGGGCGGAGGGACATTAAGTATAACAACGGCGGTTGCGAATCCTTACAGCAATTCACCGCCGCTTGCGGCTTCGCAAACAGTGCGAAGCCGCAAGCGGCTAAGTAAGCTGTGCCGCCTCCGGGTGGAAGTGGGCGCTCTCCGGGTCAGCCGGGTCGAGCGAAGCCGAGGCGGTGCGGCTGCCGCCCTGCACGGCGGCGAAAACCGCGGGCAGCACCAGGAGCGTGGTGAACGTCGCGGCCACCAATCCTCCGATGACCGCGCGGCCGAGCGGGGCCGTCTGCTCGCCGCCCTCGCCCAGCGCCAGGGCCATCGGGATCATGCCGGCCAGCATCGCCAGGCTGGTCATGAGGATCGGCCGCAGGCGGCGCTGCGCCCCCTCGACGGCCGCCTCGGTCGCCCCGGCAGCGCCGCCGGGGCCCGCCTTACGGTGCCGCTCGGCGAACGTCACCAGCAAGATCGCGTTGGCGACGGCCACGCCGGTCGCCATGATCGCGCCCATGAAGGATTGAATGTTGAGCGTCGTGTGCGTGACCAGCAGGACCACGACCACGCCGGCAAGGACGGCCGGGACCGCGGCCACGGCTACCAGCGCCAGCTTCGGCGACTGGAAGTAGGCCGTCAGCAGGAGGAAGATCGCCAGCACCGACAGGCCGAGGCCGACGGCCAATCCGCGGAACATCTCGCGCATCGGCGCCACCTGGCCGCGGAGATCGACCGTCACGCCGCGCGGCAGCTTGCCGGCCCGGTCCAGTGCCTTCTGAATGTCGCCGGAGACGCGGCCGAGGTCGCTGCCCTCGACGTTGGCCGTAAGGCTGATCAGGCGGCGCAGGTTGAAGCGGTCGTACTCGGCCGGGGCCATCCCCTCGCGCACCCGGGCCACGTCGCGCAGCAGCAGTTGCCCCGTCGGCGTCTGCTTGACCGGCACCAGGCCGACCTGCTCGGCCGAGTCCATGCGCGGCGTCGGGATTTGCACCTGCACCTGGTAGCCGTTGCCGCTGGACAGGTCGGCCCAGTAGTTCGGCACCACGTAGCGGCTCGACGACGTGGCCGCCACCACCGAGCGCGTCACGTCGCCCACCGTCACGCCACTCTGGCCCAGGCGCTCGCGGTCGAGGTTCACGTCCACGGTCGGGTAGTTCTGGGCCTGCACCACTTGCAGGTCGCGCAGGGCCGGCACGCGCTCCAACTCGCGGCGCACCTTGTCGGCGTAGGCGAGGTTGTCCGTCATGTTCGGGCCGTACATGACGACCTCGACCGGCGTCGGCGAGCCGAAGCTCATGACCTCGTTGACGATGTCGGCCGGCTCGAACGACAGCCGAAGGTCGTTGACGCGCGCCTCCGCGTCCTCGGCGCTGACGTTCTCGGCGCGCAGCTTGTCGCGCAGCCAGGCGCCCAGCTTCTCGGGCAGGTCGCGGCGAAGACGACTTTTCAGCTCCTCGATACAGACGCCGCTGTCGGGCTTGAAGGCGACGCGCAGGATCGCCTCGCCGGGGCCGCTGCTCCACAGGTAGATGCTCTGGTTGGAGTAGCTCGGCGGCGTCATGCCGACGTAGCCGACGGTCACGTCCACCTTGTCGCGGCCGGCCGTCTCGGCGATGACGTCGAGCGCCTTCTTTGCAATTTCCTCGGTGCGCTCGATGCGCGTCCCGGTCGGCGCCCGCAGCCGCAGCTGGAACTGCCCCGAATCGACGTTGGGGAAGATCTCCATGCCGACGCGGCTGCCGACCAGCCAGAGGACCAACGCGCTCGCGGCCAGGTAGCCGGCCAGGACCGGCCAGCGATGGCGAACCACCTTCTCGACCAGGCGAGTGTAAAGGGCCTTCTCGGGCACGGGCAGGGGCAGGGGCACGGGCACGGGCACAGCACCCGTGCCCGTGCCCGTGCCCGTGCCCCTGCCCGTGCCCGTCTTCCCGTGATGCCGGAGCAGCCACACCGACACCACCGGCACGAACATGCTGGACAGCAGATAGGACGTAATCATCGAGAAGCCGACCGCCAGGGCCAGCGGCACGAACATGTTCCGCGCCGCCCCTTCCATGAAGAAGACCGGCAGGAACACCGCCACGATGCACAGCATGGCGAGCAGGCGGGGCACCGCCGTCTCGGTGTTGCCGCGGCGCACCGCCAGCGCCACCGAGTCGGTCAGGCCCATCTGAACGTGGATGTTTTCCACCTCGACGGTCGCCTCGTCCACCAGGATGCCGACCGCCAGCGCCAGGCCGCCGAGCGTCATCAGGTTGATCGTCTGCCCGGTGGCCCACAGCGCCACCAGCGCCCCCATCAGCGCCAGCGGGATGTTGAGCACGACGACCAGCACGCTGCGCCAGTCGCGCAGGAAGACCAGCACCATCAACCCCGTCAGTACGGCGCCGAGCAGTCCCTCGGTGCCGACGCCCCACATGGCCCGCTTGACGTAGGGCGACTGGTCGAACTCGAAGCGCAGGTGGACGTCGGGCGGCAGGGCGTCCTGCATGCGACCGAGATTCTCCTTGACCGAGTTGACCACGGCCAGGGTCGAGGCGTCGGCGCGCTTGGTGACGAGCATGTAGACGGTACGCTTGCCGTTGACCAGGGCGTAGCCGGTCGGGATGTCGGACGCCTCCTCGACCCGGGCCACGTCGCGCAGGTAAAGGTTGCCGCCCGGCTTGAGGGAGATGTTGTTCAGCTCCTGCGGGTCGCGCACCATGGCGTTGATCGGCACCATCGGCACCTGATCGTGGATGCGGACGTTGCCGGCCGGCGTGATGGTGTTGCCGTCGTTCAGCGCCGACACCACGTCGTCCAGCGACAGGTGATAGGAGCGCAGCTTGTCGGGATCGACGTTGACGACGATCGCCCGGGTGTTGCCGCCGATGGGCGGCGGCGACGACACCCCCTGCAGGCTGCCGAAGATCGGGCGGACGCGGTAGATGGCCATGTCTTGCAGCTGACCCATCGTGTACTTGCCCCGGTCATCGCTTTCGAGGACGAGGTAGCCGACCGGCACGCTGCCGGTGTCGAAGCGGACGATGAACGGCGGCACGGTCCCCTGGGGAACGTAGCCCTTGGAGCGGTTGGCGTAGCCGATGGTTTCGGCCATCGCCTGGGCCATGTTGGTCCCGGGGTGGAAGTACAGCTTGACCAGGGCCATGCCCTGGACGTTCTTCGACTCGACGTGATGGATACCGGTGATGTAGAGCGAATGCCCCTCGTAGAAACTGGTGATTTGGCTCTCCATCTGCCCCGGGCTCATGCCACCGTAAGGCTGTGCGATGTAGATGACCGGCAGGTCGAGGGTGGGGAAAATGTCGATGGCCATGCGCTGCACGGCCAGGACCGCCCCGACGGCGAGGGCGGCGACCGCGGCCATGACGGTGATCGGATGACGGAGGGCGAAGACGATTGGGTTGAACGAGGAACTCATGAGGCGTCCTTTCACTCCGCCGGCATTAGCGGAGGGCCTTTCCTATCGCAAGGCGTGTTCCGAAAGCCACCGCCGTCGGGAAGTAACGGCGCAACACGATGAAGTCATGGGACTTGGGGCACGACCACGAATGCGGCGCGGCACGAGGTGACGATCAGTGCCGAAGGAAAATGCCGAGGTGTCGTCAACTGACGAAATAGCGGCGGCCACGTCGCGCCGCTTGCGGCTTCGCATTCCTGCGAAGCCGCAAGCGGCGGGACAAATGACTGTTTTCGCCCCGGGCGCGCAAGTTTGCGGCGCCGGCCCGTTTTATCGATTGAGGCGTTACAGGCGCCCACGGACGAGTTTTCCCTTGCACCGGGACGGCCTGGACAACTATGCTAGGGTGTTCCGGCCCGGTATACTCGGGAAAATCGTCCTCCGGTGGCGAATGGCGCGTGCGGGAAAGACCAACCGCTTTTTTCTCCTGCTCATCTTCGTCTGAGGTGTAGTCATGACCGCGGTGCAACGCTTGTTGATCGGGGGTGGCGTCGTTGCAGTTGGCCTCGCCTGGGCGCTGGCCACGCCGGACCACTCCGAGGCACAGTTCAACTTCCCGAAGTTCAACCAGAACATGGGGATGGTTCCCTGCGGCCAACTCCAGGGCGGCATCGGCGGCATCGCCGGTTTTCAAGGCGGCAACCAGGGCGGTGGCGGCTTCGGCGGCGGTCAGGGCGGTGGCGGCTTCGGCGGCGGTCAGATCGGTGGCGGCTTCGGCGGCGGTCAGATCGGTGGCGGCTTCGGCGGCGGTCAGATCGGTGGCGGCTTCGGCGGTCAGATCGGTGGTGGCTTCGGCGGTCAGATCGGTGGTGGCTTCGGCGGTCAGATCGGTGGCGGCATCGGCGGCGGCTTCCAGATCGGTGGCGGCATCGGCGGTATCGGTGGCATCGGCGGCATTGGCGGCGGCCTCGGCGGCATTGGTGGCAAGGGCTTCGGGTTAAACGGCGGCCGCGGCCAGTGAGTGCCGACTCCGGCACAGCCAAACGACAAGGGCGACGGCGAGGCGGTCAAACCGCCTCGCCGTCGCCGTTTCCGTTCCGGCGTCGCGACCGTTAGTCCTCTTCGTCCTCGTGCAGCTTGGCCTTGCTGACGATCTGCTGCTGCACGTTGCCGGGCACCTGGTCGTAGTGGCTGAACTCCATCGCGTACGAGCCCTGCCCTTGCGTGATGCTGCCGAGCACCGCGGCGTAGCGCATCACCTCCGCCAGCGGCGCCTTGGCCATGATGACCGCCAGGTCACCGGGCAGGCTGTCCTGGTTCTCGACGCGCGCCCGCTTGGTGTTCAGGTCGCTGAGGATGGCTCCGGTGTACTTCGATGGCGCCGTCACTTCTAGGTTGACGATCGGCTCCAGCAGCACTGGCCGGGCGTTGAGGAACCCCTTCTTGAAGGCCATGCGGCCGGCCGTCTTGAACGCCGCTTCCGAGCTGTCCACGTCGTGGGCCTTGCCGAAGTGGACCTCCACCGCCACGTCCTGGATGCGGTAGCCAGCCAGGGCGCCGCGCTCCAGCAACTCCTTGCATCCCTTTTCGACGGCCGGGATGAACTGGTTCGGGATGCTGCCGCCGACGATGTGGTCGATGAACCCGAAGTTGTGTTCTGGGTCATAATGGCTGCTGTCCACGCGGATCTTCTCGAACCGGGATTTGTTGGCGAACTGCTCGAAGAACTCCTCTTTCGTCGTGATCTCGCGCGTGAGCGGGTAGACGCGCATGAGCACCTTCGCATACTGCCCGCGGCCGCCGGACTGCTTTTTGTGCTGGTGCTCGGCGTCGGCGTTGCCGATGATCGTCTCGCGGTAGGGGATCTTCGGCTCTTTCGTCACCACCTCCAGCTCGAAGCGCCGCTTGAGCCGGTGCTGGATCACGTCCAGGTGCAGCTGACTCATGCCCGTGACGACCATCTCGTGCGTCTGCGAATCGCGCGAGACGATGAAGGTCGGGTCCTCGTTGGCGATCTTGGCCAGGCTGGTGCTGATCTTCTGCTCGTCGCCGCGCGCCTTCGGCTCGACGGCCAGGCCGAACATGGGCGTGGGGAAGGCCGGCGCCGGCAGCCGCGGCACATCGGCCTTGGTGCCGACGGTGTCGCCGATGTGCAGATCCTCGACCTTGGCCACGGCGACGACGTCGCCGGCGATGGCCTCGGGCACCGGCTTCTGCTCCTTGCCCTGCATCTGCAGCAGGCCGCCGAAGCGTGAGCCCTTGCCGGTGCGGGCGTTGAACAGCGACTGCTCCGGCGTGATCCGGCCCGACAGGACGCGGATGAAGGCCAGGTTGCCGACGAACTTGTCGGTCAGGGTCTTGAACACCAACCCGACGAACTCGGCCGACTCCTTCGGCTCGACGGCCACCTCTTCGAGCTTGTCGCCGCTGCCCTTGACGGCCTTGTGCGGCCGGGCGTCGGCTGGCGATTCGCCGTCGTCGGCCAGGGTGTCGAGCAGCTCGGTGATGCCGATGTCCTTCTTGGCCGAAGTGCAAAGGATCGGAATGACGGCGCCGGCGGCCAGGGCGTGCGGCAGGGCGTGCTCCAGCTCGGCGGCGCTCACGTCCCCCTCGGTCAAGTACTTTTCCATGAGCCCCTCGTCGCTCTCGACGATGGCGTCCACCAGCTGGGCGCGGGCGGCGGCCAGGTCCACGGGGCAGCCGGGCGGCACCTGGGCCGGCGGATTGAGGACGCTGACGTCCCCGCTGTACTTGGCGCCGACGCCGTCGGGTGCGTCGAGCAGGACGCAACTCTTGCCGAACGATTCGCGGATGGCGGCGAGGAGAGTTGGGAAGTTGATGTTGTCGGCGTCCATCTTGTTGATGACGAGGACGCGCGCCAGGCCGCGTTTGCCGGCCTCGTGGAAGAGGCGCCGGGTGTTGACCTCGACGCCGTTGGGGGCGGAGATGACGACAACGGCCGTCTCGACGGCGTTGAGCGCCTCGAGGGCAGCGCCGACGAAGTCGGGGTAGCCGGGGGCGTCGAGCAAGTTGAAGCGCTTGCCCTTCCATTCGAGGTGGAGGATGCTGGTGTCGATGGAGAAATGGCGCTTGTGCTCTTCCTCGTCGTAGTCGGAGACGCTGGTCCCCTCGTCGGGGCTGCCCCGCCGGCTGACCGCCTTGGCCGCGAACAGCAGGGCGTCGGCCAGCGACGTCTTCCCGGCCGCGCCGTGTCCAACCAGGGCGATGTTGCGGATGTCCTCGACTTTGTACTTGGCCATGGGAAACCTCTGAGTGTAGAAGACAGAAGACAGAAGTCAGAAGCCAGAACAAGGGGCTGCCCCATTCTGTCTTCTGTCTTCTGTCTTCTGTCTTCTTGCTTCTTCGATAGCTTCGCGCAAGTCCAGCCGGCCCTCGTACAGGGCGCGGCCTATGATACAGCCGGCCAACCCGAGCTGGGCCAGCCGGCGAACGTCGTCCACGGTTGTCACCCCCCCCGAGGCGATCACGGGGATGGAGACGGCGCCGGCCATTTCGGCCAGCGCGTTCAGGTTCGGACCTTCCAGCATGCCGTCGCGGCTGATGTCGGTATAGACGAGGGCAGCCAACGGCCAGGCGGCACACTGACGGGCGAGGTCCAGCGCCGGAGTCCGCGACACTTGCAGCCATCCTTCCGTCGCCACCAACCCGTCGCGGGCGTCAATCCCCAGGACGATCCGGCCGGGGTGGCGCCGGCACAGTCCCTCGAGCCAGGCGGGGTCTTTCAAGGCGCGCGTGCCCAGGATGACACGGGCGACGCCCCAGCCGAGCGCCTCGGCGACGTGGGCCTCGCTGCGCAGCCCGCCGCCGAGCTGGCAGGGGACTCCCGACGCCTCCACGATGGCCCGCACGCTGGGACCGTTTCCCGACTGGCCCTGGCGGGCGCCGTCCAGATCGACCAGGTGCAGGTAGGCCGCACCCTGACCGACCCAGCGCCGCGCCATGTCGGCCGGGTCGTCGCCGAAGACGGTTTCCTGATTGTAATCGCCCTGCCGCAGGCGAACACACTGTCCGCCCCGGAGGTCGATGGCCGGGAAGATGAGCACTGCCCCTACCTTCGTTGTGCGAGGGCCCTTGCGACGGGCAAACGACTGCGGTAGACGTTTGCACTGTAAGCGGCTGATGGCGATTTTGCAAGGGTCTGCGAAGATTCTGTGAGTACAGGCTCACGAGTTGCAACCCGTGGGCGTAGCCCGCAGCACACCGCTTTTTCCGGCCGTGCGTTTGGCGCAAGAGGCGCAGGGAGTGGCGCTGATATTCTTGACGCAGAACCGGTGGCGGCGCCGCGGCCAACCGCTACAATGACGCACTATGTAAGCGAGGCCCTCTGGACTGACGCCGGAGGTGGTTGCCGTGTCCGGTCTTTCGAGTATCCCCCGGTCTGCGGGCCAGGGCGGGGTCGCATCGATGGAAAAATGGCTGTGCTGGGGCGCCATCGGGGTCGCCGGTCTGATGCTCTTGCTCTTCCTCCTTGACATGTTCCTCAACTTTCCGTTCGGGGGGCTCAGCAAGGCCGTTGACGTCTTCGGCATCCTGGCCAGCGGCCTCGTCCTCTTCCTGGGCTGGGACGCCCTGCGCGACCTCCGCTGAACGGGGCATTATTCGCCTCGTTTCTCCCCTTCCGCCAGCGCCACCAGGGCCGTCAGCACGCCCTCGACCGTCGCCTCCTTCGCCTCCGCCGCCACCGGCCAGCCCAGGGCGCGGACGTCCTGGCTCGTCACCGCACTGATGGTCACCAGCTTCACCGCCCCCGAACCGATGCGTTCCCGGATCGGCTCGTCCACGACGCGCCCCAGGGAGCGCGCGATGTTCGAACTCGTCAGGGTGATGAAGTGGACGTCGCCGCGGCGCAGGGCGTCGAGCACCGCAGGGTCGGCATCGACGCGATCGACCTGGGAATAGACCGCGACCTGATCGACCGTCGCCACCGCCGCCAGCTCCTGCCGCAGCACGTCCCGTCCGCGGTCGGCCCGCGCCAGAAGGACGCGCTGGCCGGCGGCTCGCTCTGCCAGGCCGGCGGCCAGCGCTTCGGAGTTGTAGCTCGCCGGCATGAAGTCGGGTACGAGCAGATGGCTCCGCAGCGCCGCCGCGGTGCTCGGCCCGATGACGGCCAGCCGGATCGATCCCAGGGCGCGCAGGTCGCGGCCGGTCTGGAGCAAGCGCTGGATCAGGGCGTGGACACCGTTGCTGCTGGTGAACACCAGCCACTGGTAGCGCCCCAGGTCCGACAGGGCCGCGTCAACCGGCGCCCAGTCGTCCGGCTCGCGGACCTCGACGGTGGGCAACAGGTAGGGGACGGCACCGAGTTGTTCCAGCCGGGAGGTCATTTCGGCCGCCTGGTGACGGGGCCGTGTCACCAGGACGCCGCGGCCGAAGAGGGGCAGTCGCTCAAACCACCCGGCCGACTCGCGCAGGCCGACGACGGGGCCGACGATCGTGAGGGCCGGGGCTTCGATGCCGGCGGCGCGGGCCGCGGCGGGCAAGTCGGCCAGCGCGGCGGTGACAGTCCGTTGACAGCCGAGCGTGGCCTGGCGGACGACGGCCGCGGGCGTGTCGGGCGCCTTCCCCTGGGCGAGCAGTGAGGCAACGATCTCATCCAGGTGCGAAGCGCCCATGTAGAAGACGAGAGTGCCGGGGAAGTGAGCCAGGGCCGGCCAGTCGATGCCACTGCCCGTCTTGGCGGGGGACTCGTGGCCGGTCACGAAGGCGACGGCACTAGCGTGACAGCGGTGTGTCAGCGGGATGCCGGCGTAGGCCGCCGCCCCGAGCGCCGCCGTCACGCCGGGGACGATCTCGAAGGCGACGCCGGCCTGGCACAGCGCTTCCGCCTCCTCCCCGGCCCGGCCGAAGACACAAGGGTCGCCCCCCTTGAGGCGCACCACGCACTTGCCGGCGCGCGCCGCGGCGATCATCGCTTCGTGGATCACCGGCACGCGCTCGGGGTGATGGCGGGCCAGGTCGGCGACACAGACGCGCTCGGCCGACCGTGGGGCATGGTCGAGCAGGGCGGGGGGGACGAGGCGGTCGTACAGGACCAGGTCGGCCCGCCGCAGACATTCGACGGCGCGCAGGGTCAGCAGTCCTGGGTTTCCGGGGCCGGCGCCGACGAGGAAGACCTGGGGCTCCTTCATGTGCGGCATTATACCAGCGCCGTTGCAAAACCGACGTTTAGCCGCCGCCCTCGGGGCGGCGCGCAGCGAGCGCCGCCCCGAGGGCGGCGGCTAAACACCCGGAACTCGAAGGGCGGCCGCGAGCGGCAAGGGAGGGCGGTCGCGGCGACTTTAACGATTGTATCGCCCGGGCAATGACATTATCGGCGCGCCGAGGCGTTTTTTCTCTGGCGACGCGCGCCGCCTCCCCGCATGGTCGATAATGGGAACGGATTCCCGGGCTCCGGCCCGTCCCGCCGAGGAGGAGAGACGATGCGCCGATTATTCCTGCTGCTCGCCTTGCTCACGGCAGGTTGCCATAATGTCATCGGGCCGTTCGGGCATCGCAGCCCCGAACGGGTGGACGACCCGATGCTGTCCATCGGGGAGCAGGAGCGTGAGGGGCGCGCCCGTCTGCCGCTCCCGGTCGAGTCGCGTGCGGTCGGCCCCGACTCGGGGGTCGAGTTCTCGGGGCCGCTGCCGCGCTGACGACCGACGCCCCTCCCCGGATCCCAGCTCCGTCGAGGTGCCTCATGAAGCGCGCGCTCTGTGTTGTCTTCTGTCTCGCCGCCGGCTGTCTGGCCTCGGGGGAGCGCACGCCGCTGAGGATGCTCCCCGACGACACCCCGCCGCTCCCGTACGCCGAGCTGCTCACCCGAGCCCGGGCGCAGGTCACCGCCGCCACCAACGCCTCGTTAGATTACGACTGGACCGAGTTGGAGCACTCCGCCCAGCTCCTGGACCAGACCGCCAAGTTGCTCGCCAATCCCAAGACGGTGCTTGAGGTGCCGCCCAAGCAGAAGGACACGCTGGCGGTCCTCGCGGGGGACCTGGGGAAGGAGGCGGACAATCTCCGCGAGGCGGCCAAGGCCAAGGATGCCGAGAAGACCAAAGCCAGCCTCCCACGGATCCAGGAGGCGGTTCGGAAGCTCCGTATCGACTGAGCGGCTTGGTGAGAAGCACAAACACGGCGCCCGCGGGTTGCCCCGCGGGCGCCGCCTGCCCGGGTTAAGGGCCAGGGTGCTGGTTCAACGGCCGTACCAGCTCGTTGGGGCCTGGTAGTACGATCCCGGGAAGTAACCGACGGGCTGATAGCCCGAGTTGTAGTACGGCGTCCGGGTCTGCTGCAGACCGCTAGCGTTGTAAGAGGCCGGGACCGGCGGGGCCTCCGGCATCAGGAACGCTTCGTCGTGGGCGGGCGCCGGAGGCGGGCTCTGGAAGCCGGGACCGACTGGCCCAGGGACGTACGGCCCGGGGAGGTAGCCGCCGCCGAAGCCGCCGCCGGGGGCCTGCTGGGCAGCCGCGGCTTGGCGGAACATCGGGGGCAGATCGGGGCCGCCCGGATACGGGGCACTGCGATACAGGCCCCACCCCAAGCGGTTGCCGCCGCCCACCCAGCCCAGGTTGGCGCCGACGCTCAACTTGAACTCGCTCCAGGCCGACGCCGTCTGCTGGCAGGCCATCGACACGGCCACTGCCATCATGCTCGCTACCAACAGCTTCTTCATGACACCTTCCTTCTCTACCGATTTACACCAACACCCAGGCCGCAGCTCACCGCGAGTGCATTCGTTGCCTGGTATGTAACCATTTCCCCTAATCCCCCTGCTGGCCAGGCAAAATGCGCCCGCCGGGGCAAGATAGTGCTTTCCTGCGGTCTTTTCCGCCGCGAAACCGCGCCGGTTGGAGAAAATGGCTCGATTGGCTCAAGTCGTGCGCCGCGACGGCGGCTTGAGAAAAAATCCGCCGCGCGGCGCGGATGGCCTGGACAGGCACCGTCACAGCTGCGTTCCGTCGCGGGACCGAAACAGTCGCTGTCCGCGCGGGACCAGGTGGGCGGCTTGGTCCTTGTCTTCTTTGACTTTATGATCGCAGCTGCCCGCGGTGCCGCCACCCAGCCCCCGGAGAACCGATGCCCCCGCGCGTCTCTCGGATGGCTCGCGACGTGTCAGCTGCGCGCCCCAACGTCCCGGCGGAGGTGGCGAATCCGCTCCGGCCGCAGCGGAGCCCACTCCCCATTCCCCGCGCTTCGCGATAACATCGCAGCAGGCCCCGAGACCAACGAGCGCGAAGCCCGATGGACCCCGAGACTGCCGCCTGCCCCTACTGCACGAAGGTCATCGAGCCGCGCCCCCGGCGCAACCGGAAGTGTCCGCACTGTCGCGAGCCGGTCGTGCTACGCAAAGGGATCCTCCTGACCACGGCCGGAGCCCAGGCACTCGATCAGAAGAAGGCCGCCCCGGACGGCGGGCCGGCTCCGGCGGAGGAGGCGCCGTGCTTCGCTCGCTTCAAGATGTTTCGCAGCTCGTTGACGACGTGGGAATCGCTCTTCGCCGAGGCGGCGGAGTTCGTCACCGAACTCGGCCCCGAGCGCCTGATCACCGTGTCGCACTCGTCGGACAACGGCGAGGGGGTCGTGGCCGTCTGGTACTGGGAAAGCCCAGAGTGGGGCGGCGTCGGGGCGCCTCCTCCGGAGGCGTCAGAGAATCCGGCTTGACGGGCGGGAGCTGACAGGAGAGTCCCGGCCGCGGCGCCGCCCCCGTCTCCCCAGATGGGGTCGGACGGCCGCGGCCGGGTCAACGGAGGCCGACAGCGACCGCGCCCGTCGGCCTTCGGGGTACCACGCCTGTCGGCACGACAAGGCGCGGCCGCATCGAAGGAGCGTAATGTCGGAACGATGAAAGTATGATGAGACGGAAATGAGAGTCGCCGGCGACCGGCGGGCGGCGTCAACCCCTGTCCTTCGACCAAGAAGCCGTGACTATGGAACCGATCCTCCCGTTCTGGTTCAAGCAGCGGCAGGCGAAAGCCGAGCCCGCCGGCCCGGACACCTATCGCCTGACCGCCCCCAACCTGCGCGAGGCCTTCGTCAGCATCCGCCACGACAGCGAGGGGCGCTGGGGGGCCTCACTGCGCCTCGCCGCCGACGGACCGGACGTGGCCGTCACCACGACCAGCTACGCCACCCCCGGCGAAGCGTGGGACGCGGCCTTCGAGCTGTACCGCCGCGAACTGGTGGTCTGACGCGATTCGTTGCCTTCGTTGCAGGCCGGCGTCGTGAGGCAATGAATCCGACCCCCGTGCAGCGAAGGCAACGAATGCAACGAATGCAGCGAATCGCGCCGCCACCCACGTTCCAACGCGCGCCCCGTGACGCCGAATTCGCTCTTGCCGGGTCGGACGGCTTTCCGTTACGATTGCCTTTCCTCCGAGTGTCGCGGGTCGGGCTTCCCTCCCGGCCGCGAACCGAACCTCTCTTGCGACCAAGCCAATAGCGACCTTTGCAGAACGACTGCGCGCAGGGGGATCCCTTGACGACCAGCGATCGCGAAGTCGTGGCGGCGCTGGAGCAGGCGATTGTCCAGCGCATCGGCGAGCCACGCTTCAACCTCTGGTTTGCACGACGGACGAAATTCGTCTGGGACGACGGCCAGCTGACTGTCGGCGTGCCGAACCTTCACTTTCAGGAATGGCTGCAGAAGACCTTCGCCGACGCCATCCGCGCCGCCGCCGCCGACGTGTTCGGCGCCAGCCTACCCGTCCGCTTCGTCATCGACCCGGAGCTGTTCCAGGCCGCCCGCCAGGAACAGGAAGAAGAGCGGCGAGCGGGGGGCGTTAGCCCCCCGGTTGCCGACCGCCCGGACCTACCCTCTTCACCGGGGGGCTTACGCCCCCCGCTCGCCGACGCCCCGGCGGCTCCCCGCAAGGGGAAGAAACCAGCCGAAGGCCCGACACTCTTCGACGGCCTGGTCGCGGAATCGATTCCTCAGAAGGTCGAGCCGCGCGCCAAGCCCGCCCGCCGCTGGCACAAGTTGAGCGAGTTCGTCGTGGGCCCGTGCAATCGCGTGGCCGTCGCCTCCGCCCTGAGTGTCGTCGAGGAGCCGGGGCAGACGGCCAACCCCCTCGTCCTGCACGGCCCCGTCGGCACCGGCAAGACGCACCTCCTCGAGGGCATCTACGCCGGCCTCCGCCGCGCCCGCGCCGAGACGCGCGTCCTTTACGTCACCGCCGAGGACTTCACCAACCGCTTCGTGCAGGCCATGCGCACCGGCAAACTGGCGGCGTTCCGCCGGCACTTCCGCGAATGCGACGCCCTCCTCGTCGATGACCTCCATTTCCTGGCCGGCAAGAAGGCGACTCAGGAGGAGTTCCTGCACACCTTCGACGCCCTGCTCGCCGACGGCCGGCAAGTGGTGGTGACCTGCGACTGTCACCCCCGCCTGGCGGACGAGTTCCCGCCGGAGTTGGCCGACCGCCTTCTGGGCGGCGCCGTCTGGGGTTTGACGCCCCCCGACGAAGAGACGCGCCTCGCCATCCTCCGGGTCAAGGCCGCCGCCGGCCCGGCCCTGATCGCCGACGAGGTGCTGCGCCTGCTCGCGGTCCGCCTGCACGGCAACGTCCGCGAGCTGGAAGGGGCGTTGCACAGCCTGCGCCACTACGGCCGCGTCACCGGGGGGGCGATCGACCTGCCCCTGGCGCACGAGGCGCTCGCCGACCTGCTGCGCCACGCGGTGCGCGGCGTGCGCCTGTCCGACGTCGATGCGGCGGTGTGCCGGGCGCTAACCCTGGACGGCGGCGCCTTGCAGTCGAAGGGACGGGCCTGGGCGGTCAGCCACCCGCGCATGCTGGCGATGTTCCTGGCGCGCAAGCACACCGCGGCCGCTTACAGTGAGGTCGGCGCCTACTTCGGCGGCCGAAACCACAGCACCGCCGTCGCCGCGGAGAAGAAGGTCCGCCGCTGGATCGCCGACGACGGCGAACTGGTTCTCGGCGAACGGCGCCTGCGCGTCCGCGAAGTCGTCGAACGGGTGGAGCGCGAGTTGCTGCGCTAGTACGGAGACAAGGGATCTGTTGTTCGACCCCTGCCGGCTTGCCCGGCAGGTGAAGGAGGTCGCCTGCTAGATGGGGGCGAGCGCGGACGATAACCCCCTTCCCCTCCTAGCCGCCGACCTCCGTCACCTGCCGGGCAAGCCGGCAGGGGTCGGGGTAGGGACACGGTCCCGGCCCTAGCCGGCGACCTCCTTCACCTGCCGGGCAAGCCGGCAGGGGTCGAACAACAGGTTCCTTGATACGGCACGAGTCACCGTTTGTGCGATGGCGCAAGCGGCACAACCCGCAACAACCTTGCGGGTTGTACCGCCTGTTCGGAAAGGGTAACTTGCAGGCCGGGCACAACGATTCCTTTTCGTCGTACTTTGGCGGGGATCCGGTCGATTCTAGTTATGCCCGTGGCGGCGACGGTCGGGAGATGACCCGGGCCGCGAGCGGGGAGTGACGGGATCCCGGTAACGGGTGGGGGAGTTCGGGGGGCCGGACGGCTACCTTGAGCCGCCCGAACCCACGAACCCGTGTGGTGTCAACCAGCCAAAGGAGTGGCAATGAAACGGTTTGCCGTGCTCGCCGCCGTGGTCGTCCTCTGCCTGAGCAGCGGCGCCGCCCGCGCCAGCTGGGGCAGCCTGACGTACAGCGGCTATCAGCCCTGGTGGAACATCTTTGCCCACCGCAACAAGTGCCTCACCCCGGAAGAGGAGCGCCTCCAGAAGTTTTGGCACGACTACTACCACGCCCTGAAGGAGTACTACGCGGCCCTCGATCACATCGACTGGGTGGCGTACTACAAGAACCACGGCTACCAGATCAACGGCGGCTGTGGCCCCGGCGGTTGCGGCCAGCGCATCAACTACGCCCCGGTCTTCGTCAGCCCGAGCATGCAGTGGGCCATCCCGAACAGCTGCATCCAGGGCCCGCCGGCCATGTGCGGCGGCGGCTACAGCCCGCCCTACGCCGGGGCGCCGTATTAACCAGGTCGCGGGGTTGACTGTCCGCTGCCTTCGCGGAACGGGGCCGGGGCGTCCTCACCGACGTCCCGGCCTTTCGTCGTTTCCGGCGGCCCCCTCATTTCCCGCGCGGCTTACCAGGGCAGGCCCTCTTTTCCCGCCGGAAAGTCGCCGCCACTCGTTCTCTCCCTCTCTCATGGGGTAGACTTGGCCCGGAGGGAACCGGCGTTCCTTCGGGAAACCCATAGGTTGAAAGGAGTCACCATGAGAGCTACCCTGACGGGACTGGCCGCGGCGGCTGTGCTGGGATTGGCCGGCTCGTCCGTCCACGCCGACCCGTTCTCTTGCTGTGCGCCGCATTGGGGCGACGGCTGCGTCTGCAACTCACCCTTCTGGGTGGCCAACGGCTGCGGCTGCTGGTACGGCCCCAACTACTGCTTCCACTCGCCTTGCCTACCCTGTCAACCCTTCAGCGGTATGATCACGGTTCCGAAGGAATTCGAGAAGAACCAGGCACCCGCTTACGCCAGCATGCCCGGCATGAACCCCCAGGGAGGGTACGGCCCGGCTGGCCATGGACCAGGCGGATACGGGCCAGGCGGATACGGGCCAGGCGGATACGGGCCGGGCGGCTACGGACCGGGCGCCTACCCGCCGGGCGGCTACCCGGCGGGGCTTCAGCCGCCCGGTGGCTACGGCCCGTTGGGCTACGGGCCTGGCGGGATGCAACCGCCCGGCGGCAAGGGGCCGTTGGGCTACGGGCCGGGTGGGATGCAACCGCTCCCCGGGATGCAATCGCCGGGCGGGTACGCGGGGCTCCAGCCACCCGGCGGCTACGGGCCGTTGGGTTACGGGCCGGGCGGGATGCAACCGCTCCCGGGGCTCCAGCCGCCGGGCGGCAATGGGCCGTTGGGCTACGGGCCGGGCGGGATGCAACCGCTCCCGGGGATGCAGCCGCCGGGCGGCTACGCGGGGCTC
>Ga0116219_10000759_pt1 | contig 32483 bp, 20 predicted proteins | sample Sb_taG_4_FD_91019 | JGI IMG/M metagenome (GOLD analysis project Ga0116219, IMG submission 91019) | Peat soil microbial communities from Weissenstadt, Germany - Sb_50d_6_BS metaG | ecosystem: Environmental > Terrestrial > Soil > Wetlands > Peat | place: Germany: Weissenstadt | collected 2010-09-21 | reverse complement strand
GCCCTGCGCCTGCGCGCCGACCTCGACGCCGCCGGCTACGACGTCTGGCTCGACCGCCAGCGCATCCGCACCGGCCAGCCGTGGGGCGAACAGGCCATCCGCGACGGCCTCGACGGCGCCCGCGCCGTCGTCGCCCTCCTCAGCCCCCACTCCACGCGCCTGGCGACCAGCAGCCCCGACCGCCTCACCAGCGTCTGCCTCAACGAGATCTACCACGCCAAGTTCACCGCCCGCATCCCCATTGTGCCGATCCTGGCCGCCCCCTGCGCGGTGCCGCTGATCCTCAACGAGCTGCACTACACCGACCTGAGCGACCCGGCCCAGTACGCCGTGCGCCTGCCGCGCCTGTTGGAAGACCTCGCGGCGGCGCTGGACGGCAAGCCCCGCTACCGCGCCGGACACGACCGGCTCGACCCGCTGACCTTTGAGGCCGCCCTGGAGAAGCGGCAGGGCTTTGTCGGCCGCCGCTGGCTCTTCGACTGGATCGAGGACTGGGCCAGCAACCGCCACGAGCGGGCCGCGGTCATCTACGGCCCGCCGGGCATCGGCAAGACGGCCGCCCTCGCCGAGTTGGCCGTCCGCAACCCAGGCGGCCGCGTGCTCGCCTGCCACTTCTGCGATGCCAGTAACCCCGAGAAGCGCGACCCGGCGCGCTTCGTGCAGACGCTCGCCTTCCAGTTGGCCGGGCAGCTCGAGGCGTATGCCCTTCAGCTCCAGGCGCCGGCCGTGGCGGGGGCGCTGACCCGCGAGGCATGCTCGGCCAACCCGGTCGAGGCGTTCGAGCGCGGCATCCTGGCCCCGTTGCGCCGCTTGTCGCCGCCGGGTGAAGGGGTCCGCTACATCCTCCTGGACGCCCTCGACGAGGCCCTGGCGCCGGCGGGAGGTCGCGACGGCCTGGTCGATCTGCTGGCCGGGCGGCTGGACCGGTTGCCCGCCTGGCTGCGCGTGGTGGCCACGGCACGGCCCGAGCCGGCGGTGCGCCGGCAGATGGGGCGCTTTCGGCCCTACCCCATCGAGGCCGATTCGCCGGACAACCGCAACGACCTGGACGAGTATCTCGCCGACCGGCTGCGAACGGAGGAGCTGGCCAGGCGATTGGCGGAGAGCGGGCGGCCAGCGGAGGAGGTGCGGCGCGAGTTGGCCGTGAAGGCGGCGGGCAATTTCCTGTACGCGCAGCAGGTGCTGCTCGGCGTGGAACGCGACGTGTTCCGCTTCGACAACCTCGCTGCGCTGCCGCCCAGCCTGGCCGGCGTCTACGACACCTTCTTCCAGCGCCTGTTCCCGGACGAGGCGAGTTACGCGCCGGCCCGGCGGGTACTGGAGGTGGTGGTCGCCGGGGCCGAGCCGCTCACCAGGGAGCAGATTGCCGCGGCCGCCGGTTTGGAGGCCGATTACGAATTGCCGGGGGTGCTGCGGTCGCTGGCGTCGTACCTGCCGGAGCGAGACGGCAAGTATGCCGTCTATCACCGTTCGCTGGCCGATTGGCTGGCCGACGCGAGCGGGCACTTCCACGCCAGCCCGCGGCGCGGGCATCAGGCGCTGGCCGAGGTCGGCTGGCGCGAGTACGAGGGCGGCGTGGCGACGATGACGGCGTACGTGCTCCAGCACCTGCCCAGCCACCTGGCGGGCAGCGGGCAGGCCGAGCGCCGGGAACGATTGCTCGGCGACCTGGACTACCTCGACGCGTGTGGCGAGTTGTACGAGCGCATCGGCAACGTCAGCCGCATGAGCGAGGTATACGAACAGGCCGTGACCCATTGCCGTGGGCGAGTCGCGGCCGACGCGCACAACGCCGGCTGGCAGCGCGACCTGTCCGTCAGCCTCAACAAGCTGGGCGACGTGCGTTCGGCCCGCGGCGACCTGGCCGGCGCCGAGGAGGCCTTCGGGCAGTCCCTGGAGATCGCCCGCCGCCTGGCCGCGGCCGACCCGCACAACGCCGGCTGGCAGCGCGACCTGTCCGTCAGCCTCGACAATTTGGGCGACGTGCGTTCGGCCCGCGGCGACCTGGCCGGCGCCGAGGAGGCTTACGGGCAGTCCCTGGACATCCGCCGCCGCCTGGCCGCGGCCGACCCGCACAACGCCGGCTGGCAGCGCGACCTGGTGGTTTCGTACCACAAGCTGGCCACCCTGCACGATCGCGCCAGCGGTGCAGAGGCTTCCGAGCGCTGGTTCCGATCGTGCTGGGAAGTCCTCCGCCGAATGCGGGACGCTCACCTGCACCTCGATCCGCCGGTGGCTGCCCTACTCCGCACATTCGATCAGCGTTTCGGCGCCTGATCCATCGGTAGGTATACTACAGCCACTCCAGTTTTTCCGGATCGCTCCTTGTCCAGCTTCTGTTTCGTTGCTGTTGGTGACGAGGGATTGGCACTCGGGACGGAAGTAGCCCCCATCCTGCCGCCCGTTGCGAGTGAGCGCCTCTGGACCAACCGCGCCACCCGGTCTGATCGTGGGGTCCGCAGTCCTCGGTGCCGTGAAAGGAAACGGTCGCCCCGCTCACGCCCGCTCCGCCCTCCGCTCCGGCACAGCGGTCTCCGTCTCCGCTCGTCCCTCGCTCCGACTCCGACCGCTGGCCTGCGCTCCGGGCTACGCAGCCGTTCGCTCCCGCTTGTCTGCCTGGCTACCGGACGGGAACTCGGGCAAGACGGAAGCCGAGGTTGATGCTCTGGACCGTCGGCGTGAGCCAGAAGCGGCACGCCGCCCGGCAGGCGGGGCTGGCGTCGCGCCACCTGCCGCCCCGGTCCACCCGGTCCGAGCCCCGCGCAGTGTCGGTCCATTGCCACACATTGCCGTGCATGTCGCACAGGCCCAGTTTGTTCGAGGGATAGGCCCCCAGCCGTGTCGGCCGCGTAAGCCATGGCCCCTTCGGTGCCTTGCCGAACGGTTCGTTGCCGTTGAAGTTCGCCTTTTCCGACGACAGGTCGTTAGTTGGCTTCTCGAAGTAGAAGTGGTACAAACATTCTTCCAGAGAAGTGGCTCCTCCCCGACAAGCGTATTCCCATTCCGCCTCGCTCGGCAAGCGGTACAAATAACCACGCCCGCGCTCTTTTTCATTCAGCTTCTTGATAAACTCCTGGGCGTCGTCCCAGGACACATTTTCGACCGGAAACAGCTTCAGCTCTTCATCGGAGATGTCCAGGACCCAGTTCCTGCCGCCGTTCTTGCGAGAGAACCAGCTCGGGTTGTTGCCCACGATCGCCTCCCACTGCCCCTGCGTCACGTCATGCAGCGCAATCTCGAAGTCCTCCTTGATCTCCGTCTTTTTCGCCGAACCCGGCCTGCCGTCCCAGCCCATGTAGAAGGTCCCCTTCGGCAGACGTACGAACGTCATCAGCACGCTGTCGTCCCGCTCCCGCACTGCACCGGCCGGTGAACAGCCCTTGCGGCCGATGGTCGCCTCCCGGCCCGGTTGCAGCCGTTCCTTGTGCAGGTCGGACAGGAAGAGGAGCTGCACCTGGGCATCCGCGGCCAGGGTCAGGCGGTCGTCGGGATAAAACAGCGTTTGCGGCACCGGCCGGGCGCTGTCGCCGCGGGGGGACTGGAACTGGATGGCGCCGCGTGCCTCCAGGATCATGGCGGCGGGAATGGTCCGGTCCAGGTTGCGGTTGACATCTTCGATGGCCGCCAGCAGCTCGTCGCGCAGCTCCGGTTGCTCGGCAAACTCGATGGGGATTCGCTGCTCGGCCTCGTTGAGGATCTGCCGGGCGGTGGTGGTGTTGCCCGCCTGAATGTCTTCGATGCGGAAGATTCTCACCAGGAAGTCGCGCGCCTTCCTGGCCTTGTCCGCTTCCCGCTGCGCCTTCTGTTCCCGGTCCAGAGCAACGACGGACAGAGCCGTCAGGCCGACCAGCGCCAGCAGCACCACGCCCAGGAGCGCCGCCAGCGCCGGCCGCCGCCGCGCCCATTTCCAGGTGCGCTCCGCCGCCCCGACCGCACGCGCCCGGATGGGCTCCCCCGCCTGGAACCGCCGCAGGTCGTTGGCCAGCTCCTCGGCGCTGGCGTAACGCCGCGCCGGCTCCTTGCTCAGGCACTTCAAGCAGATCGTCTCCAGGTCCGCCGGCACCTTCGCCCCTAGCCGCGACGGCGGCACCGGCTCGTCGTTCAACACGCTGACCAGGACGACGTGCTGCGGTCCCTCGAACGGCGGCCGCCCCGTCAGACACTCGTACAGCAAGGCGCCCAGCGCGTACACGTCGGCCGACGGTCCCGTGTCACGCACCTTGCCGGCCGCCTGCTCCGGCGCCATGTACGCCCCCGTCCCCATGATCATCCCCGATTGGCTGACCTCACGCGCCTCGGCGTCGATGCGCTTGGCCAGGCCGAAGTCGGTGATCTTCGCCACCCGCTCCGCCCCGGCCAGCAGCACGTTGCCCGGCTTCAGGTCGCGGTGCACCACGCCACGCAGGTGCGCGTAGTGCATCGCCCGCGCCAGCGTCTCGATCAACCCGGCGGCCTCCCGCGGGGACGGCCGCTGCTTCTTCAACTGCTCGGTGAGCGTGCCGCCGTCGCAGAACTCCAGCGAGAAGAACGGCTGGCCACGCACCTCGCCGGCGTCGTACAGCTGCACGATATGCGGGTGTTGCAGGCGGGCCACCGCCTCGGTCTCGATCTGGAAGCGCAGCCGTTCGGTGGGGCTGGCGTGCTCGACGGCGCGGATCATCTTCAGCGCCACCAGGCGGTTGGCCTGGAGCTGTCGCGCCCGATAGACGACGCCCATGCCGCCGTGGCCCAGGATGCCGAGAATCTCATAGCCCGGCACTTCGGGGTACTCGCGGCTTTCGCCCGGCGCCAGGTGTATGGAAATGGCCCCGGTGTTGCGCGTGATCTTCGGCGGCGTGTCAGGGGCCGCATCAGGCGGCGGCAGAGGGTCGGCAGAGTGTGTCTCGTCCACGGCGCACCTCGAAGCGATCGGGTGGACATCGTCGCCTCTGTTATACCCCCCAGCCCGTCTTGCCTCCAGGACCAACTTAGCCGAGAGCAATCACCATGGCAGATACGGCGGCCGTCCGGCGCAATCCAAACTGTCCGCCGGGACAGCCTGCCGTGAGAAAGCGGCGGGCACTGGCCAAGCAGGGAGCGGAGCCACGCCTCCCCAACCTCCTCAGAGGTTCACTCGCACCGCCGACCAGTTGAACCAGTCCGGCGCCCCGTATGGCGGCGCGCAAGGCGCCGCCGTCGCCTCGGCGCGCCGCCGGCGCGTTGCCGAAATTTACTGGAAATGAAGCGGCCGTCGTGGCATACTCAGAAGTGGTCCGTTCGACCCCCTAACGCATGCCCCTCCTCCCGCTCGGTGAAACACGCGCTCCCCGCGTGGTCCATCTTGGCGGGAATGGTGTTTATTACAGTAAGGATCCTACCCTTACCCGTTGCGCGCCGCCACCCGCGGAAGGCGCTTGAGGAAGCCCCCGCAAGGGGGTAACAAAAAAGGTTCTGCATTCGCTGATCACACCGCGCCCGGCTCTTTCCGCTCGTCTCCCGAAAGGACGACTTTGATGCCCCCCTCCCAACCCGGTCGCTGGAGCCAGTTGTTCGGCGGGCGCCGCCCGCGCGGCCAGGCGAAGGCGCGACCTCGCCCCGCGTTCTTCCGCCCCAACTTCGAGCGCCTCGAAGACCGCCTGGCCCCGGCCACGCGGGTCTGGAACGGGGCCAGCACTCTGTCGGCCAACTGGAGCGACGCCGCCAACTGGGTCGGCAAAGTGGTCCCTCAGAGCGGCGACGACCTCGTCTTCCCCGGCGGCGCCGCTCAGCTCGCCACGACGGACGACCTGGGCGCCACCCCCGGCAGCAGCGTGCTGCCCGTCAACTCGATCACGATCGACGCTGCCGGCTACACCTTCGCCCAGGGCAGCAACGGCGGGACCCCCGTCACCATCACCCTCTTCGCGGGCGGCCTCACCCTCAACAGCGCGGCGGGAAGCGGCAGCGACACGTTCAGCGTCCCGATCCTCCTGGGCGCCAGCGCATCGATCACCGACACCTACGCCGGCGTGGCCTTGCAGCTCACCTCGGTCGATACCGCTGCCGCCGTCTCCGGGTTCACGCTCACCGTCGCTGGCAGCGGCTCCGTCACTGTGCCGAACGGCATCACCCACGGCGGCTCGCTGGTGAAGACTGGGCCCGGCACGCTCCTGGTGCCGTCAACCAGCACCTACACGGGGTCCACGACCATCAGCGCCGGCGTGCTCACGTTGGCGGCCGGCGCCAACCTCGGCTCCGGGGTCACCGTCGCCAGCGGCGCGACCCTTCAGTTGGCGGCCGGCGCCACCCTGCAGCAGTCGGTTACCCTCAACGGCAGCGGGGTCGGCGGCGGCTTCGTCAACAGCACCGCCGGCGCCCTGGAAGCCCTCGGCACCAGCGCCGTCAACGGCACCATCACCCTGCTCAGCGACTCCACCATCGGCGTCGATGCGGGCATCCTGACCGTCGCCCTCAACCCCGTGGCCCTCGCCACCCACGTCCTGACGGTCAATGCCGCCACTGGTGCCACCGCCACCTTCACCAAGGCGCTCACCGGGGGCGTCGGCAATGCCGGCAGCCTGGTGGTCAATTCGGCGCTCACGAGCGGCACCGTGACGCTCAACGCCGCCAGCACCTTCGCCGGGGCCACCACGGTCGATGGCGGCACCCTGGACCTCGGGGGGACCGCCGGGTCGCTGGTCTCCAACAGCATCACGGTCAACCAGGGGGCCACCCTCCTGCTGGACAACAGCAGCGCAACCTCGCCGAACCGCATCCCGTCGGCGGCGGCCGCGGCCGTCACTCTGTACGGGGGCACCCTCACGCTGCTGGGCGGCGCCAACGCCGTCACCGAGACGGCCAACGTCATCAAACTGACCGGCGGACAGTCCAACATCCGCGTCAACCAGGGGGCGGGCAAGCTCCTCACCGTCCTCCAGGCCGGCTCGCTGGTGCGCTCCACCGGGGCGACCGTCAATTTCAGCAGCAGCAACAAGAACCTGGGGACCGCCAACGACGAGGTGCTCTTCACGACGGCCCCGGCCACCACCGCCGTCACCAATGGCAACATCCTCCCGTACGCCACTGTCGGCGACACCGACCTCGCCAGTTACGTCGCCAACGGCGTCGCGGCGTTCAGCGGCTACATCGTCAACCCGACGACCTTCAACCCCAGCACCGACGCCGGCAACGTCGTCGAGTTCACGGCCAGCAGCACGCTGCCGATCCCGACCAGTGGCCTGACGTTCACCGCTGCCGGCCTGGTCATCAAGAATGCCACGCTGATCGTTCCGGTGGGGGTCAACCTCACCCTCGCGAACGGCGGCTTGCTGATGAACAACGCCTCCATCATCCCCGCCGGGGCCCTCGGTGGCAACATGACGTTCAGCGCCGAAGGGGCGATCTTCTCCAATACCTCCGCCGGCACCAACTCGATCACCCTCCAGATCACCGGCAAACAGGGTCTGGATTTCGCCGGCCCGGTCAACAACGCCGCCAATACCGCGAACTACCTGTACCTGAACCCGGGGACGGCCCGCAACGTCTGGACCGGCGGCACCTGGCTCGACTCGGCGAACGTGGGTGTCGCCGGCAGCAACCCGCTGGGGGCCTCGACGCTCACCGTCGTCGGCGGGGCCCTCGCCTCGGGGACGGGTCCCGGGGCCGCGGGCCAGGTCGCGAACTTCCTGCTCACCAATGTTGTGGTCCTGGCCAGTGCGAACACCACCCTCGACGGCAATAACCTGACGCTGAGCGGCGCCGTCGGCCTGGTGGGCAACAGCGTCCTGACCGTCCTCCAGCCGGCGACGCTCGCGGGGGTCGTCGGCAACAACGTCCCCGGCACCCCCGGCGGGCTGGTGGAACTGGGGACGAGTACCCTGACCCTCCAGCCGGGCCTCGGCCGGGGCGCGAACACGTACACCGGCAGCACGGTCGTCGGCGGGGGGACCCTCGCCCTGGCCACGCCCACCAACCCGCTGGGTACCGGCACGCTGGTGCTGACCGGGACCGCCACCTCGGGCACCACCCTGCAGAACACCGTCGCCGGACTCTCCCTGATCAACGCCCTGGTCCTCAGCAACCCGGCGGTGGCGGCCGGCAATCAGAACGCCATCATTACCGGGTCGAATTTCACCTTCGCGCACCCGGTCACGCTCACCGGGCTGACCACCCTGCAGGTCAACGCCCCGGTCACCATTTCCGGGGCGATCAGTGGCGCCGGCGGGCTGAGCCAGGGCGGCGCCGGCAGCCTCGTCCTGACCGGCAACAACAACTACACCGGGGCGACGATGCTCACCCGCGGCAGCCTGACCGTCAACGGCTCGCAGGCGAGCAGCCCGGTGGCCGTCATCGGGGGCACCCTGACCGGTAACGGCACGACGGGGCTGATCAGCGTGGGGCCGTCGGGGGAGGACATCCCCTCCAACCCCACCACCACCCCCGCCTCGCAGGGCATCCAGACGGCGCCGGCGGCCAACTTCTCCGAGGGCGGCTTCCTGGGATTGCAGATCACCGGTTTCACCAAGGCGGGCACCGATTACGGCCGCCTTAACCTGGGCAGCGGACCGCTCGTGGTCGGGGGCGACCCCGCGACCGCCCCTTCGAGCCTGGTGATCGATCTCAACGGGCTGCCCGCCAACACTCCCGGCATCGCCACGGGGGCGATCCTCTACGGCAGCCGGCTCGGCACTCAGCCCTTGTTCGAACAGCTCCTCATTGTCAACAACCCCAACGACTACGCCGCCTCGCTGAGCTACACCCCCACCGGCCTGAACGTGATCATCACCCAGGCCGTGAACACCAAGGCAGACGCCCCGCCGAAGACCACCGATATCTGGACGGGCGCCAGCACCGTCACCAACCGTTGGAGCGACCCCGCCAACTGGGCGGCCAACGCGCTCCCCAGGCCCAACGATGACCTGGTCTTCCCCGCAGGGGCGGCGCAGGTCGATAACTTCAACGATCTGACCGCCGGCACCGGCTTCAACTCGATAACGCTCGAGACCGGCGGCTACACCCTCAGCGGGAACGCCATCAACCTCTCGGCCGGCCTCACCACCACCGAGCCGACCGACGCCGTGGCCCCGATCGACACCATCAACCTCCCCATCACCCTGGCCGGAACCTTCAGCGGAGCTGAGACGACGTTCCTGAGTACCTACCCCGGAACGACCCTGGTGCTCACCGGCGCGATCACCGCCAGCGGCTCCGACCTGGTGGTGGACGGCACGGGCACGACGACAATCACCAGCCAGATCTCCGGCGGCAACGGGGTGACGAAGAACGGGGCGGGCACGCTCAACCTCTGGCCCCTCGTCGGCTCGGCCGGCAACAGCTTCACCGGCGTCTCAAACCTCAACGCCGGCATCACGACCGTCAACAACGCCACCTCGCTGGGGGTGGGCGTCGGTACGGCGCTCCAGGTCACTCAGGTCAACTCCGGCGCCACGCTGGAGACGGTCGGCACCAACCCTCTGGTCCTCGGGCAGAAACTCCTCCTTAACGGCAGCGGGGTGGGCGGCGGCGCTCCGGGCACCTCTCTCGCGGCCCTCGACGTCAACAACACCGGCTCCCTCAGCCTGACCGGCGGCGTCAGCGTGCTCAGCAACGCCACCATCGACAACCCCACCAGCGCTCAGTTCAATGTGAACACCAACCCGATCGTGCTCCAGAACACCGTGCTGAACCTGAACACGGTCGGCCCGACCCTCATCAACCAGCCGATCCAGGACACTGCCGGCAACACCAGCGGCGGGTTCATCGTCAACGCCGGCCTGACCCCGGGCACCGGCACCGCCGCCGCGCCCAACCAGTACAACGGCACCGTCACCCTGACGGCGGTCAACACCTACCCCGACCCCACCGTCGTCTACGCCGGCACCCTGGATCTCACCGGCGCCGCCACGCTGGCCTCGACCGACATCGAACTCGATACCAGTGCCGCTCAAAGCGCCCCCGACCAGTATCCCGGCCCGATCGGCATCCTCAAGATCGACGACTCCGGGAACAACATTGCCCGGCTGGCGGGCGCCACCGGGGTGATCACCTTCAACGGCGGCGAGTTTACCATGACGGGAAAGTTCAACAACCACTCCACGGAGGTGGTCGGTCACATCAATTTGGGGAAGGGCCAGTCGTTCGTCAACATGAACCCGAGCGGTCCCAGTGGGATCGTTGAATTCGACTTCGACCACATCACGCGCAACCTCGGCACGACGATCGATTTCTCCGGCGCTGGCATGGGCGGCACCCAGAACATCGCCCTTTTCACCAACGCCGCCGCCCCGGCCCTGGACAGCAGCAATAACATTTTCCCGTACATCACCGTCACCGTTCCTGGCAAGCCCACCACCTACGCCACCTACCTGCAAGTTGGCACCACCAAGACCTGGCAGGTCAGCCCGTTCAGCGGCTACCTCGCCACGACAAACCCCGCCCTTCTTAACGGCAGCCTGGTCGGTGAGGTGCCGGCGGGCAAAACCCTGACGATCCCCGCCGGTACGACGACGACGGTTGCCGCCCTCTGGGTGCAGGGCGGGGCCACGGTGGACATCCAGGCCGGGGCCACCTTGGAGTTGCTCAGTGGCCTGCTGACGTCCGGGGGCGGCACCGCCGTCATCGCCCCCGACCTCTCCGCCGGCAGCAGCCCCGACCCGACGCTGACCCTCGGCAGCGCCTTCGGCAACGAGGGGATCATCATAAGCTACACCCAGACCAAGCTCCAGACCGTCATCGGCGACGACGCCATCGCGAATGCGCCCATCGGCGTCACCTTCGGGGGCACGTCCGACGTCCAGCTGGCGCCGCCGACCGACGGCAACAGCTACAGCGGCGCCACCTACATCAACTCGGGCAGCATCACCCTGGAGACGGACAATACCCCCTTCGGAAACCCCGCGAAAAGCACGCTCCACCTCTTCTCCGGGGTGCTCGCCTTCGACACCGGCGCCGCCGGCCTCGCCAGCACCACCGCCACCATCGCCAACAACCTCGCGATGTCTGGCGGCAACGCGGAAATCCTGGCGAAGAACCTGGGAGCGGGACAGTCGCTCATTCTCTTCCTCGGCGACCCGAACAACCCCGCCACCCTCACGCTGACCGGCACCAACGTCCTCGCCATCCCCAGGAACACCGAGGTGGTCATCGAGGACCAGGTGACCGGCACGGGCAACCTGACCCAGGTCGGCGGCGGCGCCGGCACGGGCGGCGGCTACCTGGCCCTGCTCAACCCCGCGAATAATTACTCCGGCGGCACCATCCTGGGTTACTCCGGCGGCACCATCGTGCCCAACACCAGCAATATCTGGTTCTCCAACCTCATCGTCGGCGGCAATACCGACCTGGGCACCGGCGCGCTGGACCTCGTGGACGGCATCTTCGAGGCCGACGTGGACGTGAGCCTCGCCAACGCCCTCACCCTTTCCTCGGCGTACATGATCCTCGGCATCACCACCGCGCCGTTCAACAGCAACCTCACCTTCACCGGCACCGTGACGCTGACCGGCACCAACCAGGTGGTGACGACGAACTCGGTCCCGCCGACGGTGTTCTCGGGCAACATCAGCGGCCCCGGATCGTTGAACGTCTCCGGCAACGTGATCCTGAGCGGGACGAACAGCACCCAGACCGGTTTCAGCGCCGCCACCCCCGGGCCGCTCGAGGTCGATGGCTCGCAACCAAACAGTCCGGTGCCGGTAACGCAGAGCACCCTGGTCGGCAACGGGACGGTGGGCACCATCTCCGTGGGCACCGGCGGCCTGGTCGGGCCCGGGAACGCGGCCATCGGGACGCTGACCGCGGCGGGCGCCAATTTCAGCAACGGCGGCTACCTGTACCTGCGCGTCGCCGGCACCACCACGCCGGGGACCGATTATGACCGCCTCGACCTCAGCGGGGGCACCGCCCCGAACCTGGTCCTCGGCGGCACGTCGAACCTGGTCCTCGACCTCACCGGCCTCACCATCACCCAGGCGACCACGGTTCAGGGAGTCATCCTCTACGCCGGCCGCATCGGAAACGTTCCGGTCTTCAACAACGTCTACATAGTCAACAACCCGAACAATTACGCCGTCGAACTCGACTATACGACCGACGTCAACAAGAACCCGGAGTTGAACCTGGTCATCGCCCTGGGTGCGCCCGACCTGCCGACCCTCACGGTGCCGGTGGCGCCGAACCTGCCGACTACGCCGGAAGACGTCCCCCTGACCTTCGGCAGCGGCAACAGCTACGGCCTGTCCGTCTCCGACCTCGAGGGACCCGCCCCGTACGCAGCTTCGTTCCTGGTCCAGCTGAGCATCCCCGCCGGCACCGGCACGCTCAGCCTCGCCGCCGGCACCCCCGACGGTCCACTGGCCGCCGCCACGAGCCTGAGCTTCACCAACAGCCTCGCCAACATCAACCTCGACCTCGCCGGGATCACCTACACCCCCGCCGACGATTTCACCGGCACGTTCGCGCTTACCCTGAAGGTCACGAACGAGGGCAGCAGCGCACTGCTGCCCGGTCCTCAGGCGCCACCCGCCCCGCAGTTGGTGACGGCGACGGTGAACGTCACCGTGACGCCGACCTCCCCGGCCTTCAGCGTGGGGCCGAACAAGACTGTCCCCTTCAACGCCGCGGGCCCGAACAGTTTCAGCTTCTCGCCCTGGGCGACGGGCATCGCGGCGGAGCCGCAGCCGGCGAGCTGGGCGGGCAAGACGTCGCTGGCCTTCAGCACCAGCAACGACGACCCGGCCCTGTTCACCGCCGCCGGCCAACCCGCGGTCAACCCGAACACGGGGGCCCTGACCTTCACGCTGAGCAACCCGCTGCCGCCGATCCAGGTGGCCCACGTCAAGGTCATCCTGTCCGAGACCGAGCCCGACGGCGACGTGGACAGCTCGGCCCCGCAGACGTTCACGATCACCGCCACCGCGAACGCCCCGCCGGCGGTCACCGACGTCATCATCCATTGGGGGTCGCAGAAAGCATCGCTGCTGTACATGCTCAACCACGACGGGCGGATCGACATCCCCTTCGCGAACATCAACGCCATCGACGTGCAGTTCAGCGAGTCGCTCAGCAGCACCGTGGCCGCGTCGGCCCTCTCGGTCCTGGGCAAGTTCTACGGAACCTACGCCTTGTCGAGCCCCGTCTTCCTCAACTCGTACACCCTGGAGTGGAAGCTGACTGCCAGCCCCCTGGGCGGGGCCAACGGCGACGACGACCTGACCCTGACCCTCAACGGCAACGCCGTGACGGCCGCGGGGAACGGCATGCACCTGGCCTCGAATTTCACGCAGGCCTTCGTCGTGCTGGTGGGGGACGTGAACAACGACGGCAAGGTGGACCTGAACGATCAGCTCAAGATCGCCCAGAACCTGGCGATCAGCTACGCCGGCATCAGTTACCTCGACCTGGTAGGCGACGGCCACATCGACATGTCCAGCTACGTCATCGCCCGCGCCCGCTTCGGCAACGTCAAGCACTGAGCCGCTTGCGGCTTCGCAGGCCCTGCGAAGCCGCAAGCGGCAGGCGCGGCTAGGTTTTCGGCGTGACCCCGAGGACGATGTCGAACTGGGCGGCCAGTTCGCCGATCTTGGAGTCCTTCACCTTGGCGAAGTCGATGGTGACGGCGTCGCGCTGCTTGGCGTCGCTGATGGCCTTGTAGATGAAGTCCTTGTCGTTCTTCGCCTCCCCCTGGACGTAGCACTGCGTGGTGAGCAGCTCCTTGCCGCCCTTCTTGACCTTGAAGTGGATGTGCGGCGTCCGGCCGGGGTAGGAAACCGGCTTGATGGTGCGGAAGTAGTACTCGCCGTTGGACGCGGTCAGGAAGCGGCCGAAGCCCTGGAAGTTCGCGTCCCGCGCCCTCTTGCCGCTGTCGTCGGTGTGCAGGTAGACCCCCTTGCTGTCGCACTGCCAGATCTCGACCAGGGCGTTCTTGATCGGCTCCCCCTTGGCGTCGAGGACCTTGCCGCTCAGGTGGGTGACTTCGCCGACGGCGGGGGTGATGGCGTCGTTGACGATCAGCAGGTCGTTGTCGGTGTCCAGCGGCAGCTTGTTGGGGTAGAACGGCCCCTCGGTCTGCGGCGGCGTGCGGGTCAATTCCTCGGCGAAGGCGCCGCGGACGGTGAAGGCGGCGGCGCCCACCGCCAGGGCGCCCAGGAAGTAGCGGCGGTTGGGCAACGAGAAGGGTTCGCTCATGGACAGGACTCCTCGGGACACGAACGGGCGATCGGGTTACTTCAGGCTGGCGAGGTACTCGGCCAGGGCGCGCAGGTCCTCGGCCTTGATTTTCCCCTCAAATGCGGGCATGTTCGAGTTGGGCTTGTGCGTCTTCGGGTTGCGGACGTGCTCCATCAGCCAATCGACGGTGTGGCTGGGATCCTTGCCGACCATTCCCAGGTCGGGTCCGCGGCCCCCTCGCATACCACCTCCCGGACCGGGACCCCCCGGCGGGGGGCCGCCCGGCGGGGGGCCGCCAACGGCCCGGCCGCGGATCATGTGACAGCGGGCGCAGTTGTTGGCCTCGAACACCTTCCGGCCGGCCGCGAACTCCTGCGAGTCACCGCCCGGTCCCGAAGGATCCTGCTCGCCGGGAGAGCCCCCCGGTTGGGCGGAAGACGAGGAAGTACCATTGCGATGACAGCCCAGCAGAACAAGGACCAGCGTCGTCACCCCAAGCCACGCCAGCGATCGTCGCCATTGTGTCACGAGACGTTCCTTTCCGGCAACAGAGAAAAATGATTCCGGCCCGCTTAGCCGCTTGCGGCTTAGCGTTCGCTTCACCCTGGTGAAGCGAACGCTAAGCCGCAAGCGGCTACCCGAGCGCGTCGAGCAGCGGTTTCAGGTGCGCCTGGTAGCGCTTCCAGCGGCCGACGGAGCTGCGGTACAGCGGCTGGCGCACCTGCAGCGTGCTGGCGGTCCGCACGGCCCGCTGCGTCTCGTTGAAGCGCAGGCAGCGCTCGTCCCAGTCCAGGCCGCAGAAGTCGAGCAAGCGCCGGCTGACCGCGTCTTGGTCGGCCGTCAATTCCTCGTAGGACAACTCGAAGACCGGCACCGGCAGTGCCTGCCGCCAGTGGGCCATCAGGCGCTCGTGCTCCCGGTAATACTGCCCCAGATGGTTCAAATCGAGCGTGAAGGGGTGCGGTTCGGCGAAATTCTGGAAGAAACAGGACAGGCAGATATCGATCGGGTCGCGGCGGCAGGAGACGATCCGGGCCCGGGGAAACAGCGCCGCGATGACGCCCAGGTGCAGCGAGTTGAAGGGCATCTTATCGACCACGCGCGCCGCCTCGCCCCCGACCTGCCGCAGCCGTTGCAGGTACTCCTCGGCCAGGGTTCGCGCCGTGGCCTCGTCCAACCGCCCCAGGCACTCCGGATACTCCTCAGATGTGCCCAGGCGCTGGGGCAAGGAATCGATGAGGCGGCCGAGGTCGCGCAGCTCGCCGGCGCCGCAGACGCGAGGATGGCTGGCCAGGATTTGCTCGGCGAGGGTGGTGCCGGAGCGCATCATGCCGACGACGAAGATCGGCAATTCGCTGTCCGAGCCGAACGGGCGCACGCGCTCGAACCAGGCCGGCGTGAAGGCGGCGACCAGCCGGTCCACCTGGCGGCGCTGCGCTTCGGGGTCGTAGACCGCGCCGCGGTGGGCGACGAGTTGCTTGCGCACCTCGTTGGCGCGGCGGAAATGCTCGAACGCCTCGTCGCAGTTCCCGGCCTTGTCGTGGACCCGGCCCAGCGCGTAGTGGTAGCGGGAAAGGTCGTCGGCAGGGAGGTCGGTTCGGGCCGCGAGCGCCTGCAGGCGCCGGACTTCCTCGTCGCTGAAGCGAAACTGACCGACGGCCAGCAAACCGCTCAGGCTGACCAGGGCGTGCGAATTGTTCGGGTCGAGGCGGAGGCTTTCGCGGAATTCGGCCAGGGCCTCAGCGATCCGTCCCTTGGCTTCGAGGATGAAGCCCAGGTTGTTGTGGGCCACGGGGTAGGTCGGATTGATGCGCAGCGCCTCGCGGAAGCACTGCATCGCCTCGTCGATCTGGTTGAGGTCGCGCAGGGCCAGACCGAGGTTGCTGTGCGCCTCGGCGAAGTCCGGCCGCAGCCGGATCGCCTCGCGCAGCTGTGCTGCCGCCGCCTCGGTCTGGCCGCAGGCGAGCAGCGCCCCTCCCAGATCGTTGTGGCTCTGGACGTGGCGCGGGGCGAGGCGGACCGCTTCCTGAAGGACGGCCAGGGCTTCGGCGAGCTTTTCCTGCCGGTGCAGGACGGCCCCGAGGTTGCTGCGGGCGTTGGCGTCGGCGGGGTTGAGGCGGAGGGCCGCGCGGAAGGCGCTCTCTGCCTCGGCGAATCGGCCCAACCGGCGCAGGGCCACGCCGAGGTTGTTGCTGGCGTCGGCGAGGTTCGGTTGCAGGCGCAGGGCCTCACGGCTGTGAGCGAGCGACTCATCCAGGAGGCCGAGGGCCAGGCAGACGGCGGCCAGGTTGCTGTGGAAGGCGGGGTGTGGGCCGTGGACGGCCAGGGCCCGGCGGATCTGCTCGCGGGCCTCTTGATGGCGGCCCGCCTGGTGGGCCAACACGCCAAGCAGGTGCAAGGCGTGGGGGTGCTGCGGCGCCTCCTGGAGGACGGCCTGGTACAGGGCTTCGGCTTCTTGCAAGCGGCCCGCCTCGTGATGCCGAACCGCCAGCGCCAGGCGCTGGGCTATTGAGAGCATGAGACCCTCGCGGAGTTGAGCCGGCTCACGACGGCGGGCGGTCTTGGTAGGCCAACTCCTTCTGGGCCTCCGCCCAGCGCTCGATCCGCTCGGCGGTGGGGAACTGGAGCAGCATCAGAGCGATCAGGACTGCGGTCGCGATGAGTGAGACTCCCCAGCCTTCCAGAAACCAGGCGATGATGAGGAACAATGTCGGCCCTTCGAGCTGGGCGAGCTGAAGGATCATGCACGTCTGGTACAAGGGGTACCAGGCCCCCGCCTCGCCCCTGGCGTCCTTCGCCGTTGGACCGGACGCTAGCCGGCGCCGTCCGCCGGCAGCGACCCGTTTCGAGACGACGAGGGACACGGCGACCCCCACGCCGGCGAATCCCAGGGCGAAGTAGGAGATGAGCGGTGGGTCGCCCGGGGGTTCGGGATTCAGGCTCCGGACGAGGGACAGGATGGCGAGGGTGATCACGGCGCCGAAGACGATCGCGCCGGCGATAATCTGCATCACTCGGAGACGGATCCGGAGAGTCGGGCGCGGGTCGGGCGGCTCCTGGCCGGGCACGAAGAATTCCATGACGGAACCTTGCTCAACGGGCCGCGGGCCGGACGTCGAGCTTGGCCTCGCCGACGACCGGCTCGCCCTTGCGCATCAGGGTGGCGCGGATGACGACAGGCATGTTGTACGGCCCGCGGGCGTCGGCGGCGAAGCGCACCGGCAGCACCGCCCGATCCTGCCCCGCGGCCAATTCGACCGGGTCCGCCGTCAGGAAGCCCATGTGAGCCGGCACGATCAGCTCCACCTTGACCGGCCCCGCCAGTGCCTTGGCGCGGGTGACGGTGACGGCGACGGCGACCGTCTTGCCCGGCTCGGCGGTGATCGAGCCGCGCTCCGTCTCGACGCCGAGGGGGTCAGGCTCGATGACGGCAATGAGCTGCTCGTTGGGGTTGATCGACGTGAAGCTGACGGTGTGTACACCGTCGCCGTCCTTGATGGTGGCGACGGCCATGACGCAGGTGCGCGACGTGCGGCCCATCTCCATCCACGGCGGCAGCGTTACCGGGTAGTCGAACTCGGTGGCCCCGGCCGGCACGGTGATGGTCGAACCGGTGACGCCCTGGAGGTGCCGTGCCTGGTGGTCGGCCAGCATCACCTCGACGGGGCCGTCGTAGCCGTCGCGCTCCAGGCGGTATTTCCGGTGGTGGACGGTGCCGCGCGCCGCCCAGCGCATGTCGTACTCGCCGACGACCTTGAACGGCGTCGGCAGGCTGACGGCGAGCAGGACGCTATCGACGTCCGGCACGCCGCGGCCCCCGCGGAGAACGGCGGTCCGCGTTACCGTCTGATCGCCGACCTTGGCCGACCCGCGGACGGTTAGCCGGCTCCCCTGGATCCGTGCGCCGGCCTCGGCCTTGAGGGTGATTTCGACGGCGGACTGCGCGGGGGTGACGGTCGTGCTCGCGGCGGTGACGCCGGGCGGCAGGCCGTCCACGGTCAGGACGATGGGCTCGTTGAAGCCCCCGATTCGTTCGGCCGTCACCTTCAATTTCGCCTGCTGACCGCGGTTCACGGACAGCGCGTCGGCGGGGAGGGTCAGGCGGAAGTCGCGCGTGCCGGACGGTGGGGCGACCCGAAGGCGATACGCGAAGTCCGAGCCGCCGCGGTGGCGGAAACGCTCTTCGACCCGGACGCGATAGGTGCCGTCGGCCGGCGGCGTGAAGCGGAGCGACGGGTCGGCCTGCCCGGTCCCGGCGGCGTCGGCGCGGGCCAACTCCTTGCCAGCGGCGTCAAGCAGGATGAGCACCCCGCGCAGCGGCGAGCCGAGGCGGCCGGCGCGCAGCTCGACGTCCACCGCTTCGCCCTTCTTCAGGGTAATGTCCCAGTTCCCGGCGTCGCCGGGCTTCGCGATGCGGCCGTTCAGGACGGCGGGCACGGCGACCGGACCTTTGGGTTGCCCTTCGAGGTATTCCGGGAGGTCGTCGAGGTCGAGGAGGATGACGTTGGTCAGCTTGCCGCCGACGTCGAGGCGGTGGGCGTAATCGGCCGGGCCGTCGGCGGGTAGTGCGACGGCGACGGGGCCGGCGGGCAGCCGTTGCCCGGACGGCTCGAACTTCGTGGTGCCGCCGCGCCGCCCGCCGAGCGGATAAACGCGGTCCACGTACGGGTCAGCGGTGATCGTCAGGCGGTAGACGTAAGCCTGGCCGCCGTGGAAGCTGACGTCGTGGATGCGCACGGAATACTTGCCGTCGGTCGGGGCGGTGAAGCGCAGCAGCGGGTCGGTGCCGTCGGCGACCTTCTCGGCGAGGCGTCGGCCGTCGGGGTCGAGGACTTCGAGGCGAGCGTCGAGCGGCGAGCCGAGGCGGGCGGCGTTGACCTCACAGGTGAAGGTCTGCCCCTTCGTCGCGGCGAAGGCCCAGACATCGATGTCTTCGCGCGGGAAGATGCGGCCGTTGATCGTCACGGGCGGCTTGACCTCGACGGGCACCGGCTCACCGTCGATTTCCTGCTCCACCACCTCCGGTAAGTCGCCGACCACGAATTTCATCGCCGGGGTACTGCCCTGGGCGGTCCACAGCCGCCAGTGCCGCAGGCCAGGGGCGGCGTCGGCGGCGATGGTCACGCGGCCGGCCGTGTCCTTGGGGTAGTCCTCCTGCTGCTGCGAGTCGGGCAGCGGCAGTACCGGGCCCTCGAACCAGACGGTCTTCGTGCGGCGGAGGGACTTGTCGGCCGCGACCCCGGGGCCGAGCATCTCGAAGCCGCAGGAGTCGTGCAGGTTGAGGCCGCCGACGCGGACGTCGATGATCTGGCCGCGCTGGCCGCCGGCGGGGAAGATGTACGACGCGACCGGCGGGTCGGCCGAGGCCACGGCGGCGCCTGCGAATAACACCACGACGGCGAACGAGTGGCGCATGATGGGTCCCCCGTGGCGCTGGATTTATCGTTTCGCGCTCGCGCCATCCCATGAGACGTCTCATGGGATGGCGCGAGCGCGAAACGATAAATCGCAAGCGGCTACAGTAACTCCTGAATCGCCCGGCCGTTGTTGACGATCTTCACCGGGCGGCCCTCGGGGGTGTAGAACTCGTCCTCGGGGTCGATCCCGAGCAGCCGGTACATGGTGGCGCAGAGGTCTTCCGGCCCGTAGGGATCGCCGGCCGGCCGCTCGGCGCGGGCGTCGCTCTTGCCGACGACTCGGCCGCCCTGGATGCCGCCGCCGCCCAGGGCCACGGTGAACGCCGGCCCCCAGTGGTCGCGGCCGGCGTTCTTGTTGATGCGCGGCGTGCGACCGAACTCGCCGGTGACCAGGACCAGGGTGCGGTCGAGAATGCCGCGGTCGGCAAGGTCGCGGAAGAGGGTGGACAGCGCCGCGTCGAGGCCGGGCAGCAGGTCGCGCTTGAGCGTGGCGAAGTTGTTGTCGTGGGTATCCCAGTTGCTGTGGTCGATGGTGACGCAGCGCACGCCGGCCTCGACGAGGCGGCGGGCCATCAGGCACGACTGCCCCAGCGAGTGCCGGCCGTATTCGTCGCGCAGCTTCTCCGGCTCGGCCTTGATGTCGAACGCCTTCTTCGCCTCCGGCGAGGTCATAAGGCTGAATGCCTTCTCCTGGAAGGTGCTGACCGACCCGGCCGCGGCGTTGGCCTTGACCTCGGCCGACTTCTGGAAGCGGTCCACCTGGGCGAGGAGGTCCTTGCGCGCCTGCAAGCGGTTGGCGGCCAGGGTGACGGGCGGCAGCAGGTCGGGCACGGCGAAGGTGGGGCTGTTCGGGTCGGCGTCGATGACGAAGGGGGCGGCGCCGGCGCCGAGGTAGGCGGGGCCGCCGCTGGGGTGCATCTTCGGCAGGCAGACGTAGGGCGGCACGCTGCCGCGGGGGCCGAGTTTCTTCGCAATGATGGAGCCGTGCGCCGGCCGCTGGTTGTTCGGGTTCAGGTTCGGGTTGAAGCCGGCGCCCGGGAAGTAGCCGGTGAACATGTAGTGATCGGCCGGCCCGTGGTCGGAGTTGTGGTGCCGGAAGGAGCGGACCAGCGAGAACTTGTCCATCTGCCGGGCGATGCGCGGCACCAACTCGCCGATGCGGATGCCGCTGACGTTGGTGTCGATGGGCTTGAAGTCGCCGCGAAACTCGGCGGGGGCATCGGGCTTGAGGTCCCAGGTGTCGATGGTGCTGAGCCCGCCGTGCAGGAACAGGAAGATCAACGAGACGTCCTTCGGCGACAGGCCCTTGTCGGCGGCGCGGGCCTGCCGTTCGAGCAGGGCCGGCAGCGACAGGCCGAAGAGGCCGGCGGTGCCGACGCGAAGGAAGTCACGACGGACGATGCCGTCACAAAAACGAATCGTGCGATGCATGTTACTGCCCCCCATCGACCTTGCGGTCGTCTTCAGTCTTCCAACCCGAGATCCTTGAGCGATTTCGCGTCCAGGATGGCTTCGGCCAGTTCCTCCAAGCGCTCTGCGGACAGGGCGGCGAGCCGCTCACGGACTTTGTCGCTGAGCGGGCCGAAGCGTTTCTGGAGCTGCCGTTCGAGGATCTTGCGCTCCCCTTGCTCGTGCCAGGTTGTGGTCATGACCTTCACTCCCCGAAATTGTTCGGTTTCCAGTATCCGTTTGAACTCTTGCTCTTGAGCCTCGTCCAGATTACGGTACTTGGCAACGAATCCCGCGAGCAGATTCCTGCGGACATCATTTTCTCGGCTCTCGGCCACTCTTTGCAAGTCGTGCATGACCAATTCGAGCCGGCGCTCTTTTGGCACTCGCATCATGGCCGAGAGCGCCACACCAAGGAGGCTTTCACCGTTGGCGTATTCCTCGGCGTTCAGGCCAGGAAGCCCGACGTAGGGATACTCAAAGTGCAACACGAGCCGTTCCCAGAGGTGTTCCTCATACACGTCCCAGCCGACGCCCTCTAGCCCGACGTGCAGGTACAAGGCCAAGGACCACACCGGCAGGTGGTAGCGGTCGCGCAGCCCCTTGTAGTAGTCGTACATCCGCGGGCGAAGCCTCGTAATCCGGTCGTCGGCCTCCACCTCGATGTGGATGAGGACGATCCAGCGATCCGGCTCGCCGGACCGCTGCGACGGCACCACTTGCCGAACCGGGACCCTTGCCACCAGGTCCAGGTTGCGTGTCTTTCCTCGGGGCGGGTCGAGGAAGATTTCCTTATCCAGCCACTCGACGTGGTCGAAGTCAAATCGCTCGTACCACTCGGGGAAGAACAGGCGGATGAACTCCCGAAGGAATGCCTGGATCAGCGCCTTGAACTCCTGGTCGTGATCTTCCCGCGGCATCGCCGAATCCCTCCGGTCAATGGTTGAACACGAACTCCAGCGAGTTCATCAAGCTCCACGCCAGGTCTTCCGCCGCCTCGCGCCGCGCGTCGGCGTTCTTCTTCAAATACTCCATCGCGACCTTCTTCTCCTTCTCCGTCGGGTAGCGGCTGTAGAAGGTCAGGTACAATTCCTCCGCCAGCGCCGCGTCATCGGCCTTCTCCTTCACCAGCTTGACCACGGTGCCACCGTCGTGGGCCAGCTTGGCGTGGATTTCCGGCGAGTTGAGGAAGTGCAGCACCTGGGCGACGCCGGGTTCGTGGACGCGCTCGCACTCGCAGGCGCTGGCCCGCACCGGCCGGCCGAACAGCTTCAGGAAGTAGTGCCGCACCTGGCTGTCCCACAGCTGGATCGCCCGCGACCCCGTCGGCACCCCGCTGAACTTCTCCGGCACGCCCGTCGTCTGGCACACCATGTCCAGCAGGACCTCGGCGTCGATGCGCTTGAACAGGGCGCGCGAGGCGTTCTGCTCGTCGCGCTCGTTGGTCGCGTTTGGCTTCGACGCGCGCTGGTAGGCGCGCGACGCCGTGATGGTGCGGATGAGCTGCTTCACGTCGTACTTGCTCTCGACGAACGATTTGGCCAGGGCGTCGAGCAATTCGGGGTTGGTCGGCGGGTTGGTGGCGCGGACGTCATCGACCGGCTCGACCAGGCCGCGGCCGACGAAATGCGCCCACATCCGGTTGGCCAGGTTGTGGGCGAACCACGGGTTGTCCGGCGCGGTCATCCAGTCGGCGAGCGCCGGGCGATTGTCCCCTTTGGAGGGTTCCTTCGGCGGCGTTACCGCGAGGGCGTGGGCGAGGATCGTCTCGCCGGTGCGCGGGTGCCTCGCCTCGGCCGCCCCGCTCGCCAATAGAACCTCGTCGCGCGGCCCGCCGCGGACGGCGACCGGCGCGAAGAACGCCTGCATGCCGTAGTAGTCGGTCTGGCTCCAGCGGTCGAACGGGTGGTGATGGCACTCGGCGCAGGCAATGCGTACGCCGAGGAAGACCTGCGACAGCGTACTGGCCGCCTCGCCGGGCTTCGTCACCGCCTTGTAGAAGTTCGCCGGGCCGACCTCGCCCAGCGGCCCCTCGGCCGTGACGATCTCGCGCACGAAGCGGTCGTACGGCTTGTTCTGCGCCAGGCCCTCGCGCACCCACTTGTAATAGCCGTAGGCCCTCTTGTGGCCGAGCGCCTGCCGCTCGATGCGTAGCAGGTCGGCCCACTTCAGCGCCCAGTAGTCGGCGTACTCCGATCGCTCCAGCAGCTGATCGACGAGGCGGGCTCGCCTGTCGGGGCGCTTGTCGGCGAGGAAGCGCCGCGCTTCGTCGGGCGTCGGCAGCGTGCCGATGACGTCGAGGGAGGCGCGGCGCAGGAAATCGGCGTCGTCGCACATTTCGGAGGGCAGGACGTTGAGTTTGCGCAGCTTCTTGTAGACGAGGCCGTCGAGGAAGTTGTTCTCGGGCAGGTCGGGCCACTTGGCGATGGCCTCGGCGCGCGGCACGACGGCGCGGAAGACGTCCACGGCGTTCATGTAGCTGGCCATGACCGCCGCTTCGCCGGGCACCTCGCCGGCGCTGACTAGGCCGGTGGCGCTGACCGAGGCCAGGCCGTCGTTGTTCGACTGGTAGCGGGCGTGGGCGGTCACGTCGGCTTCGCGGCCGTCGGAGTAGCGGGCGATGACGCGCAGCTGCTGGGTGCCGCGCATGGCCAGTTGCCGCTCCGACGGCTCCACGCGGACGGCCGTCACCTTCGGGTCGTCCGGGTTGCCGAACGGCAGGCCCGCGGCGATCCATTCGCGGATCGTCTCGTACTCGGAGCTGTTACGGGGGATGCGGACGCCGCCGCCGTGCGGTACGCCGCCGGACATTTTGCCCAGCAGCAGGCTGGCGTCCGGCGCCGCGGGGAAGACGCGCCGGCCGCGCCCTTCCTTGACGAGGGCCGTGTAATCGGCGGCCGGGTCGAAGCCGAAGACGCTCAGCTTGAAGCCGTTCTGGCCCTCGGCCTTGCCGTGACAGCCCGACGAGTTGCAGCCGAAGCGGCCGAACAGCGGGATGACGTCGTTCTCGAAGTTGAAGCGCCGCGCCTCGCCACTGCCCTTCACCGTCACCGCGATGCCGGCTTTCTGGCCCGCCGCCTCCACCTCCACCGTCGTCGATCCGTCGGCCACGCCACGAATGACGCCGCTGTCGTTGACCGTCGCGATCTTCGGATCGAGGGCGCGGTAGTGGGCGGCGTGCGTCAGGTCGATGAGCCGCCCGTCGGTCGTTTTCCCGTGGATTAGCAGGGTGTAGACGGCCTTCGGCCCGTTGAGCGACACGGTCGCAGGGTCGGCCGTGATAGCGCTCACCTTCTCCTCGGCGCGCGCCGGGGAAGGCGTGGCCAACAGGCAGGCGAGCAAGAGGAGGGAAAGTTTCCCGTATCGCATAACCGGCGGGCCTCCGCGGGCGGCGGGAGGGAAGAAGCAGGAGGGAGGGCGAGGCGAACACGCTCATTCGTACCACAACCGGGCGAGGATGGGCAAACCTGTTTTCGAGCGCCGAGGCCCGGCTGCTGAGATTGACCCGAATACCTGGTCGAACGTACCATCCTGTCCACTCGTGGGCCGAGTTGGCCCGCGGCGGGATCGCAAGATGTCACCGACAATCGGAGGCGCTCATGGTGCGGAGTATCATCGCGGTGCTGCTGGGGATCATTCTGGCCTTTGTCGTGCTCTTTGCCCTGGAAGGGATTGGGATGCTCGTCTACCCGCTGCCGGAAGGAGTGAGCCCCAACGACACGGAGGCGCTGAAGAAGCTACTGCCGAACATGCCGGTCGGGGCGTTCCTGTTGGTCCTGCTGGGCAACGCGGTGGGCAGCCTGGCCGGCGGATTCCTTGGCGCGTGGATGGCGCGCCGCGCTCAGGCGACGCACGCGCTGATCGTCGGAACGGTCCTGATGTTGATGGGAGTCGCGAATCTGCTGATACTGCCGGGGCATCCCGCCTGGTTCTGGGCGGCGAGCCTGCTGGTGTACCTGCCGCCGGCCTACCTCGGCGCTCGGATGGCGCTACGCCCGCCGGACGCGCCGCAGGTCCAGGCGGCCGAATCCCTGGTCGCGTGAGGTGGCCGCCGATGGTTCTCATCCTATTGGCCGCGGACGCGGGCGGGACGGACGGCGGGTTCCTGTCGTTCTGCCGCAACTGGGGCGACGTGGCCAGCGTCCTGGGGGTTCCTGCTCAGCCTGTCGAGCATCGTCGTCGCGCTCGTCGGGTTTTTCCTGACGCTGCGCGGGCAGCGGAAGATTCGCGAGGCGGCGGAGGGAGCCGCTCGGCAGGCCGCGCGTCAGATTGCGGTCGCCGAGGTCGGCACGCTGATCCGGCAGGTGGAGGGCGTGCGCGACGCGGTGAGGCATCAGATTTGGTACGCCGCAATCATCCGCGGTGGAGAGGGGCGACACGTCGCGTTGTCGCTGGCGACCAACCCCATCCTGGACGAACAGAGGCAGTTGTCCGTGAGCTGGGTAGCGGATAGTCTCCGCATGATGGTACAATACATTGAGCAGCGCTTGCTACCGCAAGGGCACGGCGCCGGCAAACTCGCGGCGCAATACCGGCGCGAGTTGGATAGGGCCGGGCAGGTTCTCGGCGAGCTACGCGGGTGGCTTCAGCACGGTGAGAGGGAGACGTGACCATGCGCTACACCCCGGAATTCTGGCGGCGCTTCGTGACCTTCCTGCGGACTGCCACCGAGCAGGACCGGCTGTGGTGGTGGGAGTCGCTCGACGAACCGCCCCGGATGTGTTCTTACTACCCCGACGGGATGGTCCACCTTATGCTGCCTGAGGAGGGCGGTTCGGATCATGACGTGGTCACCTTTGGTCCGTGGCACGAAATTGACGGCGTCTTCCACCCCGAGATGCCCGAGGACCGGGCGCTGGTCGAAAGTCTCTACCGCGTCGCCGACCGGATGAAGCGGGAACGTGAAGAGGACATTCACGATATTGTTCGCGGTAGGCCCGTGCTGAAACTCCAGCAGATCAAGCGCGACATCGCGAAGGAAGTGGAAGGGGTGAACGGCGGAAGCGGCGCGGTCGGCGTGAAGGCACGTCAGTGAGGCGTGGTTTCGGATTCGTGGTAGTGCGGACCGAAGAGCCAAGGAGGCATTCATGAAGTGGTTTCCGTTCGTGTTCTGCTGCTGTCTGCTCCTCATCGGCGGAGAATCCACGGCGGCGGAACCCAAAGGCAAGGCGGCACGGGAGTTGAAGTGGGCCAAAGGGATCGCCGACGATTTCTGGGACGCAATGCTTGGCGAGGACTCCGGTGCGGCGGCAGCGGGATTGTTGAGCCCCGAGTTACGCCAAACTCTACAGAAGGACAAAGACGGCGAAATCAAGCTCCTCTCGGCCATTCAGTGGGAATGCACGTATCTGTTCGGCAAGAAGCTGAAAGCCGATTTTACATCGCAGGAACTTGCGCCGGACAAGAAGGAGGCCGTCTTCAAGGGAACGCTGTCCGAGAAGGCCGTCGTGAAGGCGGACTTTACCCTGCGTGTCGCCAAGGAAGGCGGGTCCGGGAAGTGGAGTATCCGCTTTATCCGGCTCAATCCGCGTGATAGCACGCCACCGCCCGCGGCCCCTGCCCCAGCACCGGCTCGCTCTCCCGACACTCCGCGGTAGCCAGCGGGCAGCGCGGGTGGAAGCGACATCCCGCCGGCACGTCGCGCGGGCTCGGCACCTCGCCAGCCAAAATGATCCGCCGCCGCTGCCGCCCCGGGTCCGCCACCGGCACGGCCGACAGCAGCGCCTGAGTGTACGGGTGCCGCGGGTTGGCAAACACCTCCTCCGTCGGCCCGATTTCCACGATCTTGCCGAGGTACATCACCGCCGTCCGGTGGGCGATGTGCCGCACCACCGCGAGGTTATGGGCCACGAACAGGTAAGCCACGCCGAGCCGCTGCTGCAAATCTTGTAGCAGGTTGAGCACCTGCGCCTGCACGCTCACGTCCAGCGCCGACACCGGCTCGTCGGCGACGATCAGTTGCGGGCCGGTCGCCAGGGCGCGGGCGATGACGACGCGCTGCCGCTGTCCGCCGCTGAACTCGTGCGGGTAGCGGTTGGCATACTCCGGGCGCAGGCCGACCATCTCCAGCAGAGACGCGACGCGCTTGGAGAATTCCTCCTTCGGACACAGGCGATGGACCAGCAGCGGCTCCGCCACCGCCTGGCCGATGGTCATGCGCGGGTTGAGGGCGGCGAACGGGTCCTGGAAGACGATTTGCATCTGTCGCCGCAGGTCGCGCAGCTCGTGCCGGGACAGGGCCAGCACGTCGCGCCCGACGAAGCAGACGCTTCCCGAGGTCGGCTCGATAAGGCGCAGGATGCAGCGGCCCAACGTGCTCTTGCCGCAGCCGCTCTCGCCGACCAGCGCCAGCGTCTCGCCGGCGCGCAGCGCCAGGCTGACGCCGTCCACCGCGCGGACGGCACCGAAGTGCTTGACAAGATTTTCGACTTCCAGGAGCGCCGTCATGTCGTCCACTCCCCGGCGCGGCCACAGCGGACCCAGTGCCCGGCCTCCCATTCGCGCAGCTCCTGCGGCTCCCGGCACGGCTCCAGGGCGTGCGGGCAGCGCGGGGCGAACCGGCAGCCCGACGGGTAGCGCGTCGGGTCGGGCACCGCTCCCTCAATGGTCGCGAGGCGCCGTCCGGCCTGGCCATCGACGCGCGGCACGGCCGACAGCAGCGCCCGCGTGTACGGGTGCAGCGGCCGGCGGAATAGTGCCGCCACGCCGGCCGACTCCACCACCTGCCCCGCGTACAGCACCGCCACGCGATGGGCCAGCTCCGCCACCACGCCGAGGTCGTGCGTGATAAGCAGGATCGATAATCGCCGCTCCTCGCGCAAGCGCAGCAACAGGTCGATGATCTGCGCTTGCAAGGTCACGTCGAGCGCCGTCGTCGGCTCGTCGGCGATGAGCAGCGGCGGCCGGCACGCCAGCGCCGCCGCGATCATGGCCCGCTGCCGCATGCCGCCGCTGAGCTGGTGCGGGTATTCCGACGCCCGCCGTCTCGGGTCGGCGATGCCGACTTCGCGCAGCGCTTCGACGGTGCGCTCCCAGGCGGCGCGGCGGCCGAGTCCTTCGTGCAGCCGCAGCCCCTCGGCCACCTGCTCGCCGACAGGCCAGACCGGGTTGAGGGCGGTCAGGGGGTCCTGGAAGACGACGCCGACCTCCTTGCCGCGCACCTGGCGCATCTCGCGCTCGGAAAGGCGCGTCAGCTCGCGGCGGTGCAGGGCGATGCTCTCCGCTTCCACGACCGCGGCCGGCGGCGTCAGGCGCAGGACCGACAGCGCCGTCAGCGTCTTGCCGCAGCCGCTCTCGCCGACCAGCGCCAGCGTCTCGCCCTCGGCGACCGTGAAGGAGACCCCGTCCACCGCGGGGGCGGCGCCGAAGCGGACGGACAGGTTGCGGATGTCGAGGAGGGGTTGCATCGAACGCTAAGCCGCAAGCGGCTAGGCTCCCTTGATCCGCGGATCGACCAGCCGATACACGCAATCGACCACCAGGTTCGCGGTCACCACCAGCAGCGCCGCGAACAGCACGGTCCCCATGATCATGGGGACGTCCAGGTTCAGGACCGCTTGCAGCGACAGCGCCCCGAGTCCCGGCAGGGCGAAGACGCTCTCGGTGAAGACGACGCCGCCGAGCAGGCCGGCCATGTCCATGCCGAGCACCGTCAGCACCGGCAGGCAGGCGTTGCGCAGGCCGTGCTTGAACAGCACCACCGGCTCCGACAGCCCGCGCGCCCGCGCCGCCCGGATGTAGTCCTGGTTCAGGACATCCAGCATGTTACTGTGGACCAGCCGGGCGTAATATCCCACCCCGACGATCCCCAGCGTCACTGACGGCAGGATCAGGCTCGTCCACGAGAAGAGGCCGGCCACCGGGAACCAGCCGAGGCGGTAGGCCAGCTCGAACTGCAGCATCCGGCCGAGCCAGAACGTCGGCACCGACACCGTCACCGTCGCCAGGACCAGCGTCACGCGGTCGATGGGCTTGTCGCGGTGCTTCGCCGTCAGGACGCCGAGCGGGATGCTGACCACCAGCCAGATGAGCAGCCCGCCGAGCGACAGGGCCAGCGTCGCCGGGAAGCGCGCGAGGATCGCCTCGATCACCGGCTCCCGGGTCACGTTGGAGCGGCCCAGGTCGCCGCGCAGGGCATTGCCGAGGAAGCGGAGGTATTGCGTCGCCAGCGGGTCATCAAGGTGCAACTCGCGCCGGAGGGCCTCCTGCGTCGCCTTGTCGGCGTGCGGCCCGGCGAAGGCTTTGATCGGGTCGGCCGGCACGGCGTGCGCGATCAGGAACACGATCAGCGACGTGCCCAGCAGCGTCAGCGCCGCCCACAGCAGACGTCTCAAGAGGCGGACGATCATGCCCGCTCCAGCCAAAGGTTCTCGTAGCGGACGAACCACATCGGGTGCAGCGTGAATCCCTTCACCCGCGGCTGACACATGCGGTATTCCTTGGGGTGGATCAAGACGCACACCGGCGCGTCCTCCAGGATGAGGTCTTCCGCCCGGCGGTACAGGTCGGCGCGCGCCGCCTCGTCGGTCGCGACGGCGGCCCGGTGCAGCAGTTCGTTGACGTCCTCGTTGTTGTAGAACGAGGCGTTGGTGCATTCCTCCTCCGCGATCTTCGACCCGTCGCAGAGCGTCCCGAGGAAGTCGCTGGCGTCGGGGTAGTCCTCGGTCCAGCCGTACATCGAAAACGCGACGGTCCGGCGCCGCGCGGTCGCCTCGTTGAAGATGCTCTCGGCCACCTGCTTGAGGTTGGCCCGGATGCCGACCTTCTTCAGGTCCTGCTGCGCGACCTGGCAAATCTGCCCCCAGTGGGGCACGTCGGTCGGATACCAGAGTTCGACCGCGAACCCGTCCGGGTAGCCGGCCTCCTGCAGCATGCGCTTCGCCCGCCCCGGGTCATAGCCGTACCCCTTGCGGCCGGGGTCGTGGCCGAAGACCCCCGGCGGGACGAGGCCCTGGGCCGGAATGCCGGCGCCGCTGGTAAACTGCACGATCCGCTCGCGGTTGACGGCGTAAGAGACAGCCTGGCGCACGCGCGGGTCGGTGAACGGCTCCATCTCGCAGTTCATGCTGAGGAAGTCCGTCTCCTGCAGCAGCAGCGAGCGGACCTGCGGCGACCAGCGCGGGTCGCGGCTGAGGCGCACTAGGTCGGGCAGGGGGATGTTCAGCAGGTCCAACTCGCCGCGCTCGAACATCATCGTTTGCGTCATCAGGTCGTAACCGATAAGCATCTCGATGCGGTCGAGGCCGGGCCGGGCCGGACCCTGGAACATCGGATTGCGCCCGAAGCCCAGGCGCTGGCCCCGCTGCCACTCGTCCAGGAGAAACGGCCCGGTGCCGCACGGGTTGCGGGAGAACACCTCGCCGTGGCGCTCGACCTCCTCGCGCGGGACGGGATAGGTATAGGGCAGGGTGAGCAGCCAGAGGAAGGCGAGGTCGGGCTTCTCCAGCTCGATCCGCAAGGTGCAGCGGTCGAGGGCACGCACCCCCTCCAGCCGTCTCGGCTCCGCGAGCCGCTCTCGCCGGCCCGTTCCTTGCTCTTCTGCGTCTCGCTGACGTGCCTCTCCGAACGGCTCCGCCCCGCGCAGGTTGCGCAGGAACGTGGTCCCGACCGATTTCGTGGCAGGCTCGAAGATGCGCTCGATGGCATAGACGAAGTCGTCGGCCGTCAACTCCCGGCCGTTGGCGAATCGGACGCCCTGTCGGATGGTGAATGTGTAGGAGAGCCGGTCGGCGGACACCTCGGGCATTTCGGCGGCCAGCCACGGCACCAGTTTCAGGTCGTCGTCGCAGTCGAGCAGGCCGCCGTAGAGGATGCGCATGACCTGGAGGGTGCTGGCGTCGAAGCACTGGGCCGGGTCCAGCGACTTGAAATCGGTCTCGTAGGCCAGGCGCAGGGTGCCCGCGCTCTGCGCGCCGTGGCCGCAGCCGGGGAGAAGTGCGGCCGCCGGGGCGGCGAGGGCGGCGAGGAAGGAACGGCGGTCCACGTCAGGCCCTCTTCTTGTGATACGGGTCGAGCACGTCCTGCAACCCCTGCCCCAGCAGGTTGAAGCCGAGGACCGCCAGCACGATCGCCACTCCGGGCGGGATGACCAGCCACGGGGCGACGAGCAGGTACGGCTGGCCGTCCGAGATCATGTTGCCCCACGACGGCGCCGGCTTCGGCACGCCCCAGCCGAGGTAGCCCAGGCCCGCCTCGAACAGGATCGTGCCGGCCACGCTCATCGTGGCCAGGACGATGAGCGCCGGCAGCACGTTGGGGAGAATGTGCCGCCAGACGATGCGCCGGTCGGAGCAGCCGACGGCCCGCGCCGCCTCGACGAAAGCCCGCTCCTTGAGCGACAGCACCTGCGCGCGCACCACCCGCGCGATACCGGTCCAGCTCACCACGCCGATCACCAGGCACACGCTGAGCAGGCCGCGCTCCAGCCTGATCTCGACCGGCCGGCTCAGGAGCACCTTGCCGTCCATCAGCCCGGCGAGAGCCAGGGCCAACAGCAGGGCCGGCAGGGCGAGCACGACGTCGGTGAGGCGCATGAGCAGACCATCGACCCAGCCGCCGTAGTAGCCGGCGTAGAGGCCGACGAGGACGCCGATGACCAGTGCCGTCAGCATGGCGACGGCGCCGACCGTCAGCGAGATGCGCGTGCCGTGCAGCACGCGGCTCAGGACGTCGCGGCCGAGGTTGTCGCTGCCGAGGGGGAACTGCCGGCACGGGGCGCGGGGCATGCCGTCGGCGTCGAGGCCGTCTTCGAGCTGCTGGTCGGGGGCGGACGGCGCCAGTCCGTCGGCGAAGGCGGCGATGAACAGGAAGAAGGCGATGACAGCCAAGCCGGCGGCGACGAGGCGGTTGCCGAGGGCGGCGCGCCAGGCGGCCGGGGCGACGGGCAGGTCGGCGGCGGCTTCGGCGGTGCTCACGCGCGGCTCTCGGACTCGGGCGGCAGGGGGGTGGCCCCGGGCGGCGGCGTGCCGTGGCCGGAGCGGATGTACGCGGCCCGGCGGCGCTCGTACTCCGGCGGGCTCAGTTGTTCCAGCTCGGTTTCGCCTCCCTCGACGGCCTGGCCGTGCAACTGCTTGAGGAACGGGATGCACCAGCCGCAACCGGTGCCGGCGCCGCCGCACCCGGACAATTGCGACGGCACCCGGGGCTTATTGATGCGGATGAAGTTGACCAGCTTGCGGCGGGTCACGTGGAAGCAGTAGCACACCTTGGCGTCGAGGTCCATGAGGCCATGATACGTCGGGGACGCCTGGCGTGGAACGCCGGTCACCAATAGCACTCCCCTCGCCCCTGTACTCCGCAATAGTGTTCGGCACGAGCAATCCCACGGGCTTGTCCCGTGGTTGGTTAGGATCGCTGCTACTGGGGGGGGGCGCGCTCCCGAGCAATCCCACGGGCTTGTCCCGTGGTTGCTTAGGATCGCTGCTACTGGCGGGCGCCGGGCAGGTGTAGCAACGAACGTGAGCCTCCACGGGGCAAGCCCGTGGCATCGCCTGG
>Ga0116219_10000752_pt1 | contig 32658 bp, 30 predicted proteins | sample Sb_taG_4_FD_91019 | JGI IMG/M metagenome (GOLD analysis project Ga0116219, IMG submission 91019) | Peat soil microbial communities from Weissenstadt, Germany - Sb_50d_6_BS metaG | ecosystem: Environmental > Terrestrial > Soil > Wetlands > Peat | place: Germany: Weissenstadt | collected 2010-09-21 | reverse complement strand
TTCCCGATCCGCCCATGAAGCCGGAGTACTTCAAGAAGATCGGCGATGCGGGCTTCAAGAATGTTCGGCTGGTGATCCGCTGGTCGTCATACGCGCAGCAGGGGGCCCCGTACACCATCGACCCCGGATTCTTGAAGAAGGTGGACTGGGCGGTGGAGCAGTCCCTTGCCAACAAGCTCGCCGTGGTCCTCGATTTCCACTACTATCCCTTCATCAGCTTCACCGGCACGGAGACCAGCCAGGCAGACCCGCAAGAGAACCGCACCCGCTTTCTGGCCCTATGGCGGCAGGTGGCCGAGCACTACCGGCAGGCGCCACCCGAGGTGATGTTCGGCGTGCTCAACGAGCCCAGCCGGCCGAACCTGGGAATCGACGGCTGGAACGCCCTGGTGGCGGATACGATCCCGCTGCTCCGCAGCAGCAACCCCGACCGCACGCTGCTCGTCCAAACCGCCAATGGCGGCGGATTCGGAGCGATCGAAAACCTCCGCATTCCGGAGAGCGAGCACAACACGATCGTCGAAGTACACAACTACGACCCCGGCCGCTTCACCCACCAGCAGGCATCGTGGTCGTCCAACCGAATCTACAAAGACGTCCATTGGACCGGAACGCCCGAAGAGAAGGCGGCGGTAGACGAGGCGTTCGCCAAGGTCGCGGCGTGGGCGAAGAAGAACAACCGCCCGCTCTACCTCGGCGAGTTCGGAGCGTATCAGGCGGCCGACATGCCCTCCCGCGTCCAATGGACCACCTACGTCGCCCGCACGGCTGAAAAGTACGGCATGAGCTTCGCCTACTGGGGCTTCTGGCGCTGCGGCTTCGACATCTTCGACGCCAAGACCGAGACCTGGACCGAGCCCCTGCTCAAAGCGCTCGTGCCGTAGGGACCACTGGCGGCAAGTTGCTTCCGCCGGCGACAAACCGCATCTTCCGTTCCTCCGACGGCCAGGTCTGGGCCGGCGTCCTCGCCGAGGGCGACCTCTCCTTCCTCCCCCTCCATTCCGCCGACTTCCGCGACTTCCTCCTCCAGACCTTCTTCCGCGTCTACCAGTTCTTCCCCGCCCCCGCCGACTCCGTCCCTCGAAAACGCCCCATCACCCTGTCACCCAGTCACCCCGTCACGCACCGCCCTTCCGGCGCGTTTCCGAGCCACGCGCGTCAGTGATCTCCCACTCGGGCTTCTCCCATACTCCCAAAGGTCCGGTACTACCAATCCGGACGGCGCCACCACCTGTCCTGGTATTCTCGATAAAGGTGAAGGACATACCTGTGCAATTTCGTCTCGCCGCCCTCGCGGTGCTGGTGCCGCTGATCCTGGCCGCGCAGAACCTGAAGGATTTTGAAAAGAAAGTAACCGAGTTTACCCTGCCGAACGGGCTCCATTTTATCGTCGTCGAGCGGCATGAGGCGCCCGCCGTCTCCTTTCACACGCGCGTGAACGCCGGGTCGGTCAATGATCCCGCGGGCCAGGCCGGCATGGCCCGCATGTTGGAGCGCATGGCGTTCAAAGGCACGGAATCCGTCGGAAGCGTGGACTGGCCCAGCGAGAAAAAAGCCCTGGACGCCATCGAAGAGATTTACGACCGCATCGATGCGGAGCGGAACCGGGGCCCCCTGGCGAGCGAAGGGAAGATCGGCGGCATCGAAACCCAGCTGAGAATGGCGATCGACAGCGCCCAGGCCTTCGCGGCGCCCAATCCGTACTGGGGGATTATCGAGGCGAACGGCGGCGTGGCCCTGAAAGCGGCAGCTTCCCCCGATGCCACGGAGTATTCCTGCAGCCTGCCTTCCAATCGCATCGAGCTGTGGTTCCTGATGGAATCGCAGCGCTTCCTGAACCCCGTGTTCCGCGACTTTTACAAAGAGCGCAGCGCCCTGATGGAAGAAAACCGCGCGCGCCTGGAAACCGACGCGCAGGCGCATCTGCTCCAGGAGCTGCTTTCGACCGCTTTCGAGGCGCACCCGTACCGCAATCCATCCGGCGGATGGCCGGGCGATCTCGCCGCCCTCCGGGCCTCGGAGGCCAGGCGCTTCTTCCAGGAGTATTTCGTTGCGGCCAACGTCTCGATCACCCTGGCTGGGGACATAAACCCGGCTGAAGCGCGGCGCCTGGCCGACCGCTACTTCGGTCCCATGCCGGCGCGCCCGCTGCCGCCCGCGGTGCATACCAGCGAGCCGCCGCAGCCTGGTCCCAAGACCGCGGCCGTGATCGGGGCCGGCCAGCCCATGGCGTTCATCGGCTACAAACGGCCCGACCAATACGACCCCGACAGTGCGGTCTACGATGTGATGCAACTGCTGCTCTCGGAAGGACCGAGCGGCTTGCTGTACAAGAACCTTGTGGAGGGCAGCAGGATTTCGCTGGCGGCGCAGTCCGTGTCCGCCGTTCCGGCGGCGCGCTACCCTGGCCTCTTCGCTTTCTTTCTGGTGCCCTCGCCGGGGCATACCGTGGAGGAGAACGAGAAAGCGCTGAACGATCTGCTGGCGCGAATCCAGCAAGACGGGGTAGCCGAGGCGGCGCTGGCGCGCGCCAAGACACAAGCCCACGCCGCGGTGGTCCGGCGCCTGGCGACCAATGCCGGGCTGGCTGCCCTGTTCACCACGTTTCATGCCAACTTCGGCGATTGGCGAAGGCTCTTCACTTCGCTCGATGACATCGACAAAGTCACGCTCCTGGATATACAGCGCACCGCGCAGCGCTGCTTTGTTCCCGTCAACCGGACGCTGGCCTACGCGGTTGCCGGGCAGCCTCGAGGAGACAGGCAATGAGAATGGCGCTTGCGTTACTGGCCGTGACCGCCCTGCTGGCCCAGCCACAGCCGCCGGTCAGGGCCGCGAGGCCCTCGGCCGCAGCCCGGCCCGCGGCGGCCGCAACTTCACCCAGGGATCTCAAATATCCGCCTCTCGCTCCCATTCCGGCGCCCAAAGTCGAGAGCTTTACGCTGGCCAACGGAATAAAGCTGTACCTCATCGAAGACCACGAGCTGCCGCTGGTCGCCGGAACGGCCATGGTGCGTACCGGCAATCTCTTCGATCCCGGCGAAAAAATCGGCCTGGCCACCTTGACCGGAATGACCATCCGGACCGGCGGCACCATATCCAGGACCGGCGACGAATTGGCTGTGGAACTGGAAAACATCGCGGCCACCATCGACAGCGAGATCGGTGAGAGTTCCGGGGCGGTCACTTTCTCGGCGCTGAAGGCTGGCGCCGATCGGGTGCTGGCCCTTTTCCACGAAGTGCTCACCGCGCCCGCCTTCCGGCAGGACAAGCTCGACCTGGCCAAAGCCCGGCTTCACAACCTGGTTGCGCGCCGCAACGACAACCCGGACGGCATCGCGCGAATGGAGTTGCTCGCCAGGCTCGTTGGCAAGGACACTCCTTACGGATGGGCCATGCAACATGCCACCATCGACCGCATCAACCGCGGGGATGTCCAGCGCTTCTACCGCCGCTATTTCTTCCCGGCCAACACCCTGCTCGGCCTCTTCGGGGATTTTGACGCGGCGGAGATGAAAGCCAGGGTCGAGAAGCTGTTCGCCGGCTGGACCGTGCAACAGCCCGCGGTTCCGGAGTTTCCGAAGGTCGGCCCCGCGCCGGCGGGCGGTACCTTTCTGGCCGTGAAGGCGGATGTCACCCGGACGTTCTTCGCCCTGGGCCAGCGCGGCGGCGAGTTACGCGACAAGGACTATCCGGCGCTGGTGGTCATGGGCACCATCCTGGGGGGCGGCGGGTTCCCAAGCCGCCTCTCCCAGCGGCTCGCCGGAAAGGCGGGGAACGCATACGAAATTGCGGCGGGCTGGGGCGCTAATTTCGACCATCCCGGCGTCTTCAACATTTCCGGCAGCGTCAAATCGCTCTCCACCGTGGACACCATCAAGGCCATCCGCGAGGAAGTGGAGCGCCTGCGCACCACCGAAGTCACCGACGAGGAGTTGAAGGGCGCCAGGGACGCGGCGCTGAGCAGCCTGGTGTTTGCCTTCGACAACAAAGTCAACTCTTTGAACCGGATCTTGGCTTATGAGTATTTTGGTTACCCTGGGGATTTCGTCCAGAAGTATCAGAGCGGCCTCGCGGCGGTGACCCGCGCGGACGTTCTGCGGGTCGCCAGGGAGCGTCTGGACCCCGCCAGGTTTACCGTCGTGGCCGTGGGCAATCCTCAGGACTTCGGGACGCAGCTCGATGCGCTGGGATCGCCCGTCGCCGCCATCGACCTGGCCATTCCGCCGTCCAAAACCGAGGCCGCCGCAACCGATACGGCGAGCCTGGCGAAGGGCAAGGAAATTCTCCTTCGGGCGCAGCAGGCCGTGGGTGGAGCCGATCGCCTGGCGGCCGTGAAGGACTCGGTGCGGATTGGGCAGCTCAACGGGGCAGCCACCGCCGTGCAAGTGAAGCAGACCGAACAGTGGATCTCGCCGTCCAATTGGCGGCGGGACCAGGAAAGACCCGGCGCCAGAATCACCGTCTACTGGGATGGCAAGGCCGGATGGGTCGCGGCCCCGCAAGTCTTCTCGGCCCTGGACGCACGGCAGAATCGGGAGGCGCAAATGCAGGCCTTCCGGGAGTATTTTCCGCTGCTGCTGAGCGACCGGCTGGAGGGGCGCACGGTCAGCGCGCTGGACGAGACCACCGTGGAGATCAGCGACAAGAATGGCAACCTGTTGCAGTTGGTGACCGATTCCGAAACCGGGCTGCCGGCCAAAGTGCTATACCGGGAGGTGGACGCCGTGGGCGCATCCAACGCCGTGGAGGAGGATTTTTCGGACTTTCGCGTGGTCTCCGGGATCAAGATGCCCCACAAGATCGGCATTTTCCACAACGGCCAGAAGTTCGCGGACGTCACAGTAACGGAGACCCGCCTCAACAGCGGGCTGAAGGTACAGGATCTGGGTAGACGGCCATGAAGTGGTGGATTTTTGTCTTGTTGGCGGGCTGCGCTGCAGGCTCCGCCGTGGCGGCGGAAACGCGGCAGGAGCGGGGCAAGCGCGTGGTGGATGAAGCCTTGCAGGCACTCGGGGGCAACCAATTCCTCCACATGGAAGACCGCGTGGAAAGCGGGCGCGCCTATTCGTTCTACAACCGGCAGTTGACCGGGCTTTCGGTGGCTAAGATCTATACGCGCTACCTGGCGCCCGATCCGGGGAAGGTCGCCCTCCGCGAGCGGGACGCCTTCGGCAGGGACGAAGCCAGCGCCCAGCTGTTCACCGAGACCGAAGGGTGGGAGATCACCTTCCGCGGAGCGCGCCCGCTCGACGACCAGCGCGTGGCGCGGTTCAAGGACAGCACCCTGCGGAACGTCCTCTACATTCTGCGCCAGCGGCTGGGCGAGCCGGAGATGAGTTTCTACTCCGAGGGCACGGATTTCTGGGAAAACCGGCCGATGGAGATTGTGGACATCACGGACGCCGAGAATCTCACGGTGACGGTTTACTTCGATCAGTTGACCAAGCTGCCGGTGCGCCAGGTCTTCCGCCGGCGCAACGAGGAATACAAGGATTTCGATACCGAAGAGACCGTGTTCGCCAATTACCGCGACGTGGGCGGCGGCGTGAAGTGGCCCTGCTCGCTGCTGCGCAAGCGCAACGGCGACAAGATCTTCGAGATGTATTCGGATTCCGTCGAGATCAACAAGGATTTGAAGGACAACCTGTTCCTGGTGCCCGGAAATGCGAAGATGCTCCCCAAGGCGAAGTAGGGCATGCTTCAGCTCAATGCCATTTGGTTTTCCCAGGGTTGCGAATCCTGCGGAAATCGTGGGGCGGGCAATCTTGCCCGCAGCCGCCTTTTAGGCGGCTCTTTCTGGCAATGAACGAGCCCTTGTGCTCGGCAAGGCCGGCTGAAAGCCGGCTGCAGCCAGGATTGGCTGCCCCACTATTTGTGCAGATGTTCGGTAGAGCGAAAACCAAGTGGCATTGTGCTTCAGCTTGCCACGCCCGCTTGCGGGCGCGTCTTGTTAAGGAGCGGTGGCTTTCAAATACTGGCCCACGTTCTCCCGGGTCACCAGATGGAACGGAATCATCGTCTCTTTGTCGAAGGGCTGTTTGCGAACGATCCTGACGGCCGTTTCGATGGCCGTGCCGCCCTGGCCCCTGGCGTCCTGAAACACCGTGGCATCCAGACGGCCATCCCGTACGGCCTGGAGCGCGTCGGCGATGGCGTCCACGCCGACCACCAGGACCTTGCCCTTGCGCCTCGCCTGCTCCAGCGAGATGAGAGCGCCCATGGCCATTTCGTCGTTTTGCGCGAAGACCGCGTTGATGCGGTCGCCGAACGACTGGATCCAGTTTTCCATGAGGGCCATGGCCTTGGCGCGGTCCCACTCGGCGGTCTGGTCGGCCAGCAGTTTCAGGCCGGGCGTTTTGGCGAGGACTTCGCGGGCGCCCTGGTCGCGCTTGATCTGCGCGGCCTGGCCCATGTAGCCGTGCATCATGACCACGCCGCCGCTGCCGCCCAGGCGCTGCGCGATGTAGCTCATAGCGATGCGGGCGGCGTCCTCGTCGCGCGATCCGACGAACGCCGTGGGCGGGGTCCTGGTCTCGGAGTTCACGTTGACCACGGGAATTCCCGCGGCCAGCGCTTTGTCGACGGCCGGCGAGCTGGCTTCGACTTCGCACGGGTTGAGGACGATGGCGTCCACCTTCTGGGCGACGAAGGACTCCACCTGCTGGACCTGTTTTTCGGCGCTCCGCTGGGCGTCGTTGACGATCAGCTCCACGCCGAGCTGGCGAGCCTTTTCGTCCATCGATTTGTTGAGCATCACGATGAACTCGTTGGAGACGTTCATGAGCGAGACGCCGATGACGGTCTTCTTCCCGGAGGCGCCGCGCTGGCCCGAGCAGCCCTGGAGGATGCATGCCGCGGCGGCCAGCGCGGCGATGAAGCCGTTCATTCGGATCATGACCTGTCTTTGCTCCTGTCCAGCCAGACCGCGCCGACGATGATCAGCCCTTTGATGACCTGCTGGTAATAAGAGGATACATTGAGCAGGTCGAGCCCGTTGTTGATCACGCCGATGAGCAGGGCGCCCAAAACCGCGCAGCCCACGCCGCCGACCCCGCCGTTGAGGCTCGTGCCGCCGATCACCACCGCGGCGATGGCGTCCAGCTCGTAGCCTATTCCGGCGTTGGGCTGGCCGGTGGTGATGCGCGAGGCCAGCACCACGCCGGCCAGCCCCGCGAGCGAGCCCGAGACCACGTAGGCGATCGTCTTGACCGCACCAACGTGCACTCCCGAGGCGCGGGCGGCGTTCTCGTTTCCGCCGACGGCGTAGATGCGGCGTCCCAGGCGCATGTTCTTCAGGAACACGTGGGCAGTCAGCGCGACCAGGAAGAAGATCACGATCGGCACAGGCACCCCGGCGAAGTCGCCGCCGCCGATCCGGGCAAATGCCGGGCCCAGGTTGGAGACCGGCCGTCCGTGGCTGATCAGGAGCGCGAGGCCGCGGGCCGAGGTCATGGTTCCCAGCGTGACGATAAACGGCGCGACCCGCCCGCGGGTGACCACCAGGCCGTTGGCCGCGCCGCAACAGGCGCCGGCGAGGATGCCCATCGCGAGCGGCGCCAGCACGGTGGCCTGGCCCGGGTGCGCGAACGAAGCGGCGATTACCCCGGTGAGGGCCACCACCGAGCCGAGCGAGAGATCCACGCCGCCGGTCAGCAGGACGAAGGTCACCCCGACGGCCAGGATGCCGTTGATGGAGATCTGGCGGACCAGGTTTACCAGGTTGGCGACCGTCAGAAAGTTCGGCCGCTCGAGCGACAGGGCGCCCATCAGGGCCACCAGCGCCAGGGCGAGCCCCAGTTGCGCCGGCCAGGGTTTCTTCGTGGTTGCCGGCATAGGCGATCAGTTCGGCATGGCGTACGCCAGGATTTCTTCGGGCGTGGATTCGCCGGGCGACACTTCGGCCACCGCGGCGCCCTGCCGCATTACCAGGACGCGGTCGCTCAGCGACAGGATTTCGTTCATCTCGGAGGATACCAGCAGGATGGCTTTGCCTTCGCGGGCGAGGCGGGCGATCAGCTGGTAGATTTCGTTCTTGGCGCCGACGTCGATGCCGCGGGTCGGCTCGTCGAGGATCAGGATGCGCGGATCCGCGAGCAGGGCCCTGGCGATTACGACCTTTTGCTGGTTGCCGCCGCTCAGGTTTTTGACCGGCTGGTCGCGGCCCGAGGTGCGCACGGCAAAGCCGCGGATCTGCTCGTCGGCGGCGGCTTCTTCGGCGCGGCGGCGGATGAACGGACCGTAGCCGTAGCGGGCCAGGCTGGAAAGCGTGACGTTCTCCTTGAGGGACATCTCGGGGACGAGACCGTATTGCTTGCGGTCCTCCGTAACCATGGCGATCCCGTGCGACAGGGCGTCCGCAGGGGAGTTGATGCGGACCGCGCGGCCATCCACCAGGATCGTGCCGGAGGCGGCGGGAGCGAGTCCGTAAATGGCCGCGGCAACGTCGGTGCGGCCGGCGCCCATCAGGCCGGCGAGCCCCAGAATCTCGCCGCGCCGGAGGACGAAGCTGACGTCGCGAAACCGGCCGGGGCGGGTCAGGCCGCGCACTTCGAGAATTACATCGCCCGCCCGCGAGGGCGCTTTTGCGACCGAGGTGTCGAGCGCACGTCCCACCATCAGGGCGATCAGCCGCTTCTCGTCCATCTGGCCGGCGGCTTCGGTGGCGACGTGGCAGCCGTCGCGGAGCACCGTGATGGCATCGGCCAGCCGGAAGATTTCCTGCATGCGGTGAGTGATGTAGAGGATGGTCACGCCGCGCTGTTTCAAGTCGCCGATGATGCGGAACAGCAGTTCGGCTTCGTGGTCGGAGAGCGCCGAGGTGGGCTCGTCCATGATGATGAGATCGGCCTCGCGGGCCAGGGCTTTGGCGATCTCTACGGACTGTTGTTCCGCGATACTCAAATCGCCCATGCGGCTGGACGGATCGACCGCGACGCCCAGGCGGGCGAGCAATTCCCGGGCCTGGCGGCGCATGGCCGGCTTGTCGAGCCAGCCTGCGAGCCATCGCGACGGCTCTTGTCCCATGCAGACGTTTTCGGCGACCGTCAGATCCGGGAAGGTGAGGAGTTCCTGGTGGATCATGGCGATCCCGCGGCCGTGAAAATGGACCTCGCCTTCGTCGGGCGGGATCAGGCCGGCGATGATCTTCATGAGCGTGGATTTGCCCGCGCCGTTCTCGCCGGTGACGGCGTGAACTTCGCCCCGCTGGACGGACAGCCGGACGCGGTCGAGGGCCTTGATGCCCCAAAAGGATTTGGATACGTCCGCGACTTCGAGTACAGCGTCCATCAGGCCGGGGCCAGCGCCTCGAATTCCGCGAGCGTTTCGGGGATGGCGTCCGCCTGCGTGATGGCGGCGTAGTATTCGGCGGTGAGCCTGGTCTTGGCGGGCAGCCATCGGTAGCCGGGCGTGCCGAAGAGGTCGCGGCGCTGGATCATCTGGCGCCGGCTTTCGGGGAACGGCGAGACGCCGAACTCCATGCCGCGGGTCAGCGCGCGGCCGTTCCACGGAGCGTGGGTCCGGCTGTGGTTTTCCTCCCAGATGCCGAGCCACGGAAAATCGTCGCGGCTCCAAACGTAGCCGAACAGGACTTTCGAAGCCGGCGAATAAGCCAGGAAATATGCCTTGCCGTTTTCAGCCCCGAGGAGGTGGGTGGTGAAGCCGCCGGACGATTGGGCGCTGGTGTATACGCGGAGGTCCTCTTTGCCGCCGTCAGGCTTCGGCAGCCACGGCCAATCGAAATCGCTGCCGTCGGCTACCCCGCGGGATTTGACGGCGGGGACGCGAAATTGAGTCGTGCCGCGCTCCAGGAACGGGGGGCCCAGGGTGACGTGCTGGGTCCACGCGATCGGGCGATCGAGGGGGGACAGGTTCTCCACGGTCTCGCGAAATTGCACGCGCCTGCCGGCGAGCCGGATGCCGCGCTCGAATGCGATTTGCGCGATGGGCATGGCACACCGGGCGGTCATGCCCGCGCCGGTGGCGGCGATATCGTAGGGCACCAGGTTGGCTTCTCCGTGCACGATGATCCCGGCGGCGGCCTCCTCTTCGGAAGGCCCACCGAACAGGTCGAGGCACAGGTTGTGGCCCATGATGCCGGACAACAGGGGGCTTTCGGAGTCGGCGCCATATTCGGGGTGCCGTTCGCGGCTGTAAGAAGTGGGCTCGATGGAGGGCCACGGGGGAATCCACAGCGGACTCACCCCGCTGGCCTTATCGAGGATCTCGGCAATGTGGCCGCCCACGAAGGTGGCGGTTACGCGCACGGAATCGTTCTCGATCCGGGCGGCGCGGCGGTTGTGGAAGCTGGTTTCGATCACGGTTTGACGCCCGGCGGCCCGGAGGACTCGCGAATTTTCAGGGCCGCCTGTAATCGGATGGTAATCGGTTGCGAAGCGTTTTGGGAGGAGCCCTCCTCGATGCGCTGCAGCAGGATGCGGGCGGCGCAGCAACCGATGTCGCGCGCGGGTTGAACCACGGTGGTGACCGCGGGAGTGAACAGGTCGTCGCAGGTCAGCTCGTCGAAGGTGGCGAAGGCAATGTCTTGGGGAGTGCGCAGGCCGCAGTCGCGAAAGGCGCGCAGGACTCCCAGCGCGGTGGGGCCGTTGGTGGAAAAAATCGCGCCGGGCCGGGAGAGCGGGTCGCGCAGGCGAGGGGCGCAGACGGCGGCGACGTCTTCGGGGCGGAGGTTGCCGTGCCAGATGAGTTCGTCTTCGACCTCCAACCCGGCGCCCTCGAGAGCCTGCTTATATCCGTCGAGCCTGCGCCGTTCGTTCTTGAGGCTGATCGGACCGGTGACTATGGCGATGCGGCGGTGGCCCATGGCGATCAGGTGATCGACGCCCATTTTGGCGGCGGCGGTATCCTCCACCGACACCGAGTCCACGGGCACGCGGTCGGGAATCCGGTCGAGGCACACCACCGGGATACCGGCTTCCATGATGCGGGAGATCTGCGCGAGGGGCGACGGCCCCGAGGCCACCACCAACAGAATGCCTTCCACGCGCTGCGAGTGCAGGAGCGAGAGAAGTTCCTTCTGCCGGTCGCCATCGTCGGTGGAGTTGACCGCGATCAGGGAATAGCCGCGCTCGCGGGCCGCATCTTCGGCCCCGCGGATCACCTGCGGGAAGAAGGTGATGGTGAGGTCGGGCACGAGGATGCCGAGCGTGCGGGTCTTGCTGGTCTTCAGGCTCCGCGCAACGTGATTGGGCTGGTAGTTCAAGTCGCGGATGGCGGCGCGGACCTTGAGGCGCAGCGGTTCGGAGACGGGAACGGACTCGTTGATGACGTGGGAGACGGTTCCCACCGAGACGCCCGCCAGCTCCGCGACTTTCTTGATGGTGGGCACGAGGCTACAGTTTCTTCAGCCGGATATTGCGAACTTCGATCTTCATGGGAGGCCCGCGGTGCACCTGAATGCCGATGAGGCCGTCCATCTTGCGGTTGGCGGTGTCGTCGTCGATCAGCTCGCTCATGAGGTGGCCGTTGAGCACCTGGAGGAGAATGTTGCCGCGGGCGATGATGTGCAGATCGTTCCAATCGGCGCCCTTGATGAATCCCTTGAGGGCCTCGCTGTCGCCCAGCGAGCCGACGAGCTGGGGCTTCTTGCCGTCGCCGATGTAGGTGACCTGGCCGCGCATGGCCACGAAGCCGCGGCCGCGCTCCTCGTAGATCTGGCCGGTGAATTGCTGCTCGCCGTCCATATCGGCCTGGTAGCCTTTCATGGCCCACTTGATGTCGGGCAGCTCGATGCTGCGGTACTGGATGCCGCTGTTGAAGCCGGTGAGCTTGAACTCGAGCTTGAGCTCGAAGTTGGCCGGACTGCCGCCGCGCCAGATCAGAAAGGTATTCTGGACGGGCTGCTTGTCGGTTTCGGTCTGGCCCACGAGGGCGCCGTTCTCCACGCGCCAGAACTTGGGATCGCCATCCCAGCCGTTCATGGTTCTGCCGTCGAAGATCGGACGGAAGCCGGTTTCCTCGAGGGGGCCGATGGGGCCGCCGGCGGCGCCCGCGCTGCGTCCGGCGCCAGCCCCACGGCCCGCGCCCTGGCCGGTTTGCGGCGGCTGCCAGGCCTGGATGACGATACACAGAAGCAGCGAACACAGGAATGCGATGGGCAGACGTTTCATGGTGCTCTCCTCTACGGTCCTACCTTGACCCAATTGCGGTTGGCCGCCGATTGCAGAACGGCGTCGGTCACGTAGTCGGTCTGCAGGGCTTCGCGGAAGGACGGCGCGGCGCTTTTGCCGTCTCCGGCGGCCCGGAGAAAATCGGCCGCCTGGTGGATGAAAGTGTGCTCGTACCCGATCTGCAAACCGGGCACCCACCAGGCCGACATGTACGGATGGTCGCGATCGGAAATGTGAATGCTCCGCCATCCGCGCAGGACGCCTTCATCGCGATGATCGAAATACTGGAGGCGGTGCAGGTCGTGCAGGTCCCACATGATGGAGGCGTTCTCGCCGTTGATCTCGAGGGTATAGAGCGCCTTGTGGCCGCGCGCATAGCGGGTGGCTTCGAAGGTGGCCAGGGCGCCGTTGCGGAAGCGCCCGAGAAACGCGCTGGCGTCATCGATGCCGACCGGCTCCACCTTTCCGGTGAGATTGTGCTTGCGGCTCTTGATGAACGTCTCGGTCATGGCGGACACTTCGTCGATGGGACCGTTCAGCCACATCGCGGTGTCGATGCAGTGGGCCAGAAGATCGCCGGTAACGCCGCTGCCGGCGACGTTCACATCGAGCCGCCAGAGGCCTTCGCCGCCCTGCGGAAGATCGCTCGAGATGGTCCAGTCCTGGAGAAACTTGGCGCGGTAATGGAAGATGCGGCCGAGGCGTCCGTCGTCCACCAGGTGCTTGGCCAGGGTGACGGCGGGGACGCGCCGGTAGTTGTACCAGACGCTGTTCAAGACGCCGGCCTCTTCCACGGCCTGGACCATCTGCTCCGATTCGGCGGCGTTGCGGCCCAGGGGCTTCTCGCACATCACCATCTTGCCGGCTTTGGCCGCGGCGACGGCGATTTCCATGTGAGTGTCGTTGGGGCTGGCGATATCGATCAGGTCGATATCGGGCGACACCACGAGCTTGCGCCAGTCCGTCTCGACGGAGGCGTATCCCCAGTTGGCGGCGAAAGCTTTGGCGCGTTCGGCGTTCCGGGCGCACAGCGCTTTCAACACGGGCTGATAAGGGAGGTCGAAGAAGTTAGCGACTTTGAGGAAAGCGTTGGAGTGGGTTCGGCCCATGAACCCGTATCCCACCATGCCGATGTTGAGTTTCTTCATTTCAGTTCCACCCGTGAGCGTTGCGCACCGCGATCATCACCCGGAGCACGTCCCGCCAGGTTTGGGGATCGAGCATCACGGAGTTGGGGAACATGCAGCCATCCCAGCAGATGTGGGCGAAGGCCCTGGTGGGCTCGCCATCGTCGCCGCGGATCCAGGCGCCGGCATCGCGGACAATGTCGAGCTTGCCCTCGGGATCGAGCGGCAGGCAGTGGCGGCCGGTCTTGTCGTGGGAGCCGGCGCCTTTGACGCTGCCATCGTTCTGGGCCACGTGAAAATCGATGGTCCACGGGCGCAGCGCGCCGGCCATCTTGCGATAGGCTTCGGCCAGGCGGTCGGATTGCGACCACACGAAATCGTCCGGCAGGAGCCGGTCTTCGGGCGCGTTGTAGCCCATGGTGAAGAGCATGGTGTGGGCCATGTCGGCCTGGAATCCGAGGGTTTCAGGGCGGCCGACCATCTCCAGCAACTGCACGTTGCGCCGCCAACTGTGCATGCCGGCCCAGCAGATCTCGCCTTCGGCGGCGAGGCGCTCCCCGAAGCCCTCGGCGATCTCGCAGGCTTCGCGGAAGGTATCGGCGATGCGCTTCGTGTTGGCCTCGGGATCCTTGGCCCACTCGGCGGCGCCGGCGGCCGAATCGATGCGGACGATTCCATAGTGGCGGATGTTCAGGTCGCGCAGCTTGCGGCCGATGGCGCAGGCCTTCTTCACCTGGGTGAGGAAGCGGCCCCGCTCGGCTTCATCGCCCATGGCGGAACCGCCGCCGGTGGGCGGCCACACGGGGGCCACCAGCGAGCCGGCGCGGAGGCCCTTGGACGCGAGCTTGTCGGCCAGGCGTTTCAGATCGTCGTCCGACGAATCGATGTCGGTGTGCGGGAGTGAGAGGAACAGGTCGACGCCATCGAACCTGATGCCGTCAACCTCGGCGGCCGCGGTAAGGTTCAGCATGGTATCGAGATCGATGGGCGGCTCGGAATCGGGGCCCTTGCCGACCAGGCCGGGCCACATGGCGTTGTGCAGGGCGGGGGATTGGTGGGGGGTGCTCATTCAGCTTTCTCCTGGAAAAGTCGCTGGTTTGAAACGACTCAAACTGGAGGGTATACCAGCGCGGGGCACTTGTCAACGCGGGTCGGGGGAAGTTGGAGAAGCAAAGAGTCAGGCCGCCGATGAACGCCGATCAACGCGGATGGAGCCAGTTGGCCCAAAAGCTGCCGGGGGTTTTCGGATGCGCGTTGCCGCCGCTATCGCCGTGCTTGCCTGGAGCGGCCAGGCGCAGTTCAAAAGCACGGTTCCGCTGGTGGTCGCACCCACGACCGTCATGGATTCCAAAGGACGATACGTGGACGGGCTGACGCCCGAAGACCTGATCCTCCGCGACAACAATGTGCCGCAGACGATACAGATGGATTGGATGACGTATCCGATCGACCTGGTGGTGGCGGTGCAAACCAGCTCGAATTCCGGAGCCGTGATCGACAAGCTCGGGGGCAGCGGGATTCTGTTCACGCAGTTGCTGGCGGCGGATGCGGGAGAAACGGCGGTGATCTCGTTCAGCGACGAGGTGAAGCTCCGGCAGGACTTCACCGGCGACGCGGATTCCGTGATTCACGCGCTGCGCATGCTGCGCAAGGACGGCGGCAACGCGCACATGCTGGATGCCCTGGGCCAGGCGCTCGCGATGCTGGAGGGGCGGCCGGCGGGACGGCGGCGAATCATCCTCATGATCGCGGAGAAACGCGATCGTTCGAGCAAGGCGAAGCTGCCGGACGTGATGGAGCGGGTGGAGAGGCTGAATGCCGCGGTCTATTGGCTAACTTATTCGCCGCTACTGGAGCCGTTCACGGTGAAGCCCAAGACGGCCGAGGATCTGAAACCCGAAGCAGAGCGGATCAAGAAGCGGCCGTGCGCTCTTTGTCCGGGTCCCGACGACACGCCGGTTCCGCCGGACCTGGGACCGGGCGGCTATCTCTATGGGATCGGCGAATTGATCCGGCTGCACCAGCCGGATCTTTCCAGCCTGTTCACGGCGACCACCGGCGGGAGAACCCTGAATTTCCTGAAGCGGAACGCTTTGGAGCAGGCGATTCAACTGGTGGGCGAAGAGGTGCATCGACAGTACATCCTCAGCTACGAGCCGAAGGGAGGCGAGCCGGGGAAGTATCATACGATCCGGGTCGCGGTGAAGAACCGGCCGGAGCTTCAGGCAAAAACACGCGAGGGATACTGGGCGCTACAGTGAGGGCGGCGTCTTCGTGCCGGACTCTTACTGGGGCGGAAGGCGACGGAGGTAGGCTTGCCACTCGCGGGTGAGTTGTTGGACTTCGTCGGCGTGGGCTTGCGCAATGCGTTCAAGGGCTTGGATGCTTTCGAGTGTGGTCATGTGTTGGCGCGTGAGTTCTTCGAGCTGGCGCTCGTGGCTGTGAATCTGGCTGTCGTGGATGGTAGCCAGTTCGATGAGTTTTTCGAGTTTCTCGTCTGTGGTCATATTCGAGCGCTTTCGGGTCGTGACGGCCCCTCTGCCCTAGTGTAGCGTGAGTCGCTCTGAACCCCCTCAGGTTGCCGTTCGGGGTCGCGTTGGCCCAGGTAGCGGCTCGAGGGAGGACCGAGTGGTAAATGCTGTATGACGGCGCGATCTTTCCACGTTGAGTCGACTTTCACACAGCGCGGATTTGACATCCGGCGACCTCAATGTCAGCATATTTAGCGGGTGAGCCATGGCGGGATTTGTTCCACGTCGAGTTCACACAACGAGGAGTTGATATGCCCACAAACGACGAGCCCAACATCGCGGCGGGTGGCGACGTTGCTAGCCAAGACAACATCGGTTCGCCGGGGGGGGGGGGATCGCCAAGCTTCGGGAAGAACTGGCAAGGCGTGATGAAATCATCGCGCAAGGTGATCAGGCTGTCAAGTTCTTAAATGCACAGATGGCCGATCTGAAAAAGATCGTCGTCCAACGGGACGAAGGCATACGGTTTCTCCGTATGGAAATGTCCCGGCTGTCTTCGGAGCCGGTGCAACAGCGCGAATGGTGGGACACCCAGTTTGCCAATTCCTGGGAGCGCAACTCAGGACCTGCTCAAACCGCCCATTTCATGCAACGACTCATCGCCAACCTCACGACCAGGGAGCACGACTTCCTCAGCTCCCGTCCGCTTCGCATTCTCGATTGGGGCTGCGCCATGGGTGATGGCCTCAATGAGTTGGCAAAGGCCTTTCCGCTATGTGACCTGGTAGGCATGGATATCTCAGGGGTTGCGATCCAAAAGGCGCGGCTCAAATACCCTGGTCTGACTTTCGTTGAGACCGAACGGGGCATCCTGGAAGATCACGTCGATGTGGTGGTTACATCGAACCTTCTAGAGCACTTTGATGCGGCGCTGGAATGGCTAGAACGGCTTCTGGTAGCCAGCCGGTGGCTGGTAATCGTGCTGGTGCCCTATAGGGAACAGGAGCCGCTGGTGGAAGGCCACAGGGTTTCTCTTAGCGAAGACTCGTTCCCCGAAGTGTTTCGCGGTTTTACCCGCTTGTGCGCCAGACCAATCCAGGTCGATCCATCAATCTGGGGAGGCAGCCAACTTCTGGTAGTATACGGTTCCAGCCCCTATATCAAGGAATTCGTCGTGCCAGCTTAAGAGCGGCGGGGCTTCGAAACTGTTGGCGTAGACCGGCAAGGGAATATCCGGCGACCGGGACTCGCCAGCACCTTCCTGCATGCGGTCCAGCGCCACCCAGGACGCCTGAGATGCCGTCCGAAGCGTGCCCGGACAACTGGTCCGTCATCACCCAGGTGAATGAAACTTGACAGTATTCGATTGGTCGATCCGCTCGGTTCAAGGCGTCAACAGGTCAGAGGAATAGGATGCCGAAGAGCAGGCCGGCGGCGTCTTCGTGCCGGACTCTTACTGGGACGGGAGGCGGCGGAGGTAGGCTTGCCATTCGCGGGTGAGGGCCTGGATTTCGGCGCGGAGGCCGTCGAGTTGGCGTTCGTGGCTTTGGGCGATGCGTTCGAGGGCGCGGATGTTATCGAGAGTGGTTTCGGCGATGGTGGCGAGGCCGCGGATGTGGAGTTGTTGGGTGTCGAGACGGCCGGCGTGCTCGTCGGCGGTGGTTTGGAGGCGTTGCAAGCGTTCGTTGGTGGCTTGGAGTTCCTTTAGGATTTCGTCGGTCGTCAAGGTTCGATCCTTTCGGGGCGGGGAGTCGCTTCCCTGACCCCCAGTTTAGCGTGAGTGGCAACGGCTTGGCCTGTTTCGCTTGCTGGCCTACTTCACCGCAATGTCCGTGAAGTACGTGCCGTCGCCACTGGCCAGGCTGCCCATCTGGATGAAGAAGCGCACCTGGCTGGCAGGCGCCACGTTGCCGGGAATGAATACGTTGATCTGCCACAGACCCACGTAACCGGGAGCGAGTCCGGAGAACTGCACGAACTGGTCCGACGCCGGATCGCAGGTGGCTTTGGGATATTGATCCGTGAACAGGCCGCCGAAATTGACCCGGGGCACGCTCGGAGTGGTCAGCAGGGGCGACGAGGTGGCCGGGCTGCCATCCGGGGGAGCGTTCGGAACGAAGCCCTGGCCCGTGGCGTAGATCGTAATCACGGAACAACGCGAAGCCGGGTTGGTGGGCGTGTTCACGGAGAAGTCCTGGTTGGTCACGCTGGCCGCCCGGTCGGTGCCCGTAAACGTCTGCAAGAGGATCGCGGGCGAGGACGTATTCATGGCCACGGGACCGTTGGCGTAGATGCGCCCGGTGGAGGCCTGCTCCACCACCACGTCGGCGGTGCCGCTGGTGGGAGCGCCCATGGGGACGTAGAAGTTGATCTGGCTGGGCGAGACGTAGTACAGGGGCACAGGGACGCCGTTGAACAGTACCAGCACATCGCCCAAGGCGGTAGGCAGGGGCAGGGGATTCGGCAAGTCCGCGGCATTGGCGGTATTGGCCCCCAGATAACTGGCCCGCACCTTGGGATCGCAGTTGCTGCCGGGCGAACAGATGGAAGCGAAGGTTCCGGGCGCCAGCGGGCGGCTCCCCAGGAAGCTGGCCCCGTTGATGCCTTGCAGGCCGGGATAGTAGAAGCCGACGCGGTTGGTCGTGTCGGCGACAACCAAAGCGCCGAACGGGTCCTGCACCACCGCGAGGGTCGCGCCCGCGGACTGCACCGCGGCCTCCGGCACCTGGTTGGTGATCAGGGTATCGAACTTGGCGTATTTCTTGACCTGGAGATTGTTGGTATCGGTAATCCAGCTCTCGCCGGTGTCCGAAGTGACGTAGATTCCGCGCGGGCTGCTCAGATTCGGGATTGTCAGGACCGCGGTCGCGCCGTTCTGGTCGCTATTGATCTGGTCGAAAATCAACACCCGGTTGTTGCCGTTGTCCACCACGTAGGGCCTGGCACTGGTGTCGGCGGAGATGCCATACGGCCCATTCATCTTGTTGAGGCCCGTCCCCGGCGTGATGGTGGTGAAATCGGGCTGCCCGAAGACCTTGGTGGCGGCTTTTCCGCTGTCGGCGGTTGGGTCGAACCCGCCGTTGGTGAAGGGGAAGAAGAGCACGCGGTTGTGAGACGAGTCGGCAACGAGCAGACCGTTGTTTCCGGCGAACGCCAAGCCGGTCGGGGATGCCATGGTGAACGCGCTCGGGTCGGTGATGATGGTGGTCATGTTGTGCTGGCCGAGGACGAGATCGGCCTGTTCCAGCCCCTGGTGGGAGTAGGGCGCGGGGAAGCGGAGCACCCGGCTGTTGCCCGTGTCCGCCACATAGAGGTTGCCGTTGGAATCCACCACCAGGGAAGTGGGAAGGCACAGGGTGGTGGCGTTGGGATGAAACGGGTCGCCGATTTGATTGCAGAGGCCATGTTTCAAGTCGCCCTGTCCGATCACCAGATCCGCCTTGGAGCCGGGCCCTACCTTGCGAAAATCGTTGAAACCGAGCACCCGGTTGTTGTAGGTGTCGGCCACGTAGAGGTGCGGCGTGTCGCCGGTGGCATCGATCGCCAGTCCCGCATCGGCCCCACCGCCGTAGGGATTCGGCCGGAAGCTGAATTCGCGCCCTTCGATGAGGTTCGGCTGCATCATGTCGAAGAGATCCTGGCCCAGCACCCGGGTGGCGCTCCCGAAGCTGCCGTTCTGAAACGGCATCACAATCACGCGGTGGTTGCCGGTATCGACAATGTACAACTCGTTCCCCACGAACACGGCGGAGGTGGGAGCATTCAGCACTTGTGCGGTGGGGGGCGGAGTATAGCCGAAGATTCCGCCGTTGGCGCCGATGGCGCTGAAGGTCAACTGCCCCACGACTCCGGTGGCAAGGGGGGAGAAAGTGGTGTTGGGGTCCGGCCAGTTCTCATAAGAATCGAAAAGCATGATGCGGTTGTAGTTGGTGTCCACAACCCCCATCTGTGAAGCGCCAGGGATAAAGAATATGCCGCCGGGCGACCACATCACGGTCTTGAGGATCTGTTCCTGCGGATAGGTCTGGTTGTTGGGAAGCGGGAGAAGCACGCCCATGGCGCGCGAAGCGGACATCCCGTTGCTGAAACCCGGTCCGAAGACCAGAACGCGGTCCAGATTCTGGGAACCATCGGTGTCGGAGACATACAGCCTGCCGGACGGATCGAAGGCCAACGCACCGGGAATGGCGAAGGCGTTCAGCACGTTCCTGGTCTGGGGAGTCACAGGCGCTTGAATGCTGGTGAATGTCAATTGGCCGATCACGAGGTTGGCGGTGAGCGGCCCGCCGCCGGCGGCAAGATCGGCGGCGGCGAATCGCAAGACACGGGCGTTGCCCGCGTCGGACAGCCACAGGTTTCCGCTGCCGTCGAATGCCAGGGCGACCTGAAAACCTTGCAGGTTCAGCCCTTTCGCATCGACCTGGCCGGTGTAATTGACGGCTCTGGCGTTCAAGCTCGGCTGGCCGATGTAGAGGTCGGGAAACAGGTTCCCGGCGTTGGCGAAGGGCTTGCGGAACCGCAGAATCCGGTTGTTACCGCTGTCGGCAATGTACAGGTCGCCGTTGCTCACGGCGAGGCCGGTGGGAAGGGCCAAGCCCGACGTGAATGCGGTGGCGGGGCCCAATAACAGAGTGTGGTAGAAGTCCTGACCGGTTCCTGATGTCCCTTGCCCGATCACCAGGTCGGCTATCTGGCCGTTACCGAATGCAGCGGCGTTTTGCCACGCCAGCACGCGATTGTTGAAGGTGTCGGCGATGTAGAGGATGGGAGGGGTGACGGAGGTGTCGAGAGCGATTCCTTGGGGAGCGAACAACTCACGTCCTTCGACCAGATTGGGACTCACGGAAGTGATGGAGTTCTGCTCCGCGAGGGGATGGCCCACGACGCGCGAAGGCGTGGTATTGAGCGGAACAGAACTCTGCGCGAAACCTGCAATAGCGGCCAGCAACGTCAGGCTGACAGCGGAAAGGGAGTTTTGGTTCATCGAGTTTCCGGATGGCGCGAACGCGGAAGCGCTTATACAAAGAATACCAAACCCCAAAAAGAGCGCAAAGGTGCGCGGTACCAGGAAGCGTACTGCTATGCTGGTGGATTGAGCGATACCATTGCCCGGCGGCCGCGCGTGTGCGCGGTCAGCTATCTGAATACCACTCCGCTGGTCTGGGGCATGCTGCACGGCCCGCAGCGGGGACTTTTCGACCTCGAATTTCAGGTGCCGTCGGCCTGTGCGGACCGGATGGCCTCCGGGGCGGCGGACATCGGGATCGTCCCCTCCTTCGAGTTGACGCGGCAGGATCTGGAGATTCTTCCGGGGGCGGGCATTGCCTGCCGGGGGCCGGTGCGGAGCATCCTGCTGGTGTCGTCGTGCGCCGCCGGGAAGATCGCCACACTGGCGGCCGATACGAGCTCGCGCACGTCGGTCCAGTTGGCGCGGGTGATCCTGGAGGAACGCTACGGCGCCGAGCCCGAGTTGATTCCAATGGCGCCCGATCTGGAATCGATGCTGCGGGCGGCCGACGCGGCGCTGATCATCGGCGATCCGGCTTTACGGATCGAGGCGACGCGGCTTCCCTACCACGTATACGACCTGGGAGCGGAGTGGGTAGACCTGACCGGACTGCCGATGGTGTTCGCGGTCTGGGCGGGGAGGAAGGGCGTGGCGACGGCGGAAGTGGTGGAGGCATTTCAGGAATCGTGCCGCTACGGGCGCGGGCATCTGGAGGAGATCATCGTTTCCGAGTCGGCGCGGCGAGAGTTTCCGCAGGCGCTGGTCAGGGACTATCTGACGCGCCACATCGTTCACGAGCTGGAAGCGCGCGACTACGAGGGAATGGAACTGTTCCTCAAGAAGGCGGCGGGTATGCCGGCGGCGGCTGCCGGCGGACCGGCCGGCGGGGCCCGCCGGGTGCGGCCGGTCCGCCCGGTTTGACCCGCGCGGCGCCTGTCCCCTATACTGAAAGGCAGCGATGTATATCCTGGCGTTGGTGGTTCACACTATAGTTTGTATCTTCCTGATTATTGTCGTGTTACTGCAAAGCGGCAAGGCAGCGGACCTGGCGGGCGCGTTTGGCGGCATGGGTTCCCAGACGGCGTTTGGCCCGCGGGGCTCGGCGACACTGCTTTCGAAGGCCACGACTGTTTCGGCGGTGCTGTTCATGATCACGTCGCTGTCGCTATCGATACTGGCCACGCGAAGCGGCGGTGGAGGCTCGACGGTATTGCAGGACACGACGCGGAAGGGCGTCCCGACGAAGAGCCAGCCGGCTCCCACTCCGGTACCGGTTCCGGGCGCACCGATGAGCGTGACACCGGAAGGCGGCAAGCCGGTCCCGTTGCAATTGCCGCCGCAGCAGGGCTCTCCGGCGCCGGCGTCGCCAGTGAAGAAGTAGCACCCCAAAACGCGGAGGTGGCGGAATTGGCAGACGCACTAGCTTGAGGTCCCAACGCGCCACCGACCTATGTTATTGATTCTAAACCCCCGAAAAAATCATGTAGCTAAACGTGTAGCTAAAAACAGCCTGTGTGCGCCGGACGCACTAGCTGTCGTTCGCGCTTATGTTCCGGCCGTACGTTATGTGCGACGAGCCGCCCGTCGAGCGGGAATACCGGCCGGATGACGAGGCCATGATCGCGGCCCTGGCCGCGTTGCTGGAAGACGAGGAACGATAGGGTACAATGGGTTCCATGCGGAAGTGGCGATTTGGCAGAGACGGCCGGCCGAGGCGCGCCCCGCACTCCTCGATCCGCCGATGAAGCCGTGGTTGAAATTCTTCACGGTCTGATCGAAGACCATCGCGAAAATAGCAGTATGCGGGCGTGGCGAAATTGGCAGACGCACAGCCTTGAGGTGGCTGCGGGGGCAACCCCGTGGAGGTTCAAGTCCTCTCGCCCGCACCAAATCATTCGGGGAAAGCAGCGTTGGTCATCGAATAGACCTGAATTCCCCAGCTATCGCTCCACATTTCTTGGCTTGCCGTTAGCGCCCGTTATCATCAGGAACCCGCTCGTTTCCTTCGGCGCTTTTGGGGTTGGGCCAGCGGCCATGAGTACACTTCCCTTCTTGGGATCTGGCCCACTACTTACCGTCACCATGGGAACGTCGCTATGAATTGCGACGGCAGCGCGGATGACGGAATGAGAATCCCACATTCGCATCGCGGGACCATCATCCGTTAGCGCGATATCTGCACGAGGCCGCCCCTGTTGATCGTTGAGGGTAATCATCGCTTTGTCGTGCTCGTCCACCTGGATGGACGCACTGCTTTTCTGATCGGCCCCAAGTAAAACCACACCGGAATCGCCATCTGAAGAGAGTAGGGCGACGCGGCCACGGTGCTGATTGTCGAAGAGAATCAGGGTCGCACCTTTTTCCGCTTTCTCCAGAGTGGCGAGTTCCTGGCCCTCCGGCCCCCGCAAGATGAACCGCTCGGCCTCTACCGTCCGGCTGGAAGGCGTCTGCCCGATCAGTAGAGATGTGGCCACAGCGATGACACCAATGCCTATCGCGCTCCTGGTCCGCCATTGGAGCCTTCGTTCTAGCTTTTCGATCCTCGCATTTGCATCTTGATAATCAGATGACGCCATCAATGCTCCTTTTCTATGCCTTATGATAATCTCGTGACGGGCCGACGATTGCCGGGTTCAGCGGCTACGTTCTGCGCGGACTGTAGCGGATTTCGAGAAACGAACCGCTGGGCTGGAGGTTGCGTTGATGCTTTGAAAGCGCGAACCCTCCAAATTCGTGGTGTGGGTGGGGATGGAAGAACGCTGTCGAATGCGGTTGACGCGCTCGCCGAAGCGGTCTATTCTTAGATCATGATAGAGGGGCACCTCAAGATCGCGGCTCTGAACAACGCGTTCTACGTTTTGTTTTTTCCGCAGGACGGACGCGGTGGCGGCCCAGTCAAGGCGCACCCAATCCACGACGTATCGGACCTCAAGAGTTTCATGGAGCTCTTGGGCTGCCCGCTTTCTCCGCAACAGCTGCTCGATGCGGGGCAAGCTGGACCGATTGGATCGACGCCAGAAACAAAACATGCCTCGATAAGTTTGACCCTGTACAAGCGTTATTTTGGATAGCGCGCATCGTCGGCCGAACAACCGCTCGGGGGTCCATTCGTTGCCACCTCCCCACTAACGCGATTGGAACTATCTGTCAGTTGCCACCAGCCGCGTCGCCCGTCGCGCTTTAGCAGGCCGTCGCGAATCATGTGCAGCCTCTCCGTCTGGGCAGCGTGCCACCACCTTTCATCTCCATCCCGAAGCACGCGACGATCGGCAGGAGTCAGACGTTCCGCAAGATCACGCCTCAACACACACTTGAGCGTCGGTACATCCAAGGTCCCCTCTGCCGCACGAAGTTCAGCGAGAATGGGCTCTCTGAAATCGCGGTGTGGTGTGACTCGGCCTTGTCGTTCATAGGCCAACGGCTTTTCGATGCCTGGCGGCTCGATGCTGACACCAGCCAGGAACGCCAGCCGGATCACAGCGTCCGACACGCTATCATCCAGCGGAACGGCGACCCGCTTTAGGACGCTCCACGCTCGCTCATTTAACCGAACGAAGTGACCGGACGTATGCACTGCTCCTTTCCAGCGATCCAAACTTTTGTGGTTTTCGGTCGCTGACACGGCAGCGTATTGCATCCAAAACGTCACGTCAAAGCCATTCCGTCGAATTTCCACGGAATGCAACCAACTCCGACGTGAGAAGGCTATTTGGAAGGTCGAGATTCCCAGGCAGAACGAGTATGATACGTTGTATCAAATCGGAGTCGGAGGAGCCGCAAATGTAGCCGACATGTAGCTAGAAACTGGGGAAGAAACTAGTGCGTCTGCCTCGCCGAATTCTCCGTGCTGGGGGCCCGTCCGAGGCGTTGACTCGGCCGTAAGTTATTGAAAAATCGGGCTGTAAGCGGCGCTGAATTCGCAGACGCACTAGCTTTTTTCTCTTGAAAACAAACGAGTTGGCAGGTTCTTTGCCTTGAGGTGCTAGCGGGAGCAATCTCGTGGGGGTTCAAGTCCCCCTCTCCGCAACAGATTTGGCCCTGTAGAATCAATTAACTACAGGGCCTTTTTCTTCGCGTGCCAGATACGTGCCAGGATAGACCGCCTCAAACAACCGCGTGATCCTCTGCGATTTGAGCTATCAGGAATTCAGAAGGCGGGTTACGCCGGTCGTGCTCGATGTCGTTCAGGTACTGGGCTGAGATCGGCAGACCGTCCTCCTTTTTGATCTTGCCAGCCAACTCCTTCTGGCTCATGCCGACTGCTCTCCGCGCTTCTGCAATGATCGTACCGAAAGTTTTCATGGCTTACCCTCAGTATAATCCGCTGATTAGCGTATCAAAGCACTTTCTTAGGCCGACGTTTCAGTCCTGACGTTTCAAAACCTCGGTTCGGGAAACTGCCTAGGAAGCGTAACATTGGCGCTCCGTCAAGGATTTTCAGTTCCGTGGCTGGCGCTGATGGCCGAATGTTCACGGGTTCACGAGCTTGACGCCCGAAGCCAGGGCCGCTTTTTTCAGCGGTTCATCGGCGGTAGCCAAGGGGAGATCGAGTCGCCGGGCGAGGTCGAGATAAGAAGCGTCGTACGCTGTCAACTGATGCTTTCGCGCCAAGGTTTCCAGCGACAGGCTGGTCCAGAGATCCTGATGCTCGACGCGGATCGGCAGCAACCGGAGACTCTGCAAATACTCGCTGATTTGCGCTTCCGTAATTCGCTTACGCCGGGCGAACGAGACGAAGATGCTATTGGCAATTTCGAACGGCCAGATTTCCGGCACAAGCGCATCGGCCTGCTCGAGCCGCTTGAGCACGGCGCGGCTGTAGGGTGTGTTTTCGGTTGGATCACCGGGAAAGCACCACGAAAAAGCGACGGAAGCGTCAAGTACGAAGGATGCCACTAGATCCGATGTCCTTCATGAAGGAACTCGCGGGTGATGGGCTCGCCCAAGCTGAGGTTGTGACGCTCTCCAAACTCCATCATGCGGCGAACGGCTTCGCGCCGGGCGTTGGGATCGGGTTGCGCCTCATGGGGAAGCGTGGCAAGGGCCGAGTCGAGAACCTCGTCCACCGAGCGGTAGCGACCGGTGGCAAGCTGCTCGTTAATGATCCGCTCCTGATCGGGCTTGAGTTGGATCGTCATATCCGTAACGTACGCCCGTTTCCTTATGGCGTCAACTCCATGATCGCATTTCGGCGAGGGGTAGCTCCACTGCCGGACGACGGCTGATGCCGCAAGCATGGGAGGCATTTCGTGTTCGAAACTGTTCGAGGACGTTCGACCGAATTCGACGGTGTTCGACGAATTCGCGGCTAAGGTTCGAACGCGCTCGAACATCCTCGGACAACAGAGCGCGCGCAAGCGCGCGATGGTCCGCTGTTGTTCGCGCGCCGTCGGCGGCGCGGCACCAACCTAACGCTCCGCGTTAGAAATGGTGTCCTTTTCGCCAACGCTCGAAACGCCGGCAGACCCTCCGCATGCCGACCGGAATCTCAAACGGTTCCTTGGCCGGCCAGAAGTCCGGAATGGCTTCTTACTCGAGTGGATTTGGATCCCTGAACGCTACGGCGCTACTGCTGATCTGAGCCGTCGAACGCCTGTCAGGGTGGGGGCATGGCTCCTCGGGTCCCACATTTAGCAACCGACCCAGGGAGCCTGTCAACCTTGGTCCGGTCTCCAGATCTTGGCTGGTCGCCCAGCCTTTCCTAACACCTGTTCCGAACAGCCCTGTTGACGAGCTCCGGATCAGGTTCAGCACCTTCGCGCCGCCAACCGCAAACGCCGCACTCGTGTGCCGGAAAAGCCGGTCGATTCCAACTTGTGGATCTACTCGCTGCGCAACGTCCGGGCGGGATCGATCCGCACGGCACGAATGGCGGGCGGGAGCGCCGCCAGAACGGCGGCGCCGAGCAGCGTCAGAAGCGGCGCGGCGACGATTCCCAAGTCGGTGGCCCTGACACCGAAGAGCAGGGTCTCGACTACTCGCGCGCTGGCGATGCCTCCGGCTACACCGGCGGCCGCGCCGAGCGAGACCATGGCGAGCATACCGGTGGTGACCCGTCGCACCACGTGGGCGGAGCGCGCGCCGAGCGCCATGCGGATGCCGATCTCGCGCCGCTGCCGGACCACCGAGTAGTTCAGCACGCCGTAGAGGCCGATGGCCGCCAGCACCAGCGCTAATACGGCGAAGAAGAACGACAGCGTGGCGAGGAGGCGCTCGTGAATCATCTGCCGGCGGACCAGCCCGCTCTGGAGATCGATGTTGCGCACGCGGAACCCGGAGCGCGCCTGCGGCACGGCGCGGCGCAATATGGGCGCCAGAGCGCGCGGATCGCCGACGGCGCGGACGATGAAGGTGGCCCCGTTTCTTTCCTGAATGGGAACGTAGACGACGGGACGGATGACTTCGCGCACATCGGAGTAGGCGGCGTCACGGACCCAGCCGACAATCCGCATGGCCGCGGAGACGTCTTTTTTCTGCCACACTTCGACCGAGCGGCCCACCGGGTTCCGGCCGTCGAAATACTTGCGGGTGAAGGCCTCGTTGACAATGCCGACACCGGCGAGCGGCTGGTCGCCGCCCTTCACGCGCGGTGGCAGGTCGCCGGGACGGAAGTCCCGCCCATCGACGAAACCGATGCGCAGGGTTTCGAAAAAGCCGGGAGACACGTCGAGGAAGTACGGCGAGCGGGGCTCGGCGGCCTGGCCAGGCACGCGCACGCTGGCGGTCCAGTGGTTGCCGCTCAACAGCGTCCAACCGGAGACGGCAATGGAATCCACTCCCGGCGTCTGGCGCAGGCGGGCGGCGACTTGCATCCAGGTATCCGGATTCTGTTCTTTGCCGGCGGAGCCGACCTCCATGGCGAGAACGCGCTGGTACGAGAATCCGAGGGGGCGGTTCGACAGGCGCTGGAAGGTGGCGACGAAGAGTGCGGCCATGAACAGGACCAGGACGCAGAGGGCCATCTGGCCGGCGATCAGCGAGTTCATGAAGCCGCGCCGGGAATGCGGATCTTCGCCGCCCTTGAGCGCGGCCACGGGCTTGACGGACGAGGCGCGGAGGGCCGGGGCCAGTCCGAAGCCGAGCGCGACCAGGACGGTGAGCGCGACGCCGAACGCGAGGGCGCGCCAGTCGGCGCCGAGAACGAGGCGCACGGGAGCTTCGGGAGGCGCCAGCATGGACACGACCAACGGCGCCGACCACCAGGAGAAGAGAGCGCCCGCGGCGGAGGCGAGGACGGCGAGCAGCGTGCTCTCCACCAGCACCAGTTGGATCAAACGCCACTTTCCGGCGCCGATGGAGACCCGCAAGGCCATCTCGCGGGCGCGCGCCGCGGCTTGGGCGGCGAGCAGATTGCCGACGTTGGCGCAGGCGACCAGGAGGACGAGCGCCACGAGCGACGCCAGGATGAGAAGCGGACGGCGGTATCCCCTCTGCAAATCCGAGGCTCCGGAGGCGGCGGGAAGCAGCAGGATCGACTCGCTGAGGAACTGGTCGATCACGCTCTTGGGCGTGTTCGGCAGAAAGTTCTCGAGGCGCTGGAGGTGTTCGTTGGCGAGGGCCGCCTGCAACGGCTGGCGAACCTGCTCGGGCGCGACACCTGTCGCAGGGCGCACCCAGATGCGAAACCAGCTCCAGCCGGGGCTATCGATGGCCTGCACGTTCATCATGGCCGGAAGGAAGACGTCGGTGACGACGCCGGGCTCGGTACCGGTGAAGCCTCTGGGGGCGACGCCGACGATTTCGTAGGCGACGTTGGCGTACCGGAAGGACCGGCCGACGATGTTCGGGTCGCGGCCGAAACGCCTGGTCCAGTAGTCATGGCTCAGCACGGCGACCGGATGCGCGCCGGGCATGACATCGTCATCCGGCGTGAGCAGGCGGCCGAGAGCGGGCTGGAGGCCGAAGACGCCGAACATGTTGCCGGAGACGTACTGCCGGTAGAACTTTTCGGTTTCGCCGGAGGATCCGAACGTGGCGTCCTGACGCGAGCTGTAGCCGACCACCATCAAGTCGGCGCGGCCGGCCAGGGTTTCGCGGTAGCGGCGAAAGGTCGGATAGTCGAAGTCGTCGCGGTGGTCGGGGTGGCCATCGCGGGGGTCGATCATGGTGTTGCCCAGATAGAAGAGGCGCTCGGGCTGGGCGATGGGCAAGGTGCGGAGCAGGACGGCGTCGACGAGGCGGAAGGCGGCGGTGGTGGCGCCGGTGGCCAGGGCGAGCGAGAGAATGGCGGCGGCGCTCACGGCGCGGTGCTTGTTGATCTGCCGCCAGCCGAACACGATATCCGAGGCCAGGGCATCGAGCCGGGGCAACAATTTGATGTCGCGGCTCTGCTCGCGGTAGTGGAGCGCGGCTCCCAGGGCGTGCCGCGCCTCCGCGGCGGAACGTCCCCGGCCGATCGCTTCCTCGACATGCGAGGCCAGCTCCTCTTCCAGTTCGGCGTCGAGGCGCCGCTGGCGGAACAGATTGGCAAATCGTGTCATCCAGGACATGGCTATTCTCCTCAGGCGAGGTTGAGGACGCGTTGGACCGCGCCGGTGACCGCCGTCCATCGAGTCTCTTCGCTCGCGAGCTGTTTGCGGCCCAGCGCCGTCAATTCATAGACGCGCGCCCGGCGGCCGCCCTCTTTGGCGATCCACTTTGCGCGAACGGAACCGGCGTCTTCCATGCGATGCAGAGCGGGGTAGAGCGAACCCTCTTCCACGCGCAGGACTTCGCCCGAAATCTCCTCGATGGCGGTCATGATGGCGTAGCCGTGCAGCGGCGCGCGCCGCGAAAGAATCTTCAGCACCAGCAGATCGAGCGAGCCTTGCAGGGTATCGGTTTTGGCCATACCGAGCTATCTTAATACAAAGACAGCTGAGGAGTAAAGCCACGGCGAGGTTGCCCGGTCATTAGACCGTGCCCATGCGAATGAGCCGCTGGGCGTGCTTCAAGGCCTCGGGAGTCAGCTTCTGGCCGGAGAGCATGCGGCCGATTTCGCGGGTGCGCGCCTCGGCGTCCAGCTCGTCCACCACGGCCACCGTGCGGCCCGCAGACTCGCGCTTCTCCACGCGGTAATGATGGTCCGCGAAGCAGGCGATCTGCGGCAGGTGCGTGACACAGAGCACCTGGTTGGCGGCGGCCAACTTCTTCAGGCGGCGCCCCACGCCTTCGGCGGCGCTTCCACCCACGCCGGCGTCCACCTCGTCGAAGATCAGCGTGCGGACATGCGCCAGCTTCGGTCCGGCCAGGCAGGTTTTCAAGGCCAGCGCGATGCGCGAAATCTCGCCGCCGGACGCCACTTTCTCGAGCGGGCGCGGCTCCTCGCCGAGATTGGGCGACACCAGGAAATCCACGCGGTCGGCGCCTTCCTCACTCCATGCGGCGGGCGCGATCTCGACGCGGAACGCGGTGCGCTCCATGGCAAGCTGCGCCAGCTCGGCTTCCACGCGCTTCTCCAGCTTGCGCGCGGACGCGCGGCGGCGCTCGGTCAGGCCGGCCGCCAGCTTCTCGAATTCCTCGGAGAGCCGCTTGCGCTCTTTGCGCAACTCCTCCATGCGCTCGCTGGCGTGCTCCACGGAAGAAATGTGCTGCCGCACGTCGTCGAGAAAGCCGAGAATCTGGGCGATCGACTGGCCGTATTTGCGCTTGAGCCGGTCGATGGCCTCCAGCCGCGTTTCCACTTCCTCCAGTCGGGACGGGTTGGCCTCCAGGCGCGAAATGTAGTCGCGCAGCGCGTAGGAGACCTCCTGCAGGCTGAGGTCGGCCGCCTTCAGGTGCTCGCGAAAAGGCTCCAGGGACGAATCGATGCGGCAAAGCTCGTCCACGCGTTTGGCCGCCTGGCGGGTGAGCGAGAGCGCCGATTCGGGGCTATCGTAGACCGCGGCGTAGGCCGTCTCGGCGCTTTCCTGCAAGCGCGCCACGTTCTGCAAAACGCGCCGCTCGTTGTTGAGGGCGGCGTCCTCCTCGGGGCCGAGCGCGGCGCTTTCGATCTCCTTGCGCTGGAAGGACCACAGGTCGAGCAACTGCAGTTTTTCCTGCTCCAGGCGCTCGATCTCCTCCAATTCCGCCGCGGCGGCGCGCCATTTTTGAAAGACGGCGGAAATGCGGCCGAGCAGCTCGCCATGGCAGGAGAAGACGTCCAGCATCTCGCGCTGGGCGTCGGGGGAAAACAAAAGCTGCTGATCGTGTTGCCCGTGGATATCGGCCAGGTAGGGCGCCAGCTCTTTCAGCAGGGAGGCCGCGACGGGGCGGCTGCCGACGAACGCGCGCGACTTCCCGCTTGCCAGGATCTCGCGCTCGATGAGCAGCTCGCCGTCCTCGATTTCGAGGCCGGCGGGCTCCAGCAGGCGCCGCACCATGGCATGGTCGTGAACATCGAAGATGCCGGCGATGCGGGCGCGCGCCTCGCTGGTGCGGATCATGTCGGCCGACGCGCGGCCGCCCAGCAGCAGGCCGACGGCATCGACGACGATGGACTTCCCGCTGCCGGTTTCGCCCGTCAGCAGGTTCAGCCCCGGGTGGAAATGCACGCGCAACCGCTCGACCACCGCGTAGTTTTCTACCACCAGCTCCAGCAGCACTGAGTCGATTGTGGCACAGACCTTCGGGCGCGCGCCGCGGCGGTTCGACTCTACAGGCGTTCCAGAAGGCCGGTCAGCAGTTTATAGAAGGGGCCGACCGAGGAGATCTTGATCCGCTCGCTGGGGCTGTGGACATCGACGATGTGCGGGCCGAAGGAGATCATCTGCATCCCGGAGTATTTCTCGCCGATGACCCCGCACTCCAGACCGGCATGCATGGCGATGAGCTCGGGCTTCCTGCCGAGGACATCCTGGTGAACGGCCAGGGCGGTGCGGACAATGTCGCTCGCGGGCTCGGGTTTCCAGCCGGGATAATCGCCGGACTGCGTCACTTCAAACCCGGCGAAGCGGAATACTGTGGCGACCATGCGGGCGGCGGCGCGCTTGCTGCTCTCGATGGAGCTGCGCTGGCTGGTGGCGATCTCGACTTCGTCCTGGCTGGTAGCGACAGTGGCGAGGTTGGTGGACGTCTGCACCAGGCCGGGAATATCGGGGCTCATGGCCAGAACGCCGTGATGCTGACCGGCCAGGATGCCGGCGATCACGGCGGCGTCGGCATCGGCGATGACCTGCTCCGGACGCCCGGCGGATTCGACGGAGACGCGGAGGCCGGGATCGAAGGAGCCGAGATCGGATCGGGCCTCGGCTTCGTAAGCCGCCAGCAGGGACTTCAATTGCTGCGCGTGGGCGGAGTCGAGCACCACGACGGCGGAGGCTTCGCGCGGGATGGCGTTGCGCTTGCTGCCGCCCTGGATGGCGGCGACGGCGAGAGGCAGGCGGTCCTGGAGAGCCAGGAGCGCGCGGCCGAGGATGCGAAGGGCGTTGCCGCGGCCTCGATGAATGTCGACGCCCGAGTGTCCGCCGGCGAGGCCCGAGACCTTGATGCGCCACGCTTCGCCGGAAGGGGCGGGGCGGCGCGCGATCTTGCGCCGGGCGACGGAGTTGACGCCGCCGGCGCATCCGATGCAAAGGGTGTCCTCCTCTTCGTTGTCGAGATTGAGGAAGTACCTGGAGTGGAGGAGTCCGCCGGGGAATTGCGAAGCGCCGGTGAGGCCGCTCTCTTCGTCGATAGTGAACACGAATTCCAGGGGGCCGTGGGCGACGGCATCGCTTTCCATGACGGCGAGCGCGGCGGCCACACCCACGCCATTGTCGGCGCCGAGAGTGGTGCCATCGGCTTTGAGCCAATCGCCATCGACCACCAGGCGGATGGGTCGGTATCGAAGTTGTGGCTGGTGCCTTCGTTCTTCTCGCAGACCATGTCCAGGTGGCCCTGGATGGCGGCCGGGACAGCGGCTTCGCGTCCGGGGCGCGCGGGCTTGCGGACGACGGTATTGCCGACGGAGTCCTGAACGGATT
>Ga0116219_10000748_pt1 | contig 32820 bp, 28 predicted proteins | sample Sb_taG_4_FD_91019 | JGI IMG/M metagenome (GOLD analysis project Ga0116219, IMG submission 91019) | Peat soil microbial communities from Weissenstadt, Germany - Sb_50d_6_BS metaG | ecosystem: Environmental > Terrestrial > Soil > Wetlands > Peat | place: Germany: Weissenstadt | collected 2010-09-21 | reverse complement strand
CAGTAGGATAGCAATGGGTCGCCGCAAGGGCAAGCGGGCACATGGCTTGTGGTTAGGGTAAATGGTTCGCCGCAGAGCAGGTCCTTGCAGTAATACTGCCCAGCCTATGTCTGCGTAAGCCGTACCGGAGCGCATTGACCACGGACAGCACAGCCATCCGAAAGCCCGGATCAAGACGCATTTCGAGGACTACGATGAAGACCTCCACGGACCGCTGATAACCCACGCCATCGGTCTGCCAAGGCTGCGCGAGCGGTGTCCCCATTTCCACCAATGGCTAACCCGCCTAGAGCAGCTCGACCAGGGAGGACCCTAAGCATGGGCCGTCGGGGAGGGGCGGAAAGGGGGGGCGGAAAGGGGAAGGGAGGGGCGGAAAGGGGAAGGGAGGGGCGGAAAGGGGAAGGGAGGGGCGGAAAGGGGAAGCAGCTCTTTTCTGCCGACAGAGAGAAAAGGGGACAGCGTACTTTTTCGCATGCCGTTGTAGAATAATTCACGCTGTCCCCTTTTCTCTGCTGGCAGTAGGAGGGCGAGGGGTGGTGACGTTGCGGCCGTACCGACCTGATGACGCACCCGCGCTCCTGGCCCTGTTCCGGGACACCATCCGCCGCGTTAATAGCCGGGACTACTCTCCGGCGCAGATCGCGGCATGGGCGTCCGACGACATCGACACGGTCGCCTGGGCTGGGCGGTTCACCGGGCGATTCGTCCCGGTGGCCGAGGAGGGCGGTCACCTGGTCGGGTTCTCGGAGTTGGAGGCGGACGGGCACATCGATCGCGTGTACGTGTCGGCTGACCACCAAGGGCGCGGGATCGGGCGGCAGTTGCTGGCGGCCGTGGTGGCCGAGGCCCGGCGGATCGGGCTCATCCGGCTGTTTACCGAGGCCAGCATCACGGCCCGGCCGTTCTTCGAGGCCCAGGGGTTCGCGGTGCTGACCCAGCAGGTGGTGGCGAGTCGCGGAGCCGACTTCGTCAACTACCGGATGGAGCGGGTACTCGCCTAACCATCCACTGTAGCGAGACTGGCGGGAGCCGGCACACGGGAATAGGATGGACGTCACAGAGCAGCACGGGTGCAAAGTTGCATGTGCAGCCGCCGAACCAATTGCTGCAGCAGACGGCGGCCCTTTTATCGGTTTCCCAAGGTATTCTGCCCAGCAGGCCGCCGCTGCTGAGCTTTGGCTTTCGGGCGCGCCCCGAAGTCCGTCGGCGCCAGGTCCAGGCAGCGGCCCAGCAGGCGCAGCGACTCCTCGACGCGGTCCAGCCGCAGATAGGCCCAGCCGAGGTTGAACAGCGTCACCGGGTCGTCGGGCTGCTCGGCATCCTGCAACTCGAGCAGGCGGACGTTGCGAGCCAACTTCCGATCGCCGCCGGCCGCGTCCAGCCAGCCCGCGTGGTGGATGATCACGTCGGTCCGCCGCACGTCATGGCCCGTCTGCCGGATCGCCAGCAGGATCTGCTCGTGAACGCGGTAGCGCCAGCGCACGTCGGGGTGGCGGCGGAAGAGGCGGACGTGGTCCACCGCCACGGCGGCGCCGGCCGGGCCGCGGGGCGGGGAGAGCTGGGTCATCAAGTAGGCGGCGGGCTTGTCGGCCAGCCCGGCGAAGAGCGCGCGGAGCTTGGCGCGGTTGTCCTCGTCGAGCGTTTCGTCGGCGTCCAGCCAGAAGATCCAGTCGCCGCTGGCCTGGTCGATGCTGGCGTTGCGGGCGGCGGCGAAGTCGTCCACCCAGGGGAAGTCCACGACCTTCGTCCCGAAAGAGGGGCCACCACCCGGAGCGACTCCCGGCCTTGATCCGATTCGTGGAGCAGCACGGCTTCGCCGCCTGCGGCATGCCTGACGGCGGCGTGGTCCCGATCCGACAGCACAACCCGGCGGCTTGCAACGCCTTCTTCAACGTCTTTGACCTGCGGCGAGTGCGCCCTGTCTGGCGGGACTGGGACCGGGTGCGGTCCGCCGTCCACCGGAAGGAGTACGAGGGCCAGGTGGCGGACTTCGCCCGGCGGACCCCCTACGCGTTTGACCATTTCGAGCGCTATTACGGGGTCTTCTTTTCCCTCCTGGCGGGGGGAGAGAAGATCCTGTACCTGGACGCGGAGGAATGGCAGGACGGCGTCTCCACGCTGCTCAAGGACCAGGCGGAGGAGCCGCTGCTGATCCACTGCTGGTACACCCGATACTGGGACACCAGTTACCACACCCGCCGCCGTTACCAGGGCGTGATCGATTACGTCCGCAACGTACGACAGCCTGACCCGGGGACACCAGCGCGGCCCCGGCCGACACCCGCGGCGGACTCTTTGGCCGAGAGCAGTGCCGGCAAGTGGGACACCCTCTACCGGGCCGACCAGCCCGCTCGCCCGTACGGCGACACACTGACTTACGAAAAGGCGGCCCAATTCCTGGGCGAATTGGCCGCGGTCGAGGACTGGGGCTGCGGCTGGGCCTGGTTCCGGAGACAGCTGAAAGGTGCCGTCCGCTACAAGGGGGTCGATGGCTCCTGGTCCCCGTTCGCGGACGAAGTGGCAGACCTTACGCGGTACACTTCCCGGGTCGAGGGCATCCTCCTGCGACACGTGCTGGAGCACAACCCCGGCTGGGAAGCGATTCTGGCCAACGCCCTGGGGTCGTTCACCAGGAGGATGGTGCTGGTCCTCTTCACGCCCTTCTCTGAGGAGACCCGCGTGATCGCCTACAACGAAGCGCTGAGGATTCCCGACATCTCGTTCGCCAAGGCCGACCTGGTCCGGCACTTTACCGGGCTGGAGTGGACCCTCGAGGAGAACCTGCGGACGAACACCCAGTACGGCGTCGAGCACGTCTTTTACCTGAAAAGGCATTGACCCCGACTCTAACTCCATGCACCAGGCTGAGCGGAGCACGGTCTGGTGCCCCCCGCGGGTCTGGTCACCCTGGCCGGTCCGATTCGGGCTCCTCGGGCGCCGGCCGCCCGCAGGCGCGACGCCGACAGCTGAGTCCCCCCCCACCGGCGGAAGAATTGGGAGTGAACCATGGACGTCCCGCACTTACCACCGGGCGCCGACGACGCCTGCCGGGGGCACCTGGCGCCGGCCCCACAGGACACGCAGAGGGTCGCTGGCCCCCGCCAGATCGTGGTATCCCGGCGGACACCCGAGGAGGCGGCCGGCCTCGTGGGACGGCCGTGGGGGACAGCCTGCTCGGCCGCCAGCGAGTTGCTCCCGGCGGGGGCACCACGAATCCTCGACCTGACTCGGGACCTGGGGCCGTCCCGCGACGCAGCGCGGATCACGGAGGTGGTCGTCGGCGACCCCGCAGCCGACGGGTTCCAACCCGGCCCGGATCGATACGACGCGATCCTCTGCGGCCGTCTGCTGGAACAGGTGCGGGATCCCGCCCGGCTGCTGCTCCAGACGCGGGCATGGCTGCTGCCCGGCGGGCGCGTGCTCGCCCGTCTCGCCAATGGCCGGCACCACGCCGTACTCCAGGGGCTGCTCGACGGGGTCTGGCAGCCGCCAGCCGGGCTGTCGGACGAGGGCGACCGGATTCGCTTCTTCACGCGACGGGAGATCGAGAAGCTCTTCTTCCGCGCCGGCTTCGCGCTCGAAGTCCTTCGCCCCGTCCCCGACTCCCGTCGTCCCGCGCGCCACGGGCCGGCCGGCCTCGAGGTCAACCTGGGGCGCCTGCAGATCCGCAGCCTTTCCCCCGGGGTCAAGGAGGAATTCTTCGCGTCGGAGTACCTGATCCGGGCGGCGCCCGAGCCGCAGCCCGACCCCGGGCTGACGTCGGTCGTCGTCGTGACCCACGACCAACTGGATTACACCCGCCAGTGCCTGGACAGCATCCGCCTGTACACGGACGAGCCCCACGAGGTGATCGTCATCGACAACGGTTCCACGGACAGCACGCCGGATTACCTGGACGCGCTGGGCGGCATCACGCTGGTCCGCAACGCAACCAACCGCGGGTTCCCGGCGGCGGCCAACCAGGGTCTGCGGGCCGCTCGCGGTCGGCAGGTGCTTCTGCTCAACAACGACACCGTCGTAACGACCGGCTGGCTGCGGCGGATGCTCCGCGCCTTGCAGGCCGATGCCGCCACGGGGCTCGTCGGGCCGTGCTCCAACCGAGTCAGCGGCGAGCAACAGGTTCCGGGCGATTACGACGGCGACCTGGTCGGGCTGGACGGCTTTGCCTGGGAGTGGGGCAAGGCCAACGACCGGCGGCGAGAGGAGACTGACCGCCTGGTCGGCTTCTGCCTGCTGATCCGCCGGGAGGTGATCGACGCGGTCGGGTTCCTCGACGAGCGGTTCGGCGTGGGTTGCTTCGAGGACAACGATTACTGTCGGCGGGCCTTGAAGGCCGGCTACCGTGCGGTTATCGCCCGCGACGCCTTCGTCCACCACTTCGGGGGCCGGACGTTCGTGGGCAGCTTCTCCTGGTGCGACAGCTTTTCGGCCGCCCGGAACGAGTCGTTGCGGCACGCCCGGGGCCGGTGGGTGTTCTGGATGGACTCCGACGACACCATCAGCCCGGACAACGGCCGCAAGCTCCGGGCGCTGGCCGAAAAGGAGCCGGGCCCTGGGCTGCTGGGCTACGTCATGCAGGTGGATTGTCCTGGCCCGGGGCCCGACGGTGACCTGGACATGACGGTGGTCGATCACGTCAAGCTGTTCCGCAACCTGCCGCACCTGCGGTTCGAGGGCCGCATCCACGAGCAGATCCTGCCGGCCATCCGCCGCTCCGGTGGCGAGACCGCCTGGACCGACGTGTTCGTCCTTCACTCCGGCTACGACCACAGCACCGAGGGGCAGGAGCGGAAGAAGCAACGCGACCTGAAGCTCCTGCACCTGGAGCTGGAGGACCAACCCGAGCACCCCTTCACGCTCTTCAACCTCGGCATGACCTACGCGGACATTGGGGAATATGGGCCGGCGGTGGAGTTTTTGACGCGCAGTCTCCGCCGTTCGGGCGAGGGCGAGTCGCACGTGCGCAAGGCATACGCCCTGCTGGTCTACTCCCACGCCCGGCTCGGACAGGCCGAGGAGGCGCGGGCGACGTGCGCGCGTGGGTTGAGCCTTTTCCCCGAAGACGCGGAGCTGCGCTTCCGGCAAGCCATCCTGCTGCACGAGTCCGGCCGGCTGGCAGAGGCGGCCGCGGCCTACCTCAAGATCTTACACGAGCCCGGGGAGCGCTACTTCACCAGCGTGGACCAGGGCATCCGCGGGTTCAAGGCGCGGCAGAACCTCGCGCTGGTCTACGGCGACCAAGGGGACTGGGCGCGTGCGGAGGAGCAATGGCGACTGGTCGTCCAGGAGGCGCCGCGCTACCGGCAGGGCTGGCGCGGGCTGGCCGAGGTGTTGCTCCGGCGGGGGAAGGCCCAAGACGCGAGCGCGCTGGCCGACCGGTTGATGGCCGAAGACTCCCTGCGCGCGGAGGGGTTACAGCTCCGTGGCCGCCTCGCCGCCGCGGCCGGTGAAGTTGGGGACGCGAAGCGCAGGTTCCGAGAGGCGGTCGCCGCTTGCCCCAACGACCCCGAGTTGGTGGAGGTACTGTGCCGGTTCCTGTTCGAGCACGGCGAGCCGGCTGAGGCGGAGGCGGCACTGAAGGAGTTGCTCCGGCTGCGCCCCGGGGATGCCGCTGCCCATCACAACCTCGCGACGCTCTACGCCCTGCAAGACCGCCCCGAGAAGGCTGTGGAAGCGTACCGGCATTCCCTCAATTTGCGCCCCGCGTCGGTGAGCACCTGGCTCCGGCTGGGCGATGCCTTGCGGACCACCGGGCGGTGGCGCGAAGCCGCGGAGGCCTGGAAGGAGGCCGCCCGCCTGGAGCCGGGCAACGCCGAGGCGGCGGAGGCACTCCGGCGGGCACGGCAGGTTCTCGGCGCGTAAGCGGCTGGTGGCCAACGAAGATAGCCCCTATGTCGGACCCTTTGAGCGCAGCGATCGGCCGGAACGACGTGGCCGTCGTCCAGGTCGTCGGTCCGGACGACGAGTGGATCCTCGAGCGGCTGGCCCGCACGCTGGGCGCCAAGTTCAGACCTCCTGACATAGCCCCAAAATCCCCGTGTTTCCTTGAGGTTTCGCCCCCACAATTCGAGGAAAATTGTGAGCGGTTTTTTTGATAGATTCTGCCCCGTGGATCGTCTAGTATGGTATGAATACTAACTCTGCTGCCACTCTATTTGATAACACTGATCCTCATACCCACCGCACACGCACCTCCATCAATCCAACTCTTTGCTTCGATGATTGTGATGGCTATCGCGTCGTCTGTTGCCGGCATGAGGTTCTTTATCGTGTTGCGTTGAGCGATGCTGTTTTTCTGGCTTTCATCGCTGTGACTTTGCGACAGAGTCAGCTGGCGACTCAGATCGACATCGCCAAGGCCTTTTGGTCATTCGGTGGCCACCCAACGCCGTTGGGAAACACGCTACGCCCAGTATGGCGTCGATGGCTTACGACCCAAGTCGCCTACCGGCCGGCATGCCAAGCTCGACCGCGGCCAACGCGCTTTCGTCCAACAGTGGTTCCAACAAGGCGTGAGCAATCTGGAGATGGCCAGACGCCTGGCTGTCAGTGAAGCCACCATCCGCCTTGTGCTTCGGCAGGCCGGCTTGCGACGACGGACCATACCCGAGCCAGAGCTGCCCTGCGACGATGCCAACGCCACCTTGGCCGAGTCAGCGACCATGCCGGCTCCGGCTGCCGGCGCTGGTCCCATGGACGAGCCTGCCCCGGTCACCGTTGTCCCAGGGGCAGCATTAGCGCCGGCTGTTCCAGGGGCAGCATTAGCGCCGGCTGTTCCAGGGGCAGCATTAGCGCCGGCAGCCACAGAGATCAACGCCGACCCGACCGCCGTTAATAACGTTCCAGCGAATGTGTTGACCAGCGACCGCGATCCGACCGACCGGTCCGGGGATCGCGCGCTGGCCCGCCTGGGAGTGCCCCAGGACGCTGTACCATTGTTCGGCGACCACGAGGAACTGCCGCGGGCTGGCGTGCTCTTGGCCGTGCCCGTACTGCAGGCGCATGGCGGCCTGGAGGTCTTCACACGCCTGTTTGGTTCGCTCGGCCCTGCCTTTTATGGCCTGCGTACCACGGTGCTCAGCTTGGTCCTGATGGCCCTGTTGCGGATCAAGCGGCCGGAAAACCTCAAGGAGTATTCCCCAGAAAAGCTGGGGTATTTGCTGGGGCTGGACCGCATTGCCGAAGTGAAAACCAGGCGACGCAAGCTCACGCTGCTGGCCGAGCAGGGCCGAGGCCGCGAACTGATGAACGAACTGGCACGTCTGCGGATCAGCCAGGACGAGGATCGGCTAGCTTTTCTCTACGTGGACGGGCACGTTCGCGAGTAGAGCGGCAAGGAAGCCCTGGCCAAGGCCAAGAAGGCGCAGCGGGCGCTGGCGACCACCGCAGCGACCGACACCTGGCTGCACGATGCCGACGGCGCGCCGTTGTTGGTGGTCACGAGCGAAATGAATGCTGGCTTGACGCAGGTGCTGGAAGCGATCGTCAGCGATGCCAAGGAGTGGCTGCCGCCGGGTCAGCGGCTGACGGTGCTGTTCGATCGTGGCGGCTGGAGCGTGAAGCTGTTTGCGCGGCTGCAGGCCCAGGGGATGGGCATCATCACTTACCGCAAGGGGAAACGCCGGGCGATAGCCCGTTCGCATTTCAGCGAACACAAGGTGCAAGAGGATGGCAAGGAGAAGACGTACTGGTTATACGATCAGCCGCGGGTGCGTGTGGGCCGCTTGCGGCCGCACCGCAAGAAGCGGCGTGCGGCCGGGGAGCCGGAGTATCTGTGGCTGCGTCAGATCACGGTGCTGCGTGAGGATGGTCGGCAGACGGTGATCGTGACGAACCGAACGGACCTGACGGCGGTGGCGGTGGTGCAACGGCTGTTTCGGCGTTGGCGACAAGAGAACTACTTCAAGTACATGGCGGAGGAATACGCCCTGGACGCGCTGGTGGAATACGGCGTGGAGGATGTGTCGGAGGAATCGGTGGTGACGCCAACGGCCATCTGGCACCAAGATGGGAATTCTGGGCAGTCTGGGAGGCTCCTTTTCCCGGGGAATTCTGTCGCCCCGAAGCCCGGATGGCCGTTGGCGTCACCACCGAGGGGACTGCCATCGATGAAGCGGTCAAACAGGGGACCCAAGAGCATGGTGCTGCCTCCTACAGATGCTGCATCTGATTGCTGGATAGCATCTTACCACAAGCACCCCTCACCTTGGAAGGGCTGGTCGAGGAGCCCTACGAGGTCAACGCCCACGACTTCCCCAGTGACGCGTGCTGCAAGGCGGTGCCCTACGGGCTGTATGACGTCTTGGCGAACAAGGGGCACGTCATGGTGGGGTCGTCGTCGGACACGCCGGCGTTCGCAGTTGATGCCGTGGCCCGCTGGTGGGTGCGTTGCGGCTGCAAGCGCTACCGGGGGGCCGGGGAGTTGTTGATCTTGGCGGACAGCGGGGGCAGCAACGGCTGCCGGCCGCGGCTGTGGAAGCACCGGCTTCAGTTCCTGATGGCGGACTGCTACGGCTTGGAAGTGACCGTGTGCCACTACCCGCGCGGGGCATCGAAGTGGAACCCGGTGGAGCACCGGTTGTTCAGCCAGATCAGCCGGAACTGGTCGGGGGTACCGTTGCGGACACTGGAGTTGCTGCTGTCGCTGCTGCGGGGGACGGTAACCTCGACGGGGCTGAAGGTGACAGCGGAGTGGACGGGACAACACTACCGACGAGGTGTGACTGTGACGGATGCGCAGATGGAAGAATTGAACATCGAACGTCACGGCCCCTGCCCTCAATGGAACTACACTATCAAGCCGCGCGGGCCGGAATGGTGGAATTGGAACTAATTCTTGGACGCCGCCTTTCCTGCGAAGCCGCAAGCGGCTGTCGGGACGAACGTGCTCGCAGTGTTTTCCTGGGCCGCCGCATTTTCAACAAAAAAGTTGCAATTGACAAATCGTGAGCTATATTCCAATCGAAATTATTCGGCTGCACAGACGGCGCCGAGTTGCACGATTTTCCGTCCAGGAAAATCCGGTGCCGGAGTGTGTTGCGCACCTTCACGAAGGAGGAACGCGAGCACTCCGCCCTCGCCCGGAGGATCGTGGCTCTTCCAGCTCCCGTCCTGCATCGTCAGAGCGGCAGGCGCAACGCCGCCCCGGCCGCTGAGGCATCTCCTGTTCACAGGCTCCCGTGGCCGGCGGCCCGGGGTGCGGTGCGCCCCGAAGCCGCCTTGAGGGGCGCCTGATGAAGTCCCTGTTTGCCCAGTTCCGGCTCGAACGGGAATCCGTTTGCCAACCCGTTCACGCATCGGCCCCAAGAGAAAGAGGAGAGAGACAATGTGGATTGACAGACTTGCGCGGCAGTGGCGCAACCGACGCGGCGGCATTCGCCGGCAGCCCCGCCGCGCGACGGCGGTGACGCCGCGCCTGGAGACTCTGGAAGACCGGACCGTGCCGGCCGTGGTCAACCCGGCGGCCCCGGTGCCGCCGACAATTTCGGGCCTCACGCCGCACACCTGGACGGCGGACGCCAACGGGCTGTACCACACCGCCACCGACCTCGCGGTCGAGTGGCAGGGCTACTACCAGACGATGCTGAACCCACAGGCGGCGCCGCTGACGCCGATCCAGCACCTGGAGGGGAACGCCGAGGCGGTCTTCGAGAACACCGGGCTGAGCAAGCTCAGCGCCGCCCAGCAGGAGGTCGATCGGGAGGACGCCCAGCGCGAGTTCGACGCCATGGCCGCCGCCATGCAGAGCAACCAGCTGAACCTGCAGATCGCCCCGACCGCGCCGCTGACCGAGCAGACCTACCTCGCCCTGGAGAAGACGCTGCAGAACAACCCCGTCCTGCTGGAACTGGCGGTGCAGGGGCACGGGCTGAACGACCCGCCCGCCTCCCGCTACGCGGGCTACACCAACGACTTCCAGAACAACGTCGATAACACGACGCTGTATATCGGCGGCGGCCTGAACAACAACGACAAGGCCATCGCCGACTTCTTCGACGACAACATCATCACGCACGTCCCCTTCGAGGTGGTCTGGCACAACGGCAACCTGACGCAGCTGAACCAGAACGGCAACTTCGAGAACGGCCTCGAGGAGGCGGTGATCGCCCTCGACGACTCGATGTACGGCCGGGTCTACAAGAGCACCGACTTCTCCCAGACCAAGTCGTGCGCCAACGACCACTACAAGTCGCCGTACCACACCCTGGTCGAGAGCACGGAGATCAACGTCGATCAGCCGCCGCAGAACGGCACGATCAGCACGCTCTGGGGCCCGGTTCCCACGACGATTTCGGGCCTCACACTGCACACCTGGACGGCGGACGCCAACGGCCTGTACCACACCACCACCGACCTCACGACGGAGTGGCAGGGCTACTACAAGACGATGCTGAGCGGACAGGGCTGGTCGCTGACGCCCATTCAGCGGCTGGAGGGGAACGCCGAGGCGGTCTTCGAGAACACGGGGCTGAGCAAGCTCAGCGCCGCCCAGCAGGAGGCCGACCGCGAGGACGCCCAGCGCGAGTTCGACGCCATCGCCGCCGCCATGCAAAGCAACCAGAACCTGCAGATCGACCCGACGGCGCCGCTGACGGAGCAGACCTTCCTCGCCCTGGAGAGCACGCTCCAGAACAACCCGACGCTGCTGGAGCTGGCGGTGCAGGGGCACGGGCTGAACGACCCGCCCGCCTCCCGCTACCGCGGCTACACCAACGACTTCCAGAACAACGTCGATAACAAGACGCTGTACGTCGGCGGCGGCCTGAACAACAACGACAAGGCCATCGCCGCCTTCTTCGACGACAACATCCTCTCGCACGCCCCGTTCCCAGTGGTCTGGCACAACGGCAAGCTGATCCAGCTGAACCAGAACGGCAACTTCGAGAACACCCTCAAGCAGCAGGTCGTCGCCCTGAACGAGTCGATGTTCTACCGGGTGTACACGCAGTACGATTTCTGTCATCATCGGTGACGGGCACCAGTCTGTAGGGGAGCGCGTCCGAGGCGCTCCCCTACGGGTTCGCGGCGGGGGGCGCAGCGGGCTGCCGAACCAGGTCAAGTCTGGCCCCCAGCAAGCCCTGCCCTGGGCTCACGTCAGGGTCGGCACCAGGCGATCAATCTCCTCCGGGGTGTTGTAGCAATGCGGGCTGACGCGCAGCCGGCCGGCCCGCAGGTTGAGGACGATCCCCTGGTCCTGGCAGCGCCGCACCACGGCCCGCGTGTCGGCGCCCGGCGCGATCAGCGACACGATGCCGGACCACTCGCCCGGCGCCCGGCTGCTAAACACCTCCAGCCCGGCCGACGGCGCCCGCGCGCACAGGTGCGCGGTCAGGTCGCGGACACGCTCGGCGACATTCTCCATCCCGAGACCGAGCAGCAATTCCAGGCTGGCGCCCAGGGCGTGGACGCCGGCGACGTTCAGGGTGCCGCTTTCCCAGCGGCCGGCGTGCGGCTTCAAGGTGAAGTCGAGCTTTGCGAAATCGCGCGCGCCGACGACGCTGTTCCAGCCGACGCCGACCGGGTGCAGCCGTTCGACCCACTCGCGGCGCAGGTAGAAGAGGCCCGCCCCTTCCGGTGCCAGCAGCCACTTGTGCCCGTCGGCCGCGAGGCCGTCAATGGGGGTTCTCCGCACGTCGAGCGGCAGCACGCCGAGCCCCTGGATGGCGTCCACGAAGAAGAAGATGCCGCGCTCGCGACACAACTCTCCCAGGGCGTCGAGGTCGTTGCGGAAGCCGCTGGCAAACTCCACCCAGCTGAGACTGACGACGCGGGTGCGCTGGTCGATGGCGGCCCGGACGTCGTCGATGAGGAGGCGGCTGCCGCGGCTGGGGACGGTGCGCAACTCGACGCCGCGCCCGGCGAGGTTCATCCACGGGTAGAGGTTGGCCGGGTACTCCTCCGCGGCGGTGACGACGTTGTCGCCCGTCCGCCAGGGGAAGCCCTCGGCGACAATGCCGATGCCCTCGGAGGTGTTCTTGACGAAGGCGACGTCGAGCGGGTCGGCGTTGAGCAGGCGCCCGGCCAGGCCGCGCACCTCGTTGACGCGGCGGAACCAGAGCGGCTCGTGAACCTGGCCGTTGTCGGCCATGTCGGCGGCCCACTCGACGACGGCCCGCTGCGCCGGCGCGCTCAGGGGGGCGACGGCGGCGTGGGCGAAGTATGCCCAACGGCGCGTCACGGGAAACTGCTCGCGCAAGGATGTCCAGTCCATGAACAGCAGCATACCCTGAGAGAGTGGCTAGTGGCTAGCTCCGTTTAGCGGCGGCTCGCAGAGCCGCGCGTTGGCCAACGCGCGGCTCTGCGAGCCGCCGCTAAACGAATCGAGGTGCCCCGCCGTGTTCTTTGAACCCAGCCAGACGCAGTTCGACTTGCGCTTTCGCCTGTTCGGCATCGGGGTGCGCGTCAGCCCGTGGTTCTGGATCATTTCCGCGGCGATGGGCTGGGGGGGCGGGCCCGAACACAACGAGCACTTCTTGGAGCGGCTTCTCGTCTGGATTGCTTGCGTCTTCGTGTCGATCCTCGTCCACGAGATGGGCCATGTCCTGGTCGGCCGGCTGTTCGGCAGCGACGGTCATATTGTCCTCTACGGCATGGGCGGGTTGGCCATCGGCAGCAACGCCCTGGACCGGCGCTGGCAGCGCATCGCCGTCTGCGCCGCTGGGCCGGCCGCCGGCTTCCTGCTGCTGGGGCTGGTCTGGGGGGGCGTGTTTCTGTCGGGCGTGACCGAAGCCAACATGCCGCGGATGGCCCTTGTCGCCTTCCGCGCCCTGGTCTGGATCAACCTCGTTTGGGGGCTGGTCAACCTGCTGCCGGTCTGGCCCCTCGATGGCGGGCAGATTAGCCGCGACGTGTGCAGCGGCCTCTGGCACGAGCGCGGCGCGCGCGTGTCGCTGGGACTCTCGACGGTCGTCGCCGGCCTGATCGCCGCCCACGCCCTGGCGCTGAAATTCTCGCCGGCGTACCAGGAACGCCTGGCCACACTGGTGAGCGAGTGGGGAGAGTGGTCCGACTTCCTTCTCTACGTGGGGGGGTTGTACGTCGCCATCTTCTTCGGGATGCTGGCCCTGAGCAGCTTTATGACCCTACAGCACCTTGAACGGCAGCAGCGCGAATGGGACGAGCACTGGGACGACACCTGACGGGCCCCCCGGTTACGCCCCGCCTTCGAGGAGCCGGTTGAGCCGGTCGGTCAATTCTTCCTCGGCGGCGGCGGACCAGGCGTAATCGTGCGGCGGCTTGAAGCCGCCCTCGGCGGTGAAGTTCGCCGTCGGCGCCGGGCACAGCGACAGCACGCCGAGTTGCTGCCCCTTCAGCGACAGCTCGAAGGCCGTCAGTTGTCCGAGTTCGGCCACGTCAAGGGTTCCCGGGGCGAAGAGCGTCGGCCCGTCGCTGATGAGCGCCTCCGCCTCCATGAGCAGTGGCGGCTGCACCGCGCCGGGCACCTGGGCATGCACCTGCAACTGGCAAATCCCCGCCATCCCCAGCTCGCGACTGCTCACCAGGAAGCACGGGCCGACGCGCGACGGCTTCTCGTTGGGCGGCACCTGCCGGGCCTGGGTTACGTTCCCCTTCGGCCAGTGCAGCACGAAGCGCGCGTCGGTCACGCGCAGCGAGCGCTGGAAGGCACGCGTCGAGATGGCGCGGATGCGGTGGACAGCCAGCGGCTGGTCACCGAGCATCCAAGTCACCAGCCACGAGCCGAGGCGGCGCGGGAAGCGGCGCGGAGCCACTGTGACCAGCGCTTCCCGGTCGGCGAGCTGCGAAGTGCATAGCCGCACCGGTACCGTCTGACTCGCCCCGCCCCGCTCGTTGCGGAACTCGACCGACATGTCCACGTCCAACAGCGGCACCAGGCTCGTCGGGCTCACCAGGTGCGCGGTGGCGATGACTCCCTGGCACTGCGCCGCCACAAACGTCTGGCAGGCGACGCTCTCGTTGTTGAGGCGTACGCTGACGGTCGATCGGCGCAGGCGCAGCCCCTGGAGGAATTCGTCGCGCCCCAGGTAGGGGAGGGTGAGCTGTCCCAGGACGTGGGTGCGGTACATCACCTCCGCGGTGGTGGTGACGCCGGGGGGATCGACGCGGAAGGTGAGGCGGTAGTGGTTGTCGGCATCCTGACGGCGCAGGTCGTCGGCGGGGACGGGGTCGCGGCCGGCCAGGCGAAGCAGGAAGTCGGTCTTGCGCCGCCCGGCCGACTGCGGCAGGCGCAGCCGGGCATCGACGACGACAGCCTCCGCGTTCCAGGGGATGGGCTGGTCGTGGACCGTCAGCCCGGCCTTCTCATAGCTGTAATGGATGGCCTGCGGCTGGGGACTGATTCGGTAGAACGGCCAGAGGTCATTCATCGCCCAGTCGCGCCAGCGCTTGATCCAGGGCCACATCGAGGTCCTCCGCGGAGGCAGGTGTCGGCCGCGCGCGGCAAATCAAGCAGTCCGCCGAGCGCGCGACGCGAAACCGATACGGCCGAAACGCTTCCTCGAACACGTCGTTTACCTGCCGCAGCGTCAAAAGCAGGCTCGTGAAACCGGGGTTGTACTGGGCCGGGTCGTCCAGCAGGGCGAGCGTGATCACGGCGTGCAGGCCGGCGACGGCGTGGACCGACGCCATGCTCGCGGGGATGCGTGTCTCATGAACCGGCCCGCCGGGCGCCGAGTAGTCCGGCGCGGCGGGCCTGTCCACCTCCAGCGAGCGCTGCAAATGGCTGGCGACACAACCGTAGCACGGCCCACCGGGGACGAACCAGTGAACGAAGCCGCCGATGCCGCCGGAGAGCACCTCGCCGAGGGTCCACGGCTTGCCGTGGCGGCGCATGAGGGCGTCGAAGTGGAACTTGGCCGGCTCGTTGTCCGCCGCGCAGACGCCGACATCTGCGGTGGCCGCCGCCGCGTCGATCTCCGCTTGCAGCGCCGGGTCGAGCAGGTCACCGACGACCAGATGCATCTCGACGCCGGGTCGGCGCTCTTTCAGCCACTCACGCGCCAGGACGGCCTTGGACTGGCCGACGGCGCTGAGGGGGAAGAGGTGCCGCTCGACGTTGTGGGGCTTGTAGACGTCCGGCTCGATGAGGGTGACGCGCGTGACGCGCTCGTCGCGGCACACCATGTCCAGGACGGGCATCCCGCCGCTACCGGCACCGACCTGGATGAGATGCGCCATCGGATCCTCCATGCCGCTTGCGGCTTAGCGTTCGCGTCGTCCCACGACGACGCGAACGCTAAGCCGCAAGCGGCTATTTCGCCTCGGGCAACGGCCATTCGCCCGTCTCGTGCCAGATTTCGTAGCACGCCAGCCAGCGCCAGGCGGCCTGGATGGCGAAGACGCAGGTAAAGCGGGCCGGGTCCCAGCGGCTGGTCATGCGCGTACTGCCCTGGCGCCACAGGCAGAGGGTTTGCCCCTCGAGCAGGTGGGGACAGTGCTTCAGCGGTGTCTGGACGCGAGTTTCCGGCGGCACCGTGGGGTAACTGGATACCAGCCGCGTCTCCAGCTGGTAGACGTTGTGCCCCGGCTTGAGGGAGTAGCGCAGCACGAGCGTGCTGCCCATGCGCACCATGCGGATCCTGAAGTCAGGATCCCGGCCCTCGTTGTACTTCTCGATGACCGGAATCTCCACGCTCAGCAACCGCCGTTTCCCGGCTTCGCTGTCGAGAAGGCCCATGACGGAAGAACCCAGAAGTCAGAAGACAGAAGACAGAATGAGAAGGCCAATTGTGTCCCTTCTGTCTTCTGCCTTCTGTCTTCTGCCTTCTTCTTTCAGTAGTGGCAGGGCACCGACTTGATGGCGAAGATGACCTCTTCGTCGGTCACGTCGTCGGTGGTGCCCGCGAAGCTGGTGTCGCGGCGGTCCATGAGGATCCCGGTCGCTTTCGGCGTTGCCCCGCAGGGCGCCGATGAGCTGACGGCGTTCCGTGTCGTTGAGAGGGCGGAAATCCATGGAAGTGCTCCTTCCTTCGGAAAAGTGGGGCGACAACAGGGAAAGAAAACGTGACTCACTCCTGGGCCGCCAGCTCCGCGAGCAAGAGGTAAATGCCACGGTCCACCCGGTCGTCAGCGCACTCGGCCTCGAAGAGTCGGCCGTCGCGGACCAGGTGATACCGCACCTCCTTCTCTGTCACGCGGGCGCGAACGGCGGCGCCCGACTCGGCCAAAGGCACCTGGACCTCCAGGGCCCGGCCCCGATCGTCCTCGGCCACGGCGAACGTCACGCCGACTTGCTGCCGCGCCAGTCGCTCCAGCCGTTCGGCGTGGGCCTCGATCGTTGCCCAAACAGAGTGCAACGGTCGTGCCAAATCCGGGCCGATTGTCAGTGACACCGGCAGCGGCCGATACGCCGGCGCCCCGGCCCGTAACGAATACCACGACAGCCGCAGCTCCCCCATCGTCTGCACGTGCGGCCGCGGTTGCTCGGCGAAGAGGGCGCCGTCGCCGTTCCGCGCGTCGGCGGTGCCGATGGCGAAAATCCCTTCGCCGCCGCGCAGGTGCCGCACCCACTGGCTGTCGCCGGCGTAGTCGCCGTCGCTGGGATGGCGCAGGCTCCCCGGGTGGGTGTGGACCACGCCGAGGATCGTCAGTCGCCGCTCGGCCTGGCGGACGATGCGGCTGCCGACCGCCTGGGCCATGCTGTTGAAGCGCACGTGCGACACGCTGGCGTCGCACTGCGCCCCGGCCGGCAGGGTGGCCAGTACCACCGCCTGCGACTGCTCCCTCAGTCCGAGGAGCACCCAGCCCGTCTCCTCGTCGCCGCGCGCCTCCGCTCGGTGGGTGGCGTAGCCGTCAAATAGCGTGTGGCCGACGCCGTCGGTCATACGGATGCCGTCGAGCGGCAGGTACGCGGGCCCGTTGGCAGGGGGGAGAGGCGCCACTCGGGACGGGCGACCGCGCGGCCGCAGCCAGGCGCGGTTGACCTCGTTGAGCCACCTTGTCGCAGTGCTGACGACAGCCCACAACATGATCCCGACATCCTCAGCAGAACGGCGGCCCTGGGCGAAGTGCCCGTGTCGGGAGGCACGATCGGGGCCGAGGCTCGGCCCGGCATCGGTGCCGTCAGAACTGCGTCCCCTCCTCCGTACTCATAATAACCGCTTCAGACGGCTGAGTCAAAACAACCCGCACATTCGGGCCGCTGGCCTCACGGCCGGCGCATCTCTTCGACCCGCCCGTCGTGCCCCACCAGCACAAGCGACGCCGTCCCCAGGAAAAGTCCGGTATCAACGACGCCCGGGAGCGCGAGCAGGTCGAATTCCAGCACCCCAGCCGCTTTCCCGAAAGGTCGGACGCCGCAATCGAGGATCCAGTTCCCGTTGTCGCTGACGAACGGGGCGCCGTCGTGGCACCGCAGCGCCGGTTGCAGTCCCATCGCGGCGAGGCGGCGCCGGCAGTACGGCTCGGCGAACGGCAGCACCTCGACCGGCACCAGTCCGTGCTCGCCGAGCTGATCGACAAGCTTGTCCGGCGTCACCAGGATCACCTGCTGCCGCGCCGCCGCGGCGACAATGCGCTCGCGCACCAGGGCGCCGCCGCGACCCTTGATCAGGTTCAGCGTCCCCCGCTCGACCTCGTCCGCGCCGTCGATGGTGACGGCGAGCGGCTCGTCGGTCTCCAGCGTATCCAGGTCCAGACCGAGCGACCGGGCGAGGCGGGCGGTTTCCTCGGAGCTGGGCACGCCGCGCACGCGCAGCCCCTGCCGGACGCGCTCGGCAAGGGCGTGGACGAAGGCTTCCGCGGCGTGGCCGGTACCCAGGCCGACGCGGGCGCCGTCGGGCACATAATCGAGGGCTTTTGCCGCCAGGGCTGCCAGTGCTGCGGTCACGCAGACTCCTGTCCCGGTTCCGGAGCGATGAGGACGGGGTGTTCCTATCAACGAGCCTAGCCGAAAAGCGGTCGCGCTGACAAGCGCAAAATCGTTGCGGCGCGAGTGCGGAGGCGTATCCTTCACGTTGAGCGGCCGCCCTCCGGCCGGCAACGATTCATCGTTTCGCGAAACCAATCGAGGATCCCCCACCATGATACGCACCACCCTGGCCGCGATTTTCGCCTGCGCCTGCGCCACCCCGGTCTTCGCCGCCGCGAAGCCGCCGGTCTACCTCTGGTTCGAGCCGGAGTGGTTCGACGGCGTCGAGGGCTCGTTCGCCTACTGGACCGGCGAGGCCAAGCCGACCGGCCACTGGGGCATTGCCGGGCCGGGGATCAGCCCCGAGTGGACGCAGGGCGGCGAGAGCGAGTGGAACTCGATGGGCGCCGCCGCCGCGGAGACGCAAGCCGAGTGCCATCGCGATTTCGTCGTGCCGCGCCCCGGCAAGTATCGTATCTGGGTCCGCTACGTCGATCACCGCAGGAAGACCGAGCCGTTCACCGTCGCGATCCGGCAGGGCGCCAGGGACGCCGTCCGCGGCGAACTGGGCGTCAAGCCGGTCGTGCCGGCCAACGATGAGTATCAACTCTACTGGGGCTTCTCGTTCGGCTGGGCCTCGGTCGATGGGGATCTGGCGGCGGGGCCAGCCCGGGCGTCGCTGACCATCGACAAGGCCGGCGAGGCGTGGCGACAGGTCGATGCCCTGCTCGTCACCGACGACCTCGATTACACCCCGGTCGGCCGCGAGAAGCCGCCGTTCGCCTACCTCGCCAGCTTCGCCCTGCAGCCCGACAGCCGCTTGCGGTTTCGGGCTCGCGGTATGCCGGAAAGCGCATCATGGGGTGCCCCGAGCGCGAAACGACAAGTCCAGGCCGGCCGCGACTTCTCGATGTGGACCGGCGTTGAGGCCGACCCGAAATGGTGGGGCGCGCAGAAGCTCGACGCACTGACGCTCTACGATATCTACTTCCAGCACTCGCCGCCGGCCGACATCAAGGCGCAATTCCACAAGCAATTCGCCGGCCGCAAGGACGTCCCGGTTATGTCGTACCCGCAGCTCCTCCCGGGCTTCTACCTCGGTGCCACGCCCGACCTGTCTCCCGGCACGCCGCTGCGACAGTGGTTGGAGCGGACGAAGACCCCCTTCTACATCATGACGAACTACGCCAGCGGCAACTACACGGACAAGACCGGCCCGGCCACCTACCAGGCGCTGACCGGCCCGCTTCTGCCGCAGTTCCTCGGCTACATTCACGGCGAGTCGATCGGCACCGGCGGCGTCGGCCCTGGCGACAAGCCGCTCGGCAAGACGCGCCGCGAGCACATCGACGCCCTCGGCAAGAGTCTCCTCAAGCAGCAGGCCGAGGCGTGGTCGAAAATCTACAAGACGAAGGTGGGCGAGGACCACTGGAGCAAGGGCATCGCGTGCCTGTCGGCGGACAGCATCGCCCTGGCCCACCTGTTCCACGAGACGGGGTCGAAGGTGGTCGGTTACGAGGAGGACGCGACCAACGTCCACGTGCCGATGCGGATCGCCTTCGAGCGCGGGGCGGCGCGGCAGTACGGCGGGGCGTGGCTCAACTACGCCAGCGGCAACTTCGGCGACGCCTGCAACTACTTTTCGCAGGAGCCGCAGGTGCCGCGCGGCGCCAAATCGTGGTTCCACAGCAAATACGCCGTCACCGACGGCGTGTCGATCGGCTGGTATCGCAAGCTGTACTACCTGAATTATCTGGGCGGCGCCTCGGCGGTCTTCTGGGAGCAGAGCCTTGTCAACCAGTACATCCTGCCCGGACCAGGGACGCACCCGATTCAGCTGTCCCCCTTCGGCCGGGCGACGGAGGACTTCCAGGCGTTCACCACGCGGCTGCCCGACCGCGGCGAGCCCTACGCCCCGGTGGCGCTGCTCCTGAGTTACGGCCACGGCTACGAGCGCGTCAACTACCGCTGCAAGATGCTGCACTTCTTCAACGAGGATAAAAACGACCTGGAACTGCGCGAGCTGTTCAACGTGTGCTGGCACCCGACGGCGATTACCGAAGGGCAGCCGGCCGCCCCGGACGTGCAGTCGATGCCGAGCGGCGTCTACGGCAACGTCTTCGACGTGCTGGTGGATCGGCCGGCGCGGCGCCAGGCGATCCTCGATTACCCGGTGGTCTGGGCCGCGGGCGACGTGGACCTGAGTGGAACGTGGCCGGCAACGCTGGAGGAGTATCTGCGCCGCGGCGGCACGCTGGTGGTGAATGTCGAGGCGGCGAAGGGCCTGCCCGCGAAATTGCTCGGCCTGAAGCCGACGGGCAAGGCGACGACCACCGAGGAGTGGTCGCCGGACGGCGGCGAGGCGCGGCCGACGGTGCCGTATGACGTGGCGGGGGTGGAGTTGGCCGGGGCGAAGGTGCTGGCCTGGGCGACGCCGAAAGTGCCGCTGATCGTGCGCAACGAGGTCGGCGCGGGGGCGGTGATCGTGACGCTGGCCCCGCGGATGCTCGGCCAGGACGAGCGGGCGCACCCGGCGCTGCCGTGGCTGATGAACGGCGTCACGGCGGGCCTCTTGCCGGTGGAGGTGCGGAAGGCGGACGGCTCGCCGCTTGGCGGAGAAATCATGTACCAGATGAACCGGACAAAGGACGGTTGGCTCATCCTGTTGGTGAACAACCGCGGCGTGGACAAGACGCAGAACGGCGTGGCCCGCGTGGACCGGCGGGCGTATGTCGATGTGGTGGTGCGGACAGCGCTGGCCGTGAAGTCGGCGAAGGAATGGACCGAGCCGCGCGACCTGACGCTGGCGAAGGGGAAGGAAGGGACGGAGGTGCGGCTGCGCGTGCATCCGGGGGACGTGCAGGTGGTGGGGCTGGTGACGAAATGAGAGGAGGCGGGAATGACCGAGGTGCGATGGTGGGAAGAGACCGACCCGCATCTCATGTTGCGCCTGCTCCTCCGAGTTGGCGCGGGTTACCGCAGAATGCGACTCTTTTCGGTGGCGTGCTGCCGAAGAATCGAACACCTGTGCTCAGACCAATACAGCGCTCACGTCGTCGCGCTGTCGGAGCAATTCGCCGACGGACGGATCAGCCTTGAAGAGTTGAAAAGGGCACATCGTGACGCTGGTTGGGCGGTCAATTGGGACCGGATGAGGGCCCGTGGAGTGGCTGCGATAGCAGCGGTAAGGGCAGTGGAGGCATCGGCATCGCAAACCTGGCTGTTCTGGGAGACAGTCCGTTCCGAAGCGGCACGCGCTGCTCCTGACGGTGTGGCGGAGCGCAAGTGCCAATGCGACTTGTTGCGCGACATCTTCGGCAACCCTTTCCGCCCGTTCTCTGTCGATGAGTCCTGGCTGCGCTGGAACGACGCCACGATTAGAAGGATGGCTGCGTGCATCTACGAGGAGCGCGCCTTCGACCGCCTGCCGATCCTGCACGACGCGCTGCTCGACGCCGGCTGCGACAACGAGGACATGCTCGCCCACTGCCGCAGCGAGGGGCCACACGTCCGCGGTTGCTGGGTGGTCGATCTGCTGCTCGACAAGACGTGAGGCGCCGTCATGGGCTCGGCGGGAAGGCGTGCGGCAGGAAGAAGATGCCGGTCACGAAGGTGCCGGCCCAGAGCAGCGCGAACAGCACGCCCGTCGCGACGTGCAGTACACGGTGGTGCGTCAGGCCGGTGGACAGCATCACCAGCAGCACCAGCGCCGCCGGCACCGAGAAGCACAGGTGGATCCGCAGCGCGGCCCTTGTCGTGTCATCGAAGTAGGAGAACAGGTCCCTCTCGTCACCGGACACCCACGGGTAAATCACCCGCGACACGGCCTCCAGGCCGAGGACCGCCAGCAGCGTCAGGATGGCGAACACCAGGTTGATGCGGCCGTGCAGCCGGTAGTTTCCCCGCGCCAGGGCGACCAGCGACGACAGGAACAACACGGTAACGACGGCGACGGCGATCTTCAGCGTGATGATGACGTACGGACCGAACTGCACTTGTCTTCTCCGGGAGTCGGACGCGCCGCTGCGCTTGCGAACACCGGAGTCATTCTATTCACCCGGCCCCGCCAAGAAAAACGACACGGGCCGTCCGATCCCTTGCGAGACCGGCCGGCCCATGTCGAGGGGCGCGGGAGCCGCGAGCTTACGGGCAGTAACTCGTGGGGTAGTAGCAGTCGTCCTGCGGGCACCAGTAGTACCAGCAGCTCAGGTACGGGTCCCAGTAGTGGTAGCGGTGATAGCCCGCGTCCCAGTAGCGCCGTTCCCAGTGCGAGTGGTCACGGCCGCGGTAGTAGTAGCCGCCGCTGAAGCGGTGGCCGTGCTCGCGGTAGTAAGCGTGACCGCCCTCGTGGCGGTGCCCCTCGTGGGCGTCCGCCGTCCCCGCCAGGCCCACGACGCCCAGCACCCCCGCCGCCAAACCGAACAGAAGCCGTCTCATGGGTGATCCTCCATCTCAGGTAGTGATACCTGGGTCTCATCTGGGAGGGAGGCCCGACTCGTCGTCCGGCCGTCCCGTTGTCCCTCCCGCCTGGAGAACGTCGCGCCCGGACCGGCTTGCGCGCCCGGATTCCGCGATTGACCGCGAGGGGCGTTCCGGCATAGACTCCCCGTCTGAGGAGGAAGGTCCGATCATTCACTCACGGAGGGGTGTCGATGCTGACCCTGTGCAACACGAATCGCGGGCGGATCGCCTGTGGGCTGGGCGGCGTGCTGGTCGCCGTCCTGGCGCTGGCGTGCCTGTGGGCGTTCTCGCCGTCCGTCACCGCCGGCGACGACCCGCCGGCCAAGGACGTCGGCAAGGTGAAGGACCCGACATCGACGGTGTGCCCCGACCCGCTGCCGCCGCCGAGGGAGTCCTCGGTCCCTCCCCTTCCCGCTCCCATGCCGACGCCTAATGTCTCGGAAGTCCCCACGGGCAGAATCCCGCTGCTCGGGCCGACGTCGGTCCGCGACGGCACCAGGGATCCCGCTCGGGGGGACCTGCGCATCGGCGAAAGCGCCGCACCCCCGACCTCTGTCGCGCCACCCCCTCCGGACCCGCTCCTCAGATCGACTCCCGTTCCGCAGCCGCAACCCACCGCCGGCAGCCAGGAGATCAAGCAACTCGTGGCCCAGTTGACCCAAATTCGGGCCGACCGCGAGAAATTGGATGAACAGGAGCGGCAAACAATTCAGACGATCAAGCGCAAGTACCAGGAACAGAAGCGAGCCCTGGAACAGATGGATCGCGAATTGCGCCAGCTCGGCATCAACTGTGAGGAGACGGCGCCGGAGAAGGGGGTCAAGGAACCGGTGCGGCAGACCGGACACTCGACGAAGGACTAGAGACGGACGCCGCTTGCGGCTTCGCAGGTCCTGCGAAGCCGCAAGCGGCGTCGGTCAGTAATTGAAACGAAACTCCGCCCCGGTGAGCAGCGCCCACACCATCTGTCGCAGCGCCTGCTGCGCGGGGTCCTCGGCGGGGCCCATCTCCGGCAGCGGCTGCGCGGCGACCCGCCGCGCCTCGGCCAGGTCGGTCTTCCACTTTATCAGCTTCGCCTTCGCGTCGGCGTCGAGTGTCGCGGAGAAATCGACTCCGGTGAACAGCGGCCCGCTCGCGGACGTCAGTTCGCGGAACAGCGCCGCGTTGGCCTCGTCCTTCGCCGGGGGCCCTGCTTCGAGAAGGACCTTCTGCGCCTCGGCGGCGATCTTTCCCAGCTCCTCGGGCTTGGCGGCCGACCAGCGGGCCAGCACCGACCCCGCGGGAATGGTCGGCGGGGTGACCGGCGCGGGGCCGCCGCCGACGGCGTAGAAATGCCAGACCGCGGCGTTGCCCTGGCCGTCGGCGTGCGGGTTGGCCGCCTGGATGCTGTCCACCACGTCGGCGGTGAGGTCCCACTTCTTGCCCTTGTCGCCCGCCTCGGTGATGACCAGTTCGACGTGGGTCGAGTCACAGGCGTGGTCCCGGTCGCGCGCGTCCACGACCAGGGACACCAGGTCGCCATTGTGGACCTTCACCGCGGCCAGCCCGGGCAGTGTTGCGGGATCGAGCGTCACCGCCTTGCCGTTGTCGATGACGCCGCTCGCCAAAATCTGCTTGCCGCCGTCGTGCAGCAACTCGACCGACCAGCCGACGCCGTTGCCGCAGTTGGGGTCGATGTCGGTCACCTGCCCCGCCACCTTGACCGTGCCGGCGATCGGGCTGCGCCACCCCATGGCCGCGGCCAGCGCGGGCGACGGGTGGGTCGAGACGCTGCGCGGCGGCAGGGTGAGGGTGCTGAGCCGCACCGGCTCCTTGGCGGCGTTCGCCATGAACCAGGGCGTCGCGTCGCTGCCCCAGCCGTTGACCGTCTTGTGCCCGCCGACGCTGTTCAGTTTCGCCGTGTACAGCCCCTTGCGCACCGCCTCGACGGCTTGCGGGGCGACGACGGCGCTGGCGCCGACGGGCCGCCCCAGGTAGGCGTGCCAGCGCCGCAGCAGACCGGCGTCGAGGCCGTGCCGCGCGGCCACGGCGTCCACGGTGGCCTGGCCCGGAGCGCCGAGTCGCAGCTCCGCCGCCGCGACGAGGTAGCGCTCGGTCTGTCCCAGCGCCGACCGCACCGCCGCGTCGCGCTGGCGATTGATGAGGTCGGCAATCTCCTTGTCGATCTCGACGGCCCGCTTGCGAGCGCGTTCGACGGCTTCGCGCCGCTCTCGCGCCTCCCGCGCCAGCCGCTCTCGGTCCGCGTCTCCCAGGGTGTGCCGGGCCACGTAATCGCCCAGCACCGTGATCTCCTCTTCGGTCGGCGGCCGGGACAGCACCGTCCAGACGGCGGTTTCCACCTGCTTGCGGCGGTCGCCGCTCTTCAACAGCCGCGTGACGAGCTTGTCCCCCAGCAGCCGAAGCAGGGCCTCGTCGTTACTCAGCCTCAGCGCCTCGCTCACGTTGATCTGCAGCCCATCCTGCGGCCGTTCGATGAGCGCCCCGAAGGTCCGCTGCGCTTCGGCCTCCAGCCTCTCGATCTGCTTGTCGCGCGCGTCGGGCGGCAGGTCGTCGGGCAGGGCGTCCGGGTTGCTCGCCAGCAGGGCGGAGAGGCCGAACTGCATCGGCGTCAGCGGGCGCAGGTTGGCCACCGCGAACAGGTCGGGAGCCGGCGCCTCGCCCTTCTCCCAGCGGCTGCCGCGCGAATACGTCTGGCTGGCGACGAGGCCGCGCATCAGCCGGCGGAGGTCGTAATTGTGTGCGATCAGATCGCGGGCCAGCCACTCCAGAAGCTCGGGGTGGTTGGGCGGGTTCTTGGCATGCATCTGGTCGAGCCGCATCACCAGGCCGTAGCCGTGGAAGCGATACCACAGCCGGTTGACGATCGACCGGGCGAACTGGTCCCGCTCCGCCGGCCGCAGGGCGACGTCGGCGAGTTGCTCGCGGTAGCTGAATTTCGGCTTCGCCGGGTATTCCTTGCCCTTCGGGGAGGTCTTGCGCAGTTCCTCGATCCGCTTCGTCTCTTCCTGGATCGCCTTGTTCAGGTCCGGCACGCCGGGGTTCGGGTCGTCGAGGGCGGCGCCGCTGAGGACCATGAGCTTCGGCGTGCGCACCTCGCCGCCGCGGGCCTTGTATTGCACCAGGGCGTACTGCCGCTCCGCGAGGGTGCCCTGGAAGTCGAGGCTGCGGGCGAAGAAGCCCTTCATGCCGTAGTAGTAGTCCTGCGTGATCGACGTGACGTAGGGGTGCCGGTGGCACTGGGCGCACATGACGTTGACGCCGAAGAAGACGGAGGTGACGTCGCGCGTCAGCACGTCCAGGTCGCCCAGGCGCTTCAGGACGAAATGGTCCGGCCGCGCCGGGTCGGGCGCGACGCCCAGCAGCTCGCGGAACATCCGGTCCCAGGGGCGGTTCTCCCGCAGGGCGACGAGGAGGTAACCGCGGAGGCTGGGCGCCTGGTCGCTGCCGTTCTGGAGCAGGGTGTCGAATTCCGTGGCCGAATGGCGGTCGAAATCCGGCGAGGCGATGAGACGGTCGCTCAGTTTGGTCCGCTTGTCGGGGTCCTTCGAGTCGATGTAGTCGCGGGCCTCGGCGGCAGTCGGGATGCGGCCGGCCAGGTCGAGGGTGAGGCGGCGCACCAGGGTGGCGTTGTCGGCCTGCGGCGCGGGCGCGACGCCGGCCGACTGTAACTTCAGGCCGACGTAATGGTCGATCACTTCGGGGATCGGCCGTTCCGGCGGCAGCAGGTCATCGGCGACGGCGGGAGACGACAGGGCGATCAGGGCGCCGAGGATGAGGGTGCGGTTCACGGTGTTCTCCCTTGTTTAGCCGCCGCCCTCGGGGCGGCGCGCTGTCCAGCGCGCCGCCCCGAGGGCCGCGGCTAAACCGCCTTCAAGGTCCAGCGCACGACCTGGCCGCGGCCGACCGTATCAATCACGTCGCCGGTCTCATTCATCGCCACACCGAAGACGAGCATCGGCGCCGCGACCTCCTTCAGCACCTTCTTCTGTCCGAGGTCGTAGAACAGGAGCTTGCCGGCGGCACCCGCCCCGAGGGCGCCCATCAGCCACTCGCCGCGCGGCTGGAAGCGCAGGTTCTCGACCACGCCGTTGCCGCCGGCCTTGAAGTCGTGCGTCTTCTGCCCCGTTTGCCAGTCGAAAACCTGGACCATCGCGGTGCCGGAGATGATGGCGGCGTCGTGGTTGTCGATGCCGCCGGCCGCCAGCGACTTAGCGTCCGGCGAGAAGGCCAGGGACCGGACGCCGCCGAAGGAGTGGCCGTTGCCGGCTTCGGCGCTGCGGTCCCACTCGTAGAAACCGGGCGCCTCGCACACCGCCGCCTGTTTGCCCGTGGCTGTCTCCCACACGACAATGCGCCCTTCCTGGTCGGCGGTCGCCAGCAGCTTCCCGTCGGACGAGAAGGCGCAGGCGAACAATTTCGACCGGAAATGGTGTCGTGTCTTCTCCGGATGGCCGCGGAAGTCGCGGACGGCCTGGCCCGTCTCCGCGTCCCACAGCCGGCAAACCATGTCGTCGCCGGCGCTGGCGATCGTCTTGCCGTCCGGGGACAGGGCGATTTGCCGGACCCATTTGCCGTGGGCGTTCTCCAGCGCCCGGACCGGCTTCTGCGTCGCGGCGTCCCACCAGGCGATTTTCCTGTCCGACCCGGCCGAGACGAGGTACTTGCCAGCGAGGACCAGGCCGCTCACGTAGCTGAGGTGAGCGGTCCAGGAAGTCGGCTGCGGCTTGTCCGCGGACAGATCGATGTGGTAGATCTTGCCGTCGTAGCCGCCGACGAAGAGGCGATCGGTATTCGGCACGCGGGCGACGCTCAGCAGGTCGCCGGCGAGGGCCAATTTCTTCACGGGCTGGGCGTTATTCGGGTTGGTGGAGGCCATCGCGGCTCACCTCCTCTGGTCGTTTACGTTTCGGGATCGCCCCATCTCACGCCAGCACTTCGGCCACCGGCTCGGTCTTGTAATCGGTCAGCGGGACGGGCCGGCCGTCGTGGGCGGGGTATTCCTTCTGAGGATCGATGCCGAGCGCCTGGAAGATGGTGGCGAAGAACTGCGGCACCTTGACGCGGCCCTCGGCGATGTCCTTGCCGTCGGCGTCGGTCTTGCCGTGGACCACGCCCGGCTTGATGCCGCATCCCGAAAGTGTGGCACTCATGCGCGGGAAGTGGTCGCGGCCGCGGAGGTTGTTGATCTCCGGCGTGCGGCCCATCTCCGAGAAGGTGATGACCAGCGTGTCCTGCAGTAGTCCGCGCTGTTCCAGGTCGTCCAGCAGCACCGACAGAACGTAATCCAGCTCGGGCACCAATTCCTGGTGGATGTCGAAGTTCTCGCCGTGGCTGTCCCACCAGCCGCGGTTGAGGCGGACGAACGGCACCCCGGCCTCGACGAGCCGCCGCGCCACCAGCGCTTGCTGGCCGAAAAGCGTCGGCCCGTAGCGGTCGCGCACCTGCTGCGGCTCCCGGGAGATGTCGAAGATCCGATCGCTCGCCATCAGGCCGCGCACCCGGGAGTAGGCGTCGTTATGACTGGCCAGCGTGGCGTCGCGCTCCCGGCCGCGGCTGAACTGCCGGCTGAGCAGGTCGCGCAGCTCGCCGCGCTCCTTGTGGTCGAGGTCCGCGAGCGACTCGGGCAGCTTGTTCCCCGCGGGCGAAAGGGCGCGCAAGATGTTGATGGCGTCCCAGCGCGACCCGAGGTAGCCGGCGGCGTCCGGGCTGTCGTTGAGCATGCCGGGGAAGCCGACTGTTGCCGTCCACAGCGCGACGTGGTCGGGGACGGTGCTGTCGCGCCGGGCCAGCTCGCGCGCCAGCATTGCGCCCAGGGTCGGGTACTTGACCGCGCCGTTCTCCGGCCGCGACCCGCGCAGAACGACCCGGGCGCCGGCCGCGTGATCGACATTCCCGGTATCGACCGAGCGGATGACGGCGGTGTGCCTCGTCAGCCGCTTCGCCATCTCCGGCATCAATTCCGAAACGTGGTAACCGGGCACGCTGGTGGGGATCGAGACGAACGGCCCGCCGGTAGGTCGGCCCGGCTTGGGGTCCCAGGTCTCGAACTGGCTGGCCCCGCCTCCGAGGAAAATGAGGATGGCGTGCTTGTGGTCCTCCTTCATCTCCGCAGCGATGGCGGGCGTGCCGAGCATGTTCAGCCCGGCGGTGCCGCTGAGTAGGGCGCCGGTCGCCGTACCGAGGAACGCGCGGCGGTTGAGGAGATGCTCGGCCGAGCCGCAATAATGCCCGCGAGACGGACGAATCATGGCCTGGCTCCTTTGTGTCGGACAGCGGCGCGAGGGCAAGGGGCGCTGGCGGGATGCAGGCGGGATCAACGACAGATTAGTGTATCATCTCGGGGGCCGGGCGACAGCCGGGCTTCCCGATTGCGACTCACGCCGATGAGCAGAACGAGACACGCGCCGTCGCGGTCGATCGTTCCTGTGATCAGCGGCATCGGGTAGGGTTCCGAGAGCAGTAGAGTGGCGTTTCGTGCGCGGTAATTCTCTTGACGAGGAACGGGTCGAGGCCGAAGCGGTCATAACCGGCTGTCAGGCCCTCGTCCACAGTGGGCCAGATACTATCGACCTTGTCCCGGAACACGAGGGCGTACTTGCCCTGATTCTCCGGCATGGCGAGCAGGGCCGGTAATTCCTGCCGAAAGGTAGCAAGTTCCTGTTCGAGTGCCATGGGATCGCTTCTCTGCTTCGGGTGGTAAATCGGCTGGGCTCGAGCGCCGCTGTCCCCTCCCTCATCATCGCATGGGTCGCGGAGACTTCAAGAGCGATGTGAACGGCGAGCCAGCCCTGGCCAGACGATCAGCCCGCAGGAGTTCCTCGACCTGATCGTGTATCTGGAATCGCCGTGCTGACCGGGTGGGCCGGTCGGGACGTGGCCTTCGCCGCGAGCCACCCGGCCGCGCGGTACCAGGCCAGGGCGTCGGACAGCGCCTCCCGGACCGGCCGCGGCCGCAGCCCCAGCTCGTCGAGGCTCTGCCGGGTATCGAAGCTCATCCCGCGCCGCGTCAGGCGCACGCCGGTGACGGTCGCCAGCGGCATGCGCCGCGTCCACACGTCGGCGACGAACTCGATGAGGAAGGCCGCGGTCAGGGCGACGCCGTAGGGAACACGCCGCGCCGGCTCCGGCAGCCCGGTCAGCTCGGCGAGGAGGGCGAACACCCTCCGGATGGTGTGGTTCTCGGCCCCGAGCAGGTAGCGCCGCCCCATCCGTCCGCGGTCCATCGCCAGGATCATCCCTTCGGCCACGTCGCGCACGTCGATCAGGTTCAGTTCGCCGTCGAGGTACTCGTTCCGCCGGCCGCGGCAGAAGTCGAGGATCATCTGCGTCGGCGGCGAGCGGCCGCGGTCGCCGGGGCCGACGGGGATGGTCGGGTTGACGATCACCACCGGTGCCCCGGAGCGGGCGAGGCGGAAGGCGTAGCGCTCGGCCAGGAGCTTCGAGCGGCAATACGGACCCAGGGCGTCTTCGAGGCGCACCTCCTGGTCTTCGCGGATGGCCCCGCTCTGGTGTACCCGCGTCAGGATGCTCTCGGTGCTCGTGTGCAGGATGCGCCGGGCGCCGGCGTCCAGGGCGGCGTCGAGGACGTGGACGGTGCCGCGGTAGTTGACCTGCGTAAAGTGGCCGCGGCGGTGCGTCCACAGGTTCGGGTTGGCGGCGAGGTGGTAGACGAGCGGGCAGCCGCGAATCGCCCTCTCGACGGCGGCGCGGTCGCGCACGTCGGCGAACACCACGTCGATGCGGTCCAGCGGCAGGTGATCGACGCGCGCCCCGGGCCGCTCCAGCACGCGCACGGCGGCGCCGCGCTTTACGAGGAGGGATACCAGATGACTGCCGATGAACCCGGCGCCGCCGGTGACGAGGATATCCATATCACGACTCCGTTTAGCGGCCGCCCTCGGGGCGGCGCCGATTCATCGGTTCGCGAAACGATCAATCGAGGGCGGCCGCTCAACTAATACTTCCCGCGCCGTCGTTCCTTGGCCGGCAGGATTTCCAGGCACGTCGTCCACCAACCGGTCAGCACCGTCTCGACGAACTCGTTGGGCAGCCGCTCCGCCCGCATTTCCGCCGCCAGCCGCCGGTGATCGTACTCGACCGGCACGAACTCGACGCGCAGCGCCGGCCGCGCCTCCAGCAGCGCGTACCAGACGTTGGTTCTGCCGTCGTTCTCCGGCCGGCCGAGGACTCCGACGTTGACGACGTGCCGGTCGCCTGACAGGCGTCGGTGCCATTTGAGGCCGGTGTGCGTCGTCAGGATCACGTCGGCTTCGTGAGCGGCCGCCAGGTACTCCAGGAAATGCGTCGGCGTCGTCGATTCCCAGAGGAACTCGTTCATCTTCCGCGGGCTGCCGTGGCACATCAGGACGCGGTAATCGCCGAGCCGCACGCGGCGCTGAGCCGGCAGTTCCTTCATCCAGGCGCGGTTCTCAGGGCTGGTGTTCTTGAAGGTGTAGTAATAGCTGATACGGGCGAAATGGTTGTCGCGCGGGTCGGTGTAGCCGCACTGGCAGTCGGCGAGGCCGTTGCCGACGGAGTTATCGTAGTTGCCCTGGATGCACGCCACCCCGTTGTCGCGCAGCAGCGGGAAGACGCGATCGGGGTAGGGCCCGAAGGCGCCGAGGTCGCCGAGGCAGTACACGGCATCGACCGCCTGTCGCTTGGCGCTCGCCAGCGCCGCACCCAGAGCGAGGTAATTGTTGTAGACGCCGCCGAAGATGGCGATGCGCGTGAGGTCAGGCATCGCGCGCTCCCCCGGACGGGTTTGAGCACAACGCCCCGTACTGGTAGCAGGTGGAGCAGGCGTGATGTCGCAGCGGGTACGGCCGCAGGGCTTCCTGGAGCGTGTCCCCGAGACGGGCGTCGGGCGCCTCGATGAGGATGGGACAGACGTAAACGCCGCGGTCGGTGACGACGCGGCTATGGTGACAGATGAGTTTCCCGAGGTCAAAGCCCTCCATCATCTCCGGCGTGACTCGCTCCTCGTCGCGGTAGCCGCGCTGGCGATTCTCCTCCGCGCCGATGCGCAGGGTCGGCAGCACCTTGATGCGCGGGCGGTCGCAGCCGTTCTCACGCAGCAGGCGCACGAAGCCGCGGAACAGTTCGCCGTCGTCCTGGTCGTCGCTGGTGCGCGTGACGGTGATGATGGGCAGGAAGCCGTGCGCCACCAGTTGCCGCACGCCGCGCATCGCCCGGTCGAAGGTGCCGGGGCCGCGCACCGGATCGTTCATCGCCGCGGTGAAGCCGTCGAGGGAGACGCGAAACTCCAGGCTGTACGGCGACTCCGCGTCGGCCTTCGCCAGCCGCTCCAGCCACTCGTCCTTGAAGACGGTGCCGTTGGTCAGGACCGTGGCCGGGCCGTAGCGGAGCGCCAGTTCGAGGATCGCCACCATGTCGCGGTTGAGGAACGGCTCGCCACCGGTGAAGTAATACTCCTTGACGCCGAGGCGAACTGACTCGTCGAGGGCGCGGCGGACGGTGTCGAGATCGAGGAAGGCGAAGCTGTGGTTATGCGGGCTGCAACTGATGAAGCAGTGGCGGCATTCGAGGTTGCAGAGAGTGCCGCCGACCTGGAACCAGAGATGATCGAGGTGCGCGAGAGGAACCATCGGGGCCGCCAGCGACGCCGCGTCATCGTCCAGGATCGGCAGCGGAACACTCATCAAAGGGCTCCCGCTAATCCGCAGCGTCAGGCTGGCCGCCAAGTGACTTCACCTTCGACGAACACCGGCCCACCAATGTGGCTGACAACCCCCTCTGGGCCTACCGTGTTCCAGAGGCCTGAATCGTACACGTCGCGGAACTCATCCCACTCCGACGCACTGTGAGGCTGCTCCCCCATGAGCCGCGCGTGCCACTCCTCGGAAAACGCAATGTACTCACGGAGTCGCTGTAGCGTGGGGTCATTGCTGTTTCCCAAGGCTGGCCGAAACACTCCGTAGCCGGTGTTGTCCGACCAGAATGCGCCCTCGATTTCTCCCACGACATGCGGGCCAAACCGGAGCAGGAGCGTCGCCTGTTCAAGAGCCATTCGTGCTGCCTACCGCGCGTGCCATTGATGCGCCCGATCAGCGCTCACTCGAAGAATCGGCGCACCCGGACACGCAACTCGCCGAGGACGTCGGGCAGGTGCAGCTCGTCGTCCCCCTGGAGTATCCGCGGTGACTCATCCGCCCGGTACACATGGACCGTTTCGCTCATCTGATCCAACAGGCAGACGACGGTGACGCCTGCTTCGAGATACTCGCCGGCCTTGGTGATCAGCCGCGGCCAGCGGTCGGTCGGCGAACGGACCTCAAAGACAAGTTCGGGCACGACGGCGAGATAGCCGAGGGGGACTCGCCCCTGCGGCACCCGCGCGTAGCTGTAATAGGCGATGTCGGCCCCGCGCACGGTGTCGGGGTCGCGTTCGGTGATGACGCCGCTGTCATTGCTGACCAACCGCCCCATCCCCTGCGCCCGGACATGCGGACCGATCAGGAGGGCGATGTTGATACAGATCTCCCCGTGGCGCGGCGCTGGCATGTTCATCT
>Ga0116219_10000747_pt1 | contig 32825 bp, 28 predicted proteins | sample Sb_taG_4_FD_91019 | JGI IMG/M metagenome (GOLD analysis project Ga0116219, IMG submission 91019) | Peat soil microbial communities from Weissenstadt, Germany - Sb_50d_6_BS metaG | ecosystem: Environmental > Terrestrial > Soil > Wetlands > Peat | place: Germany: Weissenstadt | collected 2010-09-21 | reverse complement strand
GTTGGTCGCCGGGTCGTACGCCGCTCCCTTGCCCACCTCGGTGCCGGCCGCGGTATCGCCGCCCCAGAGGAGGATCTCGTGGCCCGACCACACCGCCGTGGCCATGCCCCGGGCGGGAACGGGCGCCGGAGGCAGACGCCTCCACGTGTCGGTGACCGGGTCGAGGCGGGCCCCGTCGGCGTAGGCGGCGGTGAAGTCGGAGTTGATGCCGCCCCAGATCACGAGTTCCTTGCCGGTCCAGACCGTGATGGCATCCGCTCGGGGGGTGAGCCCCGACGGGGGAAGGGTACGCCACGTGTCTGTCGTGGGGTTGTAGGCCAACACGACCTCGCGCCCGTCGCTGTTGGGAGTGCTGGGAACCGACGACCACACGAGCACCTCCCGGCCCGTCCACACCGCCGTGGGATCGCCTCCCGGCAAGGTGGTGGGCATGGCCGCGATCGGATGCCAGGTGTTGGTGGCCGCTTCCCACGCCGCGCCGTCCGTAACAGCCACAGCGTGCTCGGCGTCGCCGTCCGGGCTCGCCAGTCCGCCGGCCAGGACCATCTCCGTCCCCGTCCACGCCCCAGCGGTGAACTCCCGGGGCGTGAGAGGTGTCGGCGGCAGCGCCTGCCAAGCGGTGGTCGCAGGGTTGTAGGCGGTGAGGTTCACAGATCCCAGGTCGGCACAACAGCCAGCCTGAGCGACGAGGACGTCGGTGCCGGTCCATGCCACGGGGGGCCCCACCGGGTTGGGGCCGTCGGGGATGAGAGACCATGTGCCGGCGTCGGCGGCAGCGGGCCTCGTGGTCGACGCCGAAACAGGCGCCGAAGTGGAAGCGGTCGTCGTCGACGCCCCTCCCTTCCCTGGCCCTCCACCGCAGCCGGCAAGGAGGGCCGCGACGATCACGATCACCCATCCCCAGCGGCGATCCTTCACACGGCGAGGACTCCTCGGCATATGACTCCAGTGCAGCACCGATCCCGAGCGGGCCGACAGGGACTTTCGACTCTGCTGTTTCGGGCCGTCTCTCCAAACGTGATGCGTCAGCTTCAGCAGCACCCAGTGGGAGACGGGCCGATGTGTGGGAACTGGGCCCGCGTGAGGACTATTGGCCCTAGCGGCCGGTTCCACGACTTTTCGATGATTGACCGAGGCAGGCCCCGAGACCTGGAGAGGTCATGGGCTCTGCTCTGGTGTTATGAACTGAGACAGCGGGCAACCTCCCGAAAGCGGATGATTGTGGATAACTCACAAGAGCCATACCCTGCTTCGCTGGCCGAGCAGCAACGGGACCTCACTCGGACTCGCATCAGGCGAGCCGCCATGGAGGTGGTCGCCCGTCGAGGCTTTGACGCCACAGTCGACGAGATCGCCCAGCTGTCGGGGGTGAGCCCCCGCACCATCTTCCGCCACTACGCCAGCCATGACCATTTGATCGTGGCCACGGTGAAGGACATGTGCGAGGCGTGCGGCCGCAGACCCATCGAAGGCCTGCCCTCACCCAGCGACGACCTCGACGGCTGGATCGAGGGAGTGGCGCTCACGATCCACACCCGAAACGCCCAGATCTTCGGAGAGGCGTTCTGGGACATCCACGCCCCGAGCCACAACGCGTCTGCGGTGCTCTCCGAGATAGACACGCTGCGGCACGAGTCCCGAACTCGAGGGGTGGACTTCCTGGCGTCCCTGGCCTGGCAGAAGGCCGGTGGCACTGGTGGACCTCCGCACGACCTGGTCTTGGCCTTCGCCCTCAACTTCTCGGCCTTCACCACCCAGGCCCTCATGATCGACTTCGATCGCACCCCTGCCCAGATCGGTGCACTCACCGCCGACATCGTGAAGGTAATCCTCCGGCGCGCCGTGGAGGAGCAGCGCTCTGGAGGCAATGCCACGGGCGGCGGTGGCGGCGCGGGCTGATCCAGGCACGACACACACCAGCCGAAGGCTGATGTGTGCGTGAGCGAAACCAGGGAAATCGGCCACCGAGTTACCGCATGCCCGGTGCTGTCCCCACTCGGTCAGGGTCTCCGCCGACCGCCCGCGAAATAGTTGTGCACCTCGAAGAACTGGATCTCGGGAGGTTCGGATACGCCCACTTCCGGTGCGACCGGACGGATACGTGACTCTAGGAATTCCTCGAATGCTTCTCGCGACTCCCATACGTCAATGATGCGAAAGCCGTCGTCTGTCTCCGTTACCCAGTGGAACAGCTCCTCCCTCGCGCTCGGCCCACCCGGAAGAAGCCCCATCCTCTCCATAGCCTGGTCATATTGCTCGAGGGTGGCGCCTCGGAAATCAAGCTGCACTGCGACTGCCACCGGTACCCTCCAGGGCGTTGTGCTGAGTTAGATCTCAGCTAATTGCAGCCTAATCGTCACGAAGCCCCCATCTGTCGGCTTGACGTATGGCCCGAACCCGATGACGGCCACCCCGTCGCGGTGGCAGTCACGGGCCGATCCCCCCAGCCCTGGGCGCACCGCCTGGTCGGTCAGGGCCCTCGCAGGAGGAGTACGATTTCCGACGCATAGGGTGCGGATCAGCCCGGTGTTCGCCTCCAAGCTGAAAGCGGAGCCAAGTGAACGAGACAGACGATCAGATTCGAAGGGAGAACGCCGAGCTCCGTCGTCTCCTCGAAAAGCATCAATGGTCGGGACTGACGCCGGCAGGCTCCTTCGGGTGCTGCCCCGAATGCTCGGGAGCGGTACCCCCTCTCGGCAGCGGCCATCGCTCGGACTGCGCCCTTGCAGCGGCGTTGGACGAAGCAACGGTCCGCTGAGGCTCGGCGCGCAGGATAACCGTTCATCGCTGACGAGTCCCTTGAGTCAGGGCGGCAGGAACACGGATCAGTGAGGACCACCGGCCATGACCAATTCTTCGAGCATGCGGTCGAGCGCCCCCAACCCGAGGGACAAGTGGCCTTCTCCCTGCTCCAGGTGGGCCGAGGCTCCAGGAAGTTGTGAGGAGAGCCACTGACCGTGGGCGAAAGGCACCATGAGGTCGACGCTTCCTTGCCAGAGCATGGTCGGGATCGTGATCTCACTCAAGGCGAAACCCCACGGCTTGGTGAAGGCAAGATCGTCATCGAGCCACCCGTCCACTCCGGCCCGCAATGCCTCGTGGAACTGAGCGGCCATGTCCTCACCGAATTCATCGGTCAGGACAGCGCGGTCGACATCCGGAAGCAACGTATCGAGTGAGGAGATGATCCCGGCCACGGTGGCCTCCTTCAGGTCCTCTCGCTGTTCGTCCAGGTACCGTCGCAGCGGATCCTCACCGTTGAGCGCGGCTGTGAACTCGGTCACGTTCTCTTCCCCCATGCCGGCCATCCAGTCGAGTCCCTGTGCCACATAGGGGGCGACCCCGGCGATGACCAGCGCGGCAGCAGCCGCTTCGAGGCGGGCGGCGCAGGCCAGGGCGTGGGGACCACCTCCGGACCAGCCAGCCACCAGACAGCGCTCGGCACTCAAGGCCGCAAGGACCACGGACGTGTCGGCGACCACGTCGACGACGCTGCGACCGCGCTGGCGCGTCGAATCTCCGTACCCGGGACGGGAGGTCGTCACGAAACGTAAACCATGTTGGTGCGCAGCGCGTTCGAGGGCTCGGAAGGGAGGAGCGGAGCCGGGTGTGCCGTGATGAAAGACCAGAGGCAAGCCCTTTGCGGGGCCACTGACGCGGATGTCGATGCGACGCCCGTCGGGGAGTTGCACCCTGTCAGAAGAGACCATGTGGCCACCCTGCCAGCTCGAGATCGGTCATGGCGTATCCCTTCCTGGACTACGGCTGCGTCACCTTCGCCATTCGTTGGAGGCAGTCGTAGGCTGCATATTTGTAGGCATCGCTCATCGTCGGCACGTCGAAGGTGGCATGGATGAAGTAATCGATCGTCCCCCCGAAGTGCAGAACCGCCTGACCCTGGTGCACCAATTCGGTGGCCCCTTCCCCGATGATATGGACACCCAGCAGCCTCCGGTCGTCGCCATCGACGACCAACTTCACCATGCCCTCGGTTGTTCCCGCGATAGCGGCTCGGCTGTTGTCGACAAATCGGGACCTGCCGGTCACATACGTGAAGCCTTGCACAGCAGCTTGCTCTTCGGTGAGCCCCACCATTGCGCACTCGGGGATGGAATAGACGCCGAAAGGGGTGAGGGGGTCGACAGTCTTCTTGAAGGGGATCCCCAGCGCATAGCAGGCGGCTACTCGGCCTTGCTCCATGGAAGCCGACGCCAGAGCCGGGGGACCGATGACATCACCGGCGGCATAGATTCCGGGAGCGGTCGTCTGAAAGTGGTCATCGACCCGAATTCTCCCTCGTTCGTCGACTTCCACACCGATGGCGGCGAGGCCGAGTTCCTCGGTGTTGCCCACACGGCCGGCGGCGAGAATGACTTTCTCGGGCCGGAGCACGGCATCACTATCCGTCCGCACCGCCAACCCCTCGGCATCACGGGTCATGGTCGCGACTGCGGTTCCGGGAAGCACCTTCATCCCGGAGGCCTGGAAGCACTCTGCCATCACGGCCGAACATTCGGCGTCGAGGAAGGGAAGCAACCGCGTTCCCCGGTCGACCAGGGTCACTTCGGCCCCGAGGGCCATGAAGATCGACGCGTACTCGCATGCCACTGCCCCGCCGCCCACCACGACCAGGCTACGCATGGGCCGGGTGAGCTCTCGTGCCGATTCGGAATCGAGTACGTCGGGATCGTCGAACGGGACCCCGCTCGGGTGAAATGGTCGTGACCCGGTGGCAATGAGCACGACATCCGCGGCCAAGAGTCGGCCCGGCTCGTCAGAAGTAGGAGTGACTGCGACGGTCCGGTCCGGGCCGAGTCGCGCCCTACCCCTCACCAGCTCGATCTCATGGCGAGCCAGATTCTCGATCACCGCCTGACTCATCGACCCTGCGACGTCGACAGCGCGGGCACGAAGCCGGTCGATGACCGCCTGGGGATGGAGATCGATGCCGGCGCCATAGACATGGCGGCGTTGGAAGCCGGTCAGGTAGAGAGCGGCTTCCCGCATGGCCTTGGTGGTGACTGCGCTGGCAGCCATCGCGCCACCTAGTGCCGGTGCGTTCTCCACGACGGCGACGCTCTTGCCGAAGTAGGCAGCCTGGGCGGCGGCTTTCTCGCCGGCCGGTCCCGCCCCTACCACCACCATGTCGAAGCGTTCTTCCATCACCGCCATCCCGCCTTCGGTTGCCACTGCCGCCGCCACGATAGCGACCGCGTCGGCCGGAGGCCCTGGGCACCACTCGATGCGGATCGGTACGCTGTCCGCGTGGAAGTAGACAGGCACAAGAGCCTGCTCGTCATCTTGGCGCGGGAGCTGGCGAGCAACGTGGCAACGCCGATGTTCGTGGTGGATGTGCACGGGGTGCTGGTCTTCTACAACGAAGCGGCGGAGGCGCTGCTCGGGCAGAGCTTCTCGGTCACCGGACCCATCGGTCCCGATCAGTGGGGCGGATCCATGTTCCAACCCGAGGACCTCGACGGGAACCGCATCACGGTAAACGACCTCCCGCTGGCGGAGACCCTGAAACAACGACGCCCAGCCCACGCTCGGTTTCGCATCACAGGTCTCGATGGCGTGAAGCGCACCATCGAAGCCACCTCTTTCCCCTTGTTCGCCCATGTGGACGACCTCGCCGGCACGCTGTCGGTCTTCTGGGAGGAAGAGACGTGAGAGCCCGGGTGTGGGGCTGTCGGGGTTCGCTCCCCGCTCCTGGGCCGGACACCGTGAGATACGGCGGCAATACCTCGTGTGTCGAGCTCCGTGTCGACGAGGACGCAGTGCTCGTCTTGGACGCAGGCTCGGGAATGCGCCCGCTGGGCCGTTCTCTGGAAGCCAGTGGCGTCCGCGTCATCCATGTCCTTTTGACCCACCTCCACCTCGACCACCTCCAGGGGCTGGCCTTCTTCCCGCCGTTCTGGTCGGACGATGTGGAGTTGCATATCTGGGGCCCTCCCTCACCGAGCTACGGGCTGGCCGAGCGGGTGGCTGCGTACGTCTCCCCACCCCTGTTCCCGGTGTCCCTGTCCGACGTGCCGTCGCGCCCGATCTTCCACGACGTCCCCAACGAGCCGTGGTTGATCGGTTCGGCTCTGGTGGAAGGGTTTCCTGTTGTGCACCAGGGGCCCACCATGGGTTTCCGGATCACGGCGCACGGTCGGACGCTGGCCTACATCCCCGATCATGAGCCCTCGCTCGGTGTCGACCTGCGGCATGTCGAACCGGACTGGATGTCGGGCTACCAGATAGCCGAGGGAGCCGATGTGCTGCTTCATGACTCCCAGTACTCCAGCGACGAGTACGGGAGCCACGTCGGATGGGGCCACTCCAGTATCGACCACGCAGTGGTTTTCGCCTCTGCTGCACACGTGGATCGCCTGGTGATGTTCCATCACGATCCTGCCCACAGTGATCTCGAACTTGAATCGCTGCTCGATGAGGCACGATCCTCGTGGGTGGGACGAGAATTGCCGGTGCTGGCTGCGGAGGGGATGATCCTCGAGTTGGGACCGACAGGCGTTGCGATCCACTCTCCTTCGAGTTCGACCCCCACCTCGTCGACATTGGGCGTCGAGGATCGATAGAAGATCCGCAGAGCCGGGGTCTACACGTTCATCTGCCCCTTGAGAGTTCTGCCAGACGCTCAAGTCGAACGTCGATCTCACATTGACACCAGCCCGCACCCGTTGTCCCGTGCAATTCTTGGACGGCAATCAAACCCGCATCGTTCTCGAAATGGATTGCCGAGGGATAGTCGTATCTCCGCAACCAGTCCGCCGCGTCGAGTCGCCAGTTGTTGAACCGAACCGCAAGTTCATCGATTCCGAGCTCGTCGTCGTCCGCAATCAGCTTCGACTCCCTCAATAAGATGACACCTTCAGCCGTGATTTCGGCGATCTTCCGCCTCACACGCCGCAGGCGGAGGAACACAGGGATCAGCGTCACGAAGATGACGCCTCCCATGCCGGTCACGACGGCACAGAGCCTGTCGGCGCTGACGAGGTTCACGGGATGATCAACCAGGGTCGCGCCCACCCGTAACGACACAAGGCCCCCCAGGCCAATCGAGATCAGCGCCACGCCCAGGGCTGTCCACATACCCCGGTGATCAGGCCAGGGGATCTTCAGGGCAGTCAAGCGACTCGGATTTGTCTCGCCGATCTCCCCGAACACCTGCACGCCGTCACTCCTGCCGGGCTGCCTCTTGGGGCACGCTCAACCATCATGCTCGCCCGTCGACCATTACAGGCTCATGAAGGTCCTCTCCCTCATGTGTGAGCACCCCGGCCGGGGCTCTCCCACCGCACTGCTCCTGGGAACCTTTCTGGTGCGTGGAAGCGTCGAACCTGGTGGGGGAAGAATGTCAGGTGGGAGGCTCGGGATGCTTCGAAAGGTCGACCGTCGACACTCGTGGGGAGCCGTCACCCTGGTCGCCCTCCTTCTCGCGAGCTGCGGGGGTTCGGCACCCCCTCGCGCTTCGACTCGAATCAGCATTCAGATCGACCTGCGGACCACTCACGTGGTGGCGGGGCATGAGATCAAGGGAGTGCTCGTTGTCCACAACCCGCACCCCGCGTTCGACCTGACCGAGAAAGTGAGAGGTCACTGCCAACCGGGGTTCGCAGTCATCCTGACGCAAGGCGAGTTCCACAACTACGTGGGCTTCGCGGCATCGTGCGTGCCCGCGCCGTTCGTCATCGCCCATGGCACGACGCAGTTCGCCTTTACGGTAACGACCTCCTTCAACGAGTGTGTCGAGCCTGGCGGATCGTCCGTGAACCACATTCCACACTGCCTCTCCTCGGGTCGATCGCCCCCTCTTCCACACGGTTCCTACGACGCCGTCATCGAGTGGTCCACCTCGGTGCCTTTGCCGGAACCAACACCAGTCGAAGTCGACCTGACCTGAACAGTCTCGAGGTGTCCCCAACCAGCGGCATCTTTCGCCGTGATCAGATGGCCCCGGCAGCGTCGAGGTCGAGGGCGTGGCGGGAGTGACGGTCTGCCATGGTCAGGAACATCTGGTCACCGCGGGCAGTGCGCTCCACGAGCATCGAGGCGGCGACGGCCATGATGAGTCCGGACCAGGTTCCTCTCCGGTACTCGAGCCAGCACTGGTCGAAGGCGTAGTCGGTGACACCGGCGGCGGTGAGCGCGGCATGGTAGCCCTGCACGAGATCCGCCTCAGCTGATCGTCGTTCCTCCACGCCCAATCCGGCACCGACGAAGTAGGCCACGTCATTCATGCCGGGGCCGTCCGTGCACATCTGCCAGTCGACGACGGCAACTGGGACTCCACCGGGTGCCGGATCGAAGAGCAGGTTGTCAAGCCGGTAGTCGCCGTGGACGACCGTGGAGGGTCCCGGGTCGGCCAGCAGGTAGGTCTCGATCTCGGAGAAGAGAGCCGTGCCGGCTTGGATGACGTCGGCACTGAGATCCACTGCGTACCGATCGCGGAAGCCTTCCCACAGCCCCGGCAGGAGGGTGGCGAGGAACTGGCGGTTGGCGGCCTTGTCGCCGTGGAGCCACTCGATATCGGCGAGGGCCGGGTCGCCCCAACGCGACGCGTGCAGCTTGACCAGCTCCTGGAGTGCTATCTGGGCCTGCCCAGGTGAGCAGCCACGGAGCTGGTCGCCTTGTTGGGCGGGGGCGAGGTCCTCGAGCAACAGGACGAAGCTGGCCGACTCGACGTCGATGTCGGCGTAGTACGCCCGTGGCGTACGGATCGGAAGCTCGGAAGCAAGTTGCTGGTAGAAGCGCACCTCGTTTTCGTAGCTCCGAAGTGCCTTGGCGGTGGCGCGGCTCGTCTCGTCGGCAGCGGGAAGTTTCGCGACGATGGTGTTGGGCGCGTCAGTCGGTCGGTCGTAGTGGATGTCGAGCCGAACGCAGTCACACATTTGACCCGTGCCGATGGGTCGGAATGTCACGTCCAGGACCCGGGCACCATCGAGAACTCGCGAGGTGGTCAGCGCGGCGGTGAGCCAACCCGCGGTGAGATCCTCAGGCGTGTCGGCGATCGGGATGGTGCCGCTGCTCATGACGGGAGCGTCCCCTCCACCACGGTGTCGGGGAAGTAGCGGTGATGGTGAGCGCCGGTCACCTCGTAGATCGCCGTGCCGTGCCGGCCGTCATCGGTGCGCACGTGCATCTGGTTGAGGCCGCCGCGGTGGAAGGGCTCGTAGGGACGATCGAAGGTGCCCTCGGCGTCGACGACGATCCGTCGACCACCCTCGAGCGTGAAGACGCACTGGCCACGAAGCCCGGTGACCGAATCGCCGTGGTCACCGAATTCGGCCGGCGCGCCGTCGGCCCCCACCCACTGCATGGCGTGGGCGAAATCGACGAGCGGCACCGGCTCCGAACCGTCGGCTCCCGCCCAGCACCCGTCGGTGTAGACCCGGGTGCCGTTGGCCAACTCCCAATGCCACACGCCGAGAAACCCGTCGGGCAGTTGGATCTGGAACCACAGCCATAGCGGGCAGCGCCCGTGGTTGCGGATGCCCCACGAGTGGTCGCGTTGGCCCCACCAGTCCCCTACCTGGCGAGTGACCCCGCCCGCGCTGTAGGTCCCCTGGTAGGTGCCCGACTGCAGGAAATGGCTCTGGTCCCAGATGATCTCGTGGCCGGCACGCATGGTGCCGCGACGCAGGCCGTAGGGCTTGGTCCGGGCTCGGAAGGTGAGATCCAATCCGATGGCGCAGCGCTCCGGATCGGCCCACAGGTGCAACTCCTCGAAGGGCCGCACCACTCGAACCCGCGCCGCGCCCACATCGGTGGTGTGCGGATCCCCGTTGTACGGACGGGAGTGGTGGCCGATGAGCTGGACGCCGTCCACCCGGCCCATCTGGAGCGAGTCCATCGACGCCTGCTGTGGGTAGTGCGCCAGCGTGAGAAACAGGATGTCGCCAAGGGCGTCGGGCCGATGGATCCCGAAGAAATAGCTTTCGCGCCAGTGGGGGTGGTGGGGCAGAACGTTCGGCAGTGGTTCGGGAATCTGGTGGACGAAGTGCTCGTCCATGGCGGTCAGAGGCTGGGCCATGTCAGCGGGCTCCTCACGGGGCCGCGTCGGAGTCGGGATACCAGCCCCACGGACACGATGATCCCACTCTCCTGCTGATCCCGGCGCCTTGGGGTCAGGCCGCGGCCGGAGAGCGGAGCAGACCGCCACGCTCGATCACGGCACCCGAACGGCGTTCTTGAGTAGAGGACGCCGGTCCGGCTCACCACCACGGTCATCGCCATCAGGACGAACGCCGCAGTCCAGGCCGCGAGGTGATGTGATGGAGGGCACTGGTCACCGGCCCAGCCCCCGACCCCAAGGCGACGGGCGTCAGCCGACGGGCGTCAGCCCACGGGTGGATCCGAGGGTGGATACGGGCTCCACCCTCACACCGGCCCATGGCGAGCGCCCGGCACATGCGATCGCTCGGGCCGCCCCGGGATCGCTCCGGGTAGGCGGAGTAGGTTTCGATCGTGCCTCCCGACTGCGAACACACCGAGGTCGACCTGACCGACACCGAGCTCTTTCGGCACGGGTTCCCCCACGACGTCTTCACCACCTTGCGACTCGACGAGCCCGTTCGGTGGCAGGCGTTCCCCGACGACTTCCCGGGTGACCACGACGAGGGCTTTTGGGTGCTCTCTCGCCACGACGACGTCCAGGCGGCGAGCCGTGATCCCGAGTTGTTCAGCGCGTACGACGGACCGACCCTGAGCCACCAGCCACTCATTCGGGGGACGATGCTCGTGAGCATGGACGGACGCGATCACATCCGCCAACGGCGGCTGATCAACGCCGGGTTCACGCCGCGCATGATCCGTCAACTCGACGAGAAGACCAGAGGCTGGGCCGTGTCGATCATCGAGAAGGCGCTCGAGGTCGGAACCTGCAACTTTGTCACGGACGTCGCCTACCAGCTGCCGATGCACATGATCGCCGACATCGTCGGGATCCCGATCGAGGACCGCGAGTGGCTCTTCACCCTTACCACCGACTTCCTCCAGGGGAGCGACCCTGAGTACCCCATCACCGTTGCGGAGCAATTCGCCCTCCAGGTCCAGATGTTCGAGTACGCGCAGCACCTCGGTCAGGAGAAACGATCGAACCCGAAAGACGACGTGTGGACGATCCTCTCGACAGTCGAGGTCGAGGACGACGAGGGCAAGCCCACAGCGCTGAACCAGGTCGAGCTGGACCTGTTCTTCCTCCTGCTGGTCGTGGCCGGGAGCGAGACGACCCGCAACGCCATTTCGCTCGGGCTCCTGACCCTTCTCGAGCATCCCGACCAGCTCGAGGCCCTGCGCCGGGAACCGCAGACCATCCCCATCGCCGTCGAGGAGATCTTGCGGTGGTCATCGCCGGTTACCTGCTTTGCGCGCCGGTCCACGCGCGACACGGAGATCCGCGGCGTGCCGATCGCCGAAGGGGACCGCATCACGTTGTGGTATCCGTCCGCCAACCGCGACGAGGACGTGTTCGACGACCCTTTCCGCTTCGATATCCGCCGCTCTCCCAACCCGCACGTGGCCTTCGGCGGCGGCGGATCGCATTTCTGCCTCGGAGCCAATCTCGCTCGTCGCGAGATGATCGTCCTCTTCGAGGAGTTGCTGAATCGGACGCAGGCGATCGAGGTGCTCGGGCCACCCGCCTACAGCGCGCTCGGCATCTACAACCCCATCATGCTCGCCATGCGGGAGCTGCCGGTGCGTCTGGCCTGAAACCGCAACCGGTGGTGATTTCGTTACTCAAAGGGAGCACCTGATCGAACAGGGGTCGCCGATCCCGCCCGGGCCGGGGCAAGCGGCCACGGAGCGGGCCACCCGTGCTCGACGTCCGGACCGACGCACTTGGTCTCGAATCCCGGTCGGGGACATAATGGGGCTCATGAGGCGGCTGCGCAGGCTGAGTCGGGTGTCGGTCTCTGTGGGCGGTGAGGCGACTGTGAAACGCTCCCCCAACGAACGTGACTTCGTGCGACACCTCGAGACCGTCCATCACATACCGGCCACGGTCCTCGCGAGCTTGTCTCAGGTGGCGCTGGCCGAATTCCACGAGGCCGAGCACACCACGCGCCCCAAGCACGCCAAGGCCCTGTGGACGACAGGGCCGGACACGTAGTCCGGCTACCGCTGTGAACCCGACCGGCCGTCGAGTCGGCTGCTGGTCGACACGGGACCCAGCCAGAGACCGGAGCCAGCGGGGCGAAGCGATACAACGTTGGCCGTCGAGGGGGGCGGGGCCGGCCGGACCTCTCCCCGGTTGTCCCGGTCTTCGACGCTGACGATCTTCGTGGCCCGGACCGGGTAGGGGTCGGGGTAGTCGACGACGCGGATGCGACCGATGGGGCGATAGCGACCGCTGTCGATGACCTCTCGAGGAACGTAGGGATCGTGGCCCATGTCCCGGAAAAGCCGCGTCGTGGGCTCCCAGATCGTGACCCGCTCGTGCCAGCGCAGGAGATCCAGCCTGCGCAGGAGTGTCATCAGCGTGACCAGGGTGCCGGCCAGCACACCGGCGACCACGGCTCCCAACGGGGTGCCGCCAGGGAGCACCGCGATCAGACCGAGCAGGAGGAGGAGCAGGAGGAGGAGCCCGATCCATTCGATCGGTGACATGGCTTGTCCGGTCGCTGCCTCGATGAGAGCCCGGAATTCACCCATCTCGACACCGATCTGGACCATCTCCTTGTACACGACTTCCTCCTGGCCGGTGCCAGGCTTCAGGGCGTAGACGGCCTCGATCAGCTGGAGGAATGAGGCCAGGCTTCGTGGTAGTCGACCAGCCGGTAGTCGATCTGATCGGTGAGATGGCGGTCGATCAGGGCACGGATGCGGGCCCTGTCGCCGTCGCCGAACACGGCTACCAGTTGGTGGATCGAGAACAACGATGCGTTGCCCTTCGCCACCAGGTCGTGAACCAGGGCCAGGCGCTCACGGGTCCGCACGATCGTGAAGGCCATGAGGACGCCGAAGAGAAAGGCGGCCATGCTGGCCAGCGCAACATCCACCCGGACGTCGCCTCTCTTCGGACCGACCGCGAACGAGGCGAGTCCGACCACGACCCCGGAGAGCAGCGCGAGCCCGGTCGCTTTCTCTCCACGGGAAATCGAAGCCAACGTCGATCGAGGCCGCATACCGGGCGTACATTATGCGGACCAGCCAGCCAACCACTATCCGACAGGCGCCATGAAAGCTGCGCAACCCAACCGTCACACGTCGTTCACTCTTCGTTCACGACCATCCGTCGGCGGTGTCGACTGATCGCCTTACCCTCACCCGATGGACTGGAAACGGGAGGACGGTTCTCGGGTCACAGACGACCCCCGTTTCTCGGTGCCCGGGGACGCGCACGGCTTCGACAACCTGTTTGGATTCGTCTTGGTTCCTGACCGTGGTCGCGAGAGGGAGCGCCGCGGCGTGAGCATCTCAATTCCACAGGTCCGGCGATGTGATCCGGTCTAGTGTGCAGCTCCATCCATCCCCGAATCGACGTGGAGGGTCACCATGTACAAGGTCATCGTGGTCGGCACCGACGGCTCGGGTCGGGCCAATGTCGCGGTCAGAGAGGCCCTTGCCTTGGCGAAATCGGTGGGGGCGGCCCTCCACATCGTTCATGCCGTCCGCACGACCAGCACGGCCATGCTGGGTTCCGAGTACACGGACCTTGCTGCGATCGCAGCCTCGAACACCGCCATGCACGACGAAGGCGGGCGCATCTGTGCACGCGCTGCCACCGAAGCCGAGCGCGAGGGCGTCTCGGCGCAGATCCACAACGTCGAAGGGGATCCGGCCGATGTCCTCATCAAGGTGGCGGAGGCCACAGATGCGGACCTCGTCGTCATCGGGAACCGAGGCATGACGGGGGTCAAGCGGTTCGTGCTCGGGAGCGTTCCCAACAAGGTGTCCCATCACTGTCCCTGTAGCCTGCTCATCGTCAACACCGACGCCGAATAGGAAAGCGCAGGAAACGCTTTCGACCTGCGCCGCGAGACGGCTACACCTGGGCCCGGAACCGATCAGCCATGGCCGACATCACCGACAGGGCAAATGTCGGTGTCTCGTGGACCAGGAACAGGAACCGGTGCCTGTTGATGACGGCCAGCACGCTGTCGGCAGTGGCGATCGCCGTCGCCATACGCGGTGAGGAGTCGACGAGCGCCATCTCGCCGAACACATCGTCCGCACCGAGGACGGCGACAATCCGGTCCGTCGTCTGGAGTTGAATCTGCCCTTCGATGATGCCGAACATCTCTTCGCCCGCGTCACCTTCCCGGAAGACGACGCCGCCGGCAGGGACGTTCAAGGTCTGCTGGGCGTTCAGGAACAAGCCCCTGACCTTCATCACACCTCCGGGGGACTCGACACTCCTCTGACGCGACGAAGAGCGCGTGGCGGGTCGACTAGTGGTGCGTCGGGTCGCCGACCGGGTAGGTCAGCCGCTCGACGACATTCCCGCCCGAGGCGTAGACGATGTAGTTCACACATGGGCCCAACCCGACGTGCAACGGGTTGCACAGCGGCAGCAACCCCTGGTTGGTCGTGTTGCCGTAGAGGTCCTTGAACGTCTGATTCGGCTGGCTCGTCCGGAAGCAGACCCAGAAGAAGAGGCCTTCCAGTCCCTTCCCCTTCGTCCCGTTGACGGCTTTGAAGGTATCGGTCTCGGTGATACTGCTCGAGCCGGGGACGAGAGTGTCGGTCTCGCTGATCACGCTCGGCTCGTGACGGAACTCGTCGCCGCAGCTCAGCGTGTTGGTGCCCGTGTCCGGGTTCGTCGAGAAGAGCACGTCGCCCGAGCCTGTGGTGGTGGTGGACGCCTGCAGGTTCAACGAGGACGTGGTGAGGCTTCCGGTGCATGACCCGGGCGTGCAGGGGATGACAGCATCGGCGACGGCCACGGAATCCATCGCCGTCGCCGTCGAACCTCCGTCATCGACGATGGTGACCACGGGGTTGAACGTTCCGGTCCCGTGGGTGGCATAGGCGTGGCCGCCGGCGTCGGACACCGTGAACGCTCCGTCGGTGGGGCCCGTCACCGTCTCCGGGTTGGTGTCGCCGTCTCCCCAGGCAATGGTGGCGGTGAAGTCCGAGGCCGTGGCATCGGGATTGGCGTCGGTGAAGGTGGCCACGGCCATGGCCGGGGAAGGCTTCCCCGTGGTCTGCGGGGCCAGGGGGAACGGCGACGCGGAGAGGGCCGCGTCGGTGATCGTGGCCGTGGAGCTCGCCGTCGCCACGTTGTCGGGCGCGGTCACGGTCGAGTCGGCGATGGTGACCGTGGGTGTGAAGGAACCCTCGTCGGTGTAGGTGTGGCCACTGGTCACGGTGAACGGTCCCCCCGTGGGCCCGGTGACGGACCCTGACGTCGAGGAGGAGTCACCCCAGTTGATGGTGGCGGTGAACTGCCCGGCGGTGGCGGTGCTTCCGGTGGTGATGCTCGCCACCGCCCCGCTGAAGGGTGCCCCCTCCGCCCCCGAAATCGGCGTCGCCGTGACGACCGTGGCCCCCGCGGCGGTGGCCCCCGGACCCTCCAAGGAGAAGTAGGTCCCGCTCCCCGCGGCCAATCCGCTGGGCGGGAAGCTCACCGACCCGTCATTGTCGTCGGTGGCCGTGAAGGAGGTCCCGGGGCCGGCATAGCCGCTGTTGCTGGCGTCGGACGTGCTGCAGTCAGCGGGCTCGAAGGAGCACAGGCCGTCGCCGTCGAAGCCGAAGACATCCGCACCCGTGAGCGCCACGCTCAGGAGGGTCCCCCCCGAGTTGTTGACCACGCCGTAGGCGTTGTCCTCCTGGCCGTCGAAGGGGTCCGCACTCCCGGTCACACTCACGGTGCCGCCGGCGCCGACGGTGACGACGAAGGCGCACCCGTCGACACTCCCACTCACACCGTTCACCGCCGGGCACAGTGGCGACGCCGTGGCGCCCGAAGTGACGCCCGAGAAGGTGACAGCCAGTCCGCTCACAAGCGCCACACAAAATAGTGGCGCGACCACCCTCATCGCTCGACTCATCGATGGACCCCCCGCACAGGCCGACGTTTCCGGGGAGGTTAAACCACCCACAACGTGGAGGCAATCCCTGCGCAGACGGCCTATGTCGCGACCAGGTCCCGTTCCCGGGGGGCAAGAAGGTCCGGCACCCACACCACTCCCAGCGCGTCCAGAATGCGGTCGCTGTCCTGCCCCACGTGGTCGGGGGGACGCCCGTTGTCGTCGAAGTGGAGCGCGGCCATCACCCGCATGGTCAGGGCCGATTCGTAGTCGGCATGGCGGAGCCGCGCCGCGTGCAGGCTCTGCTCGAGTAAACGCCGCGCCGCGTCCTCATCGCCGTCGCGGGCCGAGGCGACGCCACACACCCGGTGGAGAAGCGGCGTCTGAGGGGCCACGCCCCCGAGCGCCCTGGCCCGCTCGAGCTCGCTCTCCGCCAGCGTCCGGGCTCCTTCGGTGTCGCCGGCGAGGAGGAGGCACTCTGACAACCTTGCCCCGGTCTCGAGGGACTCGACGTGGCCGCCGATGGCCTGCGCCTCCTGGCGCGACAACTCGAAGAGACGCAAGGCTTCCTGGTAGCGGCCCCGACACGTTGCGGCGCGGGCCAGATTGCAATTCTGGTGAGCCGCACCCGAGCGAAACCCCCCGGCGCGGTAGGTGCGCAAGGCCGACTCGAAGAGTCGCTCTGCTTCGTCGATCCGCCCCTGGTCGAGCATGATTTCGGCCACGTTGTTCTCGTAGGCGGCCAGCTGGACGGCGTTGCCCGACCGGTGGGCCTTCTGCTGGGCACGGCCGTAGAGGTCGAGGGCCTGGTCCCACTCTCCCCGGAAGTAGGCGAAGATCCCCAACGAGTTCAGGGCGGTGCCTTGGCCGTGGAGGTCGCCGAGCTCCTCGAACAACGCCAGTGCCCGGCGCCAGTTGGCCGGCTCCTCGAGCTTGCCCAGGTCCATCTGGGCCCAGTCCAGGACCCACAGCGCGTTGGCGAGCGCCTCCTTCTCGTCGGCGAGCTCGGCCTCGGCCACGGCCCGGCGGCACCACTTGATGGCACGGGCATGACGACCCTCTTCCTGGCAGAACCTTCCGTACCAGGCGAGCAGGTGGGCGCGCTGACGCTGAGCCTCGATGCCTTGTACGCCTTCGAGCATCTGCAGCGCCCGTGTGATCCACCGCAGCGCATCTGAGAATCGGTCGAACCAACCCTGGACCTGGGAGATCTTGAGCATCAGGCGCGCCTGAGCCAGGACGTCTTCGTGCACCAGGCGCCGCGCCGCACGATACTCATCGACCGCTCTGCGGTATCCGCCCGCCCGTCGGCGGGTGTCTCCCAGCGCCTCACGGACCTCGGACAGTTCCCGCGCTTCCAGTTCGGGGATGTGGCGCGCGGCTGACAGGGCGCGCTCTAGGAAGCCGGCCGCCTCGACGTTGGCATAGACGGACCGGGCCCTGTCGGCCGCGACCAACGAGTACGTCCACGCCTCTCGATATCGTTGGGCGTAGAAGTAATGGAGCGAGAGCAGCTCGGATTGGTCCTCTGGCTCGCGACCTCCTTCTCTGCGAAGAGCGTCGGCGACCTGCGCGTGCAGGGTGCGCCGCAGCCGGTAGGAAAGACCCTCATAGGCGCCGTCACGGAGCAGCGCATGGCGGAAGACGAGATTGCCCGCCCCGTCGGCGGCCAAGAATTCCCTCAGTCGCAGCCAGATGGCATCGGCTTCGTCGGGAATGTCGAGTACCACCCTCAGCAACTCCATCGATGCAGTACGACCCAGCACCGACACTTGCCTGAGGAAGTGCCGATCGTCGGCCGCCAGGCGGTCGATGCGCGCTGCGATGACCGCTTCGATGGAGTCCGGCAGGGATTCGATGCCCTCTGCGTCGCGCGCCGCCGCCACCAACTCCCGGAGGAACAAGGGGTTACCGCCAGATCGCTCGGACAATGCCGCCACCTCGTGAGGCGCCAGTGGGGCGTGGTGCGACGCCATCTCTACGAAGGTTGCCGCCTCGGTGGCGGCCAGCGGCTCCAGTCGCAGCCGGGTGAGAGCATGGTCGGGGGCCACGAATCCGGATTCGACGTCGCGTCGGGTGAAGCAGAACAGCCACGGGTGGGCGCCCACGGCTGCAGCCACATGCCGCAGCAAGTCGGCCGAAGCCTCGTCCATCCAGTGCGCGTCCTCGACCACGAGGAGGGTCGGACGGACCAGCAGACGACTCAGGATCTCGGTCATGGTCTCGCCCAGGCGCAGGCCCCGGAACTCGGGCTCGAGCTCGGCCGTTTCGGGGGTGTCGGGCACATCGAGGTCCACGACGGCGGCCACGAGGGGCGTCCACGGGACCAGAGTCGGTGACAACGCCGCCAGTGCCTCGGTCAACTCGACTCTCAAGACGTCGTCGGTCTTGGCCCCATCGAGATTGAGGAGCTTCCGCACCAGGCCCCGCAACGCACCGTAGGGACGAGACGACTCGTAGTACTCGCACGACGACCACAGCATGGCCATGCCTGGTGCGCTGGACCGGAACTCCTCGACGAGCCGGGACTTGCCCACCCCCGGCTCGCCCACGAGCTCGACCACCGCGCCCGATCCGCTCTGGGCGGAATCGACCAATGCATGCCAGATCTTCATTTCGTCGTGGCGGCCCACGAGGGGGAAGTCGGCTCCGGGGTCGACCGACCGGGCCCCGACCCGGTCGCCGACGTCGACGGCCTCCACCGGTTTGGCCTTCCCTTTGACGAAGAACGGCGCCACCGCCGACGTGTCGAAATCGGAGCGTGATCGGGCCATGACCTCGGGTGTCGCCAGGATCTGCCCGGGAGTGGCCTTGGCCATCAGGCGGGCCGCCAGGTTGACGGTGTCGCCCATGACGGTGAAGGTCCGTCGGTAGGGCGGCCCGATGTCGCCGGCGAAGACCGGCCCCCGGTGCAGGCCCACGCGCAACGCTGGATGGCGGTCGCGGTCCATGATCTGTCGCACGGCCAGAAGCATGTGGTGCTCGTCGTCACCCGTGGTCGACGGCGCGCCCGCCACGAGGATGACCTTGCCCCCGTCATGATCGATGTCGGTGCCCAGGAATGTGATTCCTTGCCGGTCGGCGGCATCCTGGGCATCGCTGATCAGCAGGTCGAGATAGTCGCTGACGACGTCGGGGCCGGCGGACTCGAGCAAGGCGTCGGTGCCGTCGAAGTGGACGAAGGCAACGGTGACGCGGCGGTGCTCGGGTTCGTGATTGGCGCCCCCCACCGAGCCCAAGAGAGAGGCCGGAATGCACCGGGTCAGGTCCACCCCGCCGCGTACCGGGTCCCGGGGCGTGGCTGTCGCCTCGGCGACGGTGGGCGCTCGGCGCAGAAGCCGGCCCCCCTTCCTCTCAGGTCCCAGGTCCGAAGCCCGCAGGGCGGCGGCGGTCGGTTCGCTCACCAGGATCTCGCCGGCGCTGGAGGCGCCTTCCATGGCAACGGTGACACTGGCCGCCGTACCGGTGACCACGAGCTCACGGTGCGACGCGCCCACCAGGAACATGTCGAACCTGCCGCTGTGCACCCCCACCGACATCCGCAACGTCACCTGCTGGCCGAGCACGGTCAACCGGCCGACGGTCCGCAGTGTGCTCCGCATCTCGTATGCCGCCCGACAAGCTCTGGCCTCGTGATCGGCGCCGGAGAACAGGAGCAGCAGGGCATCGCCCCCGAACTTCAACAAGCGACCACCGTTGCCGTAGGCCATGTCGAGGAGGTGGACGAAACACTCGCCGATCGTGGCGGCCAACTCCTCGGCCCCGATCTTCCCGTGCTTGGCCAACCCTTCGGAAAGCTTGGTGAAGCCGGAGACGTCGACGAAGACGACGGTCCCGTCGATGACGCGGTGGCGGAGCTCGGGGGTGTGCTCGATCCAGTCGATGACCAATCGCGGCACATACGGCGCGAGAGGGTCGCCATCCTCGATCGTGCTCGGATGCATGGCCATGCTCGCCCGATTTCCCCTTGCTCAGCAGCACGACCCGACTCGCACCGGCGCCGGGGACACCCGGCCCGGCGATCCCTTCTTGCTGCTGCGAACCCGGCCCGATCCTAAGCGAGCCCGACGCGCGGTGCCCGGTCTCGACCACACCACGGGAACCGGCACCGGGTGGCAGCCCCTGCCAGTCCGACCCCAGCGCCGCCGCGGGTGCTCGGATCCACCCATACGGGGCGACACGGAGTCGTGTACAGAGCCCATGTTCCGGGCTGCGGCTCGAGCGACCGGGCTCAGGGGCATGCCCGGCACCACTCCCCCGCCATGCGTCTCGACCCTCTCAAGGGAAAGACAAATCGCAAACTGCAGTGCGGTCGCGATACGGCTCAACACGTGCGCCGGCCCGCCGGGTACTAGCAAAGAGGGTGTGAATGAGCCAGACTGAACGAAGTCGACACTCGGATGGACGGCTGGGGTGGGCCACCCATAGCCAGACCGTCGGGAGACCAAGGAGGCGCTTCCATGAGGGGCACGGTCAAGGTAGCCACGATGTTGACGGCAGCAGCGATGTTGTTCGCACTCGCCAGTTGCTCCTCTTCGCCGACTACCCCGAGTGCGTCCTCCGGGGCGGCATCCAGCAGTGGCGAGCACAACATCCTCCCCCCCATCACCAGTTCGACGCCGGTAACGGGTGGAACGCTCAAGATCGTGGGAAGCGGAGACGTCGATCACCTCGATACGTGCTGTGCGTACTACACCACCACCTATGAGCTCCTTCGCATGGTCAGCCGTCAGCTGGTGTCGTACCCGGCCACCAACAACATCACAGCCCAATCGACACCCATCCCCGACATGGCGACATTCTCCATCAGCCCTGACGGCCTCTCCTACACGTTCACGATCAAGTCAGGCGTGATGTGGGACACCCCAACCGGACCGAGACAAGTCACGTCCCAGGACGAAGTCCGAGGCCTCAAGCGACTCTGCAACCCCGTGCAGTCGGCGCCCCCACTTCCCTACTGGACGAACAACATCGTGGGGATGAAGAACTACTGCACCGGGTTCCAGGCGATCAAGCTGCCCACGAACCCGACCCAAGAAGTAGCAGCGCTGAACAGCTACATGAACGCCAACAACATCTCGGGTCTGTCGACGCCGAACTCTTCGACGATCGTGATCACATTGCTGCACCCGTCGAGCGACTTCATCAACATCATGGCGTTGCCCATGAGCTCGCCGGTTCCCGCCGAAATCGACAACTATCTCCCCGCGTCGGTGGAACTTGCACAACATTGGGTTTCCGACGGGCCCTACTCGATCACGGCGTACACGCCCAACGTCAGCTACACCCTGGCCAAGAACGCAGCGTGGAAGTCGAGCACGGATCCCATCCGCCACCAGTACTTCAACGGCGTGGACATCACAATGGGTGAGACGGCCACGGCGGTCCAGCAGCAGCTCGAGACCGGAACCGCCGACCTCGAATGGGACACCACGGTCCCGACCGCAGACGTCCCCGGCCTGGTGTCGAGTCACAACACCGGATTCGTCGCGGACTTCTTCGGCGGCATCGAGTACATGGTGTTCAACGTAAAGAGCCAGAGCAACAACGGTGCCCTCTCGAAGGTTGCGGTCCGCCAGGCTCTTCAGTACTGCGTGAACAAGCGTCACATCATCCAGGTCACGGGTGGCCCTGCCATCAATGCCGCCTCCAGCCACATCCTGCCGCCCCAGATCACCGGCTATCAGGCCATCAACCCGTACTCGACGCCCAACTCTGAAGGTAATCCCGCCACCTGCAAGTCCATGCTGGCCAGGGCGGGCTACCCGCACGGGTTGACACTCACCTTCGTGTATCCCAACAACCCCCCCTATCCGGCAACGGTGACGGCCATGCAGGCGGACTTCGCCAAGGCCGGAGTCAACATCAAGTTCAACGAGCAACCCTCTCAGGGTGCGTATTTCGACTACATCGAGACACCGTCCAACCTGAAGAACTGGGACCTCGCGTTGGGTCTGTGGTTCCCGGACTGGACCGGCAACGGCGCACAGTCGTACTTCAGTCCCCTCATCGACGGCCGTCAGTACACGACGGGCTCGACCGACTATGGGGACTACGACGACCCGGCCGTGGACAAACTCATCGACCAGGCGCTGACCACCGGCAGTATCTCCAAAGCGGCGACGACTTGGGCACAGGCCGACAAACTTGCCACCGTCAGCGACCCGGCCTGGGTGCCACTGCTGAACCAGGCACTGCCCCAGTTCGCTGGCAAGAACGTCGTCCACGCCATCTACGTGCCGTTCATCGGAAACCTCGACCCAACCAACCTCTGGGTCAAGTAGTTGCGACTGCTGTCGCTCAGACGCCAATAGAAGTCCCCTCAGGCCACCACTTGTGAGTGGTCCGAGGGGGCCGATGCAAACGCGCTGACACGTCGGCACAGGGAGTGGATCGTAGACTTCTTCGCACCGACTTAGAGCTGACCGGGACTCAGCAGGTGCAATCGGCGAGGGGACCTGACGTGGCGTTGTTGGAGGTTCGTGACCTGCGGGTCGCATTCGACACCGATGACGGTGTCGTCTACCCCGTGCAGGGCATGTCCTTCGACCTCGATGCCGGCAAGACGCTCGGCGTCGTAGGGGAGTCGGGCTCGGGCAAGACGGTCGCAACCCAGACGATGATGGGACTCTCCCCGGCCGCCATCGTCAGCGGCCAAGCCCTCCTCGACGGCCAGGACCTCCTCACGATGAGCGAGGAGGAGCTGCGGTCGATCCGAGGGGCGAAGGTCGGCATGATCTTCCAGGATCCGTTGACGAGTCTGCACCCCCTGTACCGGGTCGGATACCAGATCGCCGAGGTCCTGGAGGCCCATGGGCGATCGAGTGGCGCGGCCGCCCAGCGTCGGGCCGCGGAGCTGCTGGGCCTGGTCGGGATCCCTGATCCCGACCATCGGGCCCGGGACTACCCGCACCAATTCTCGGGGGGCATGCGCCAGCGGGTCATGATCGCCATGGCTCTTGCCCTCGAGCCGCAGCTCATCATCGCCGACGAGCCGACCACTGCACTCGATGTCACCGTGCAGGCCCAGATCCTTGCCCTGCTGGCCCGCATGCAAGACGAGTTCGGCTCGGCCATCATCCTGATCACCCACGATCTCGGGGTGGTCTCCGAGGTCGCCGACGACATCGTGGTGCTCTATGGCGGGCGGGTGATGGAGCGGGCCGATGTCCGCTCCATCTTCGTCGAACCCCACCACCCCTACACCCAAGGCCTTCTCGGGTCGATCCCGTCCTACACCTCACGCTCGGAGCGACTTCACCCCATCCTCGGATATCCCCCGTCGCTCATGCAATGGATCGACGAGTGCCCGTTCGCCCCTCGCTGTCCTCAGGTTCATGCCGAATGCCGAACCCAGCCGCCGCCCCTGAAGCCGGTGGGCGAAGTACGCGGACACATCTCGGCTTGTACGCTCCCCCCCGATCGGGTCGGCATGCCCAAGGCGACGTCGGCGCTCGGGTGACGGCATCATGACGGATTCACAGGTCGTCGAACGGTCCGCCGCTGCCACCGGCAACCTGCTCGAAGTCGAGGACGTCACCAAGCACTTTCCCGTCGGCTCCCACGCCATGGGGCGCCGTAGTGCCGAATACGTTCGCGCCGTCGACGGAGTGAGCCTCTCGTTGAAGGGTGGCGAGACGCTCGGCCTGGTGGGAGAGAGTGGATGCGGCAAGTCGACGCTGGCCCGCCTCATCAGCGCCCTCTATCCCCTGACTTCCGGACACATTCGTTTCAAAGGCAAGGACATCGGCCACCTCAGTCGACGCCAGATGCGTCCCCTGCGGCGTTCGGTCCAGATGGTGTTTCAGGATCCCTACGGCTCACTCAACCCGCGCCGGCGGGTCGGTTCGATCCTGTCGGATCCCTTCGCCGTTCACGGCCTCGTCCCCCCGTCCGAACGCAAACACGAGGTCCAGTCCCTCATGGAGCGGGTGGGCCTCAGCCCCGAGCATTTCAATCGATTCCCCTCGGAGTTCTCCGGGGGGCAGCGGCAGAGAATCGGGATCGCCCGCGCTCTGGCCCTTCGTCCCGAGCTGATCATCTGCGATGAGCCCGTTTCGGCACTCGACGTGTCGATCCAGGCCCAGATCATCAACCTCTTGGAGACCCTCCAGGACGACTTCGGACTGACCTACCTCTTCATCGCCCACGATCTCTCGGTGGTCCGGCACGTCAGTGATCGCATCGCCGTCATGTACCTGGGCAAGCTCGTCGAGGTGGGACCGGTGGAGGAGATCTACACGCGTTCGCGGCACCCCTACACCGCATCACTGCTCTCAGCCGTGCCGCTCCCTCAGAGCGCCCTGCGGGCCCAGCCCAAAGAACGGGTCATCCTCACCGGAGATGTCCCCACTCCGATCCGTCCTCCTTCCGGGTGCCGCTTCCACCCCCGTTGCCCGAAGGCTCAAGCGATCTGCGCCACCGACGAGCCGGTCCTGGAGGCCAAGGCGCAGGACTCTCCGAATCACGTCACGGCTTGCCACTTCCCGGTCGAGCCCGGCGAGCTTCTCGCCCGAGCTTCTCGCCCAGGGCCCGAAGCTCCCCTCGGAGATGCGGTCCGAGCTCCGGAGGCGGGGGCGTGAGCCAGACCCCCTCGATGCGCCCAGTGAAGGGGCGGCTCTCGGAGGTCGTCGAGAACCTGGTCGACGGCTCCTCGGAGGGACGGAGCAAGCGTGTGGTCGAGGGGCGGGCTCCCTGGCGCTTGGCGTGGGCCCGACTGCGAAGAGACCGGGTAAGCATGGTCTCCCTCGGGTTCATCGTCTTCCTGATCCTGGTGGCGATCTTTGCCCCCGCCCTCACCGCGCTGATCGGGCACGGCCCCAACACGGAGTACACCAATACCGGCCTTTCGCTGTCAGGGATCCCGGTCGGACCGGGTCACAGCGGATTCATCCTGGGAACCGACGACCAGGGCCGCGACGTCCTGTCTCGCGTCATCTACGGCTCTCGGATCTCCCTAGAAGTCGGGGTCGGCTCCACGGGTATCGCCCTGCTCATCGGCGTGACGATCGGACTCGTGGCCGGGTTCTACGGAGGCCTGGTCGACAACGTGCTCGCCCGCTTCATGGACGTCCTGCTGAGCTTCCCGGTGCTCCTGTTCGCTCTGGCCATCGTGGCCCGCTTCGGGCCCAGCCTCGGCCTCGTCCTGGTGGTGGTGGCCACCTTCAGCTGGCCCTACATCGGCCGCCTGGTGCGCGGCCAGGTCATCAGCCTGCGTGAACGGGAGTTCGTCGAAGCCTCGCGCGCGCTGGGTTCCAGCGATCTGCGCATCATGTTCGTGGAGATCGTCCCCAACCTGGTCGCTCTCGCCGTCATCTACGCGACGTTGTTGATCCCGATCAACATCGTCCTCGAAGCCACGTTGAGCTATCTCGGCCTCGGAGTCCAGCCCCCCACGGCGTCGTGGGGGAACATGATCGCCGAGGCCCAGAACGGTGATCTCTTCACCATCGCCTGGTGGTTCCTGGTGTTCCCGTGCGTCGCCCTGGTCCTCACCACCTTGGCCTTCAACCTGCTGGGCGACGGACTCCGTGACGCCCTCGACCCCCGCCAAGGGCGAACGCAGTTGGCGCCGGCCAAGAGGGCATCGAAGAGGGCGCCGACCCCGGCTGCGATCGAGGCCCTCCCGTGATCCGTTTCGTCGCCCGTCGCCTTGTGTATCTGGTGATCGTGCTCGTCATCATCACCTTCCTCACCTACGTGGTCTTCTTTCTGGGAAACCCCAAGAACCTCGCCGACCGGTTCGCCGGACGCGATGCGGGACCCGCGGCCATCAGGGACGCGACGATCCGACTCGGCCTCAACCACGGTTTCTGGTACCAGTACTGGCACTACCTCACCGGGCTCCTGCACGGCAGTTTCGGACTCGACTACCAGAACCAGACGCCGATCAACAGCGAGATCGCCCGCGCCTTCCCGGTGACCGCCTCGTTGGTCTTCGGTGCGGTCATCCTGTGGCTCCTGATCGGGATCCCGATCGGGATCATGTCGGCCACCCATCCCCGCACCCTGCGCGACAGGGCGGGGACCACGTTCGCCCTGACCTTCTTGTCGATGCCGAACTTCGTCCTGGGGCTCATGTTCTTGCTCGTCTTCTACTACTACCTGACCCGGGCCGGCCTGCACTGGTTTCCCGCCGCCGGATACGTCGCAATCACCCAATCCCCCATCCAGTGGGCCGTGCATCTGATCCTGCCCTGGCTGACCCTCGCCCTCGTCCAAGCTGCCATCTACACCCGATTGATACGGAGCTCGGTGCTCGAGATCCTGGGCGAGGACTACATCCGCACGGCGCGCGCCAAGGGTCTCAGCCGAAGGACGATCCTCTACAAGCACGCCGTTCGGGCCGCACTGACCCCGGTCATCACCCAGCTCGGAGTCGATATCGGAACCCTGCTGGCCGGGGCGTTCGTCACCGAGCACGTGTTCGGGCTCACCGGGCTCGGCCAGCTCGGGCTCAACGCCATCTTCAACAGTGATCTGCCCGTTGTCGCCGCGGTCGTCGTCCTCGCCGCCGCCTTCATCGTGGTGATGAACACCGTCGTCGACATCGTGTACGGCTTCTTGGACCCAAGAGTTCGTCTGGCCTGAAGCTCCCCCACCGTTGCCATCAGGCTACGAACGGGAACGGTTGGTCTCGCGGTCGTCGATCCATCGCTGCATCCAGTCGAGAAGCTCCTGGTGGCCTTGATGGGCCCCGGAGAGTCCCTCGACGATGAGACCGAGCTGAACGCTGGTCACGGCGGCCACGACGACCTTGAGCGGGAACTCGTCCTCGTCGAGCCGTAGTCGCGCCAGGCCCGGCCGACATGGTCCGAAGATCGCTCGGAACCGGGCGTGCACCCCCGTGAGACGCGGTCGGGGCTGCCTACTACGCCTCCTCGACGCTGCTCTGCACCCCCGAGTTCGTTGTCGCAGGAGGTCGGTTCCGCGCCGGGCGCCCAATCGGGAGAGGCCAGGCTGGGCGAGATCGTGGCCGGCGCGGTTTCGGGAGCTTTCGACGAGTGGCGGAGACGCCGTTCAGCATCGTCCTCGAGGCCAGGCCCTGAGCGGCCCGAACCGAGAGCACCACGACTGGCCCGGAGGTTGGTTCCGGCCTCGTCAGCCGCTTTGAACGCGAGCCTGCTCTTCGCGTTCTGATTGCGGCGTCAATCTCGCCAGGCCGGCCATGGCGAGGCGGAGAGCCATCGGTGGGCCGATCGGCCTGACTCTGGGTCTACGGCCCTCGTCCTGGGCATGGGTGGCGGCCGCCGTCACCACCTCCACCAAGCGGCGCGGGGCCACCGGCTTGCGCAGACATTCGAACACGACGGGCCCGAAGGCCTTGCGCACCTCGGGCTCTTCGAAGAACCCGAAGGCCGAGAAGACCACCACCGTCGAGGTCTCCTCCAGTGACTCCAGCACAGCGGTTCCGTCCATCCGCCGCAAGTGCAGGTCGAGGAGAAGCACGTCGATGTTCCTGCTTGCCAGGATCCACGTCGCTGCCGCCCCGTCCCCGGCTTCGAGGACGTCGAACCCCTCGCAACGCAAGACGGCCGCCGTGGACTCACGTACCGCCTCTTCGTCGTCGACAACGAGAACGGTGGCGGTGCGCTGGGGTTCCCGTCCTGGTCGTGGAGATCCGGTTGTGCGCGATCCCCCCGAGCGAGATGGATCGAGTCTCTTCGTCGCATCCATGGCCGGTCTCTCGGTCGACGAACATCGTGCGGGCGTTGTCTCTTATCGGCACCGCGCCGAGAAAGCTGAGGGCAACAGGAACCCAAAACGGCGCCCCGGGACCAGACGGGCCCGCCGTGGCGCCTAGCGCCGGCCGCGCCGACCGGCCGAAGACAACAGGGAACGGAAGCCGTCGAGCACGTGATGCCGTTGTGGCGTCGGCACCCGCCGCGTCGTTTCTGCTCCGTGGCGACGGCGTGTGCCCGGGTCGTCGGGAGCTGCGCTGATGCCGCCCCCCTCGGAGAGGGACGCGAAGGGGGTGGAGGATGAGTCCGCTGCTTGGTGCATCTCGCCATTCGACTCGGCGCGGCCGAATCGTCGTCCGGTGGTTTCCACGCGCCCTGTCGTGTTCCCCATGGTGCCCGTCGCTTCGATTCCGGGATCCGGTGACAATCTGGGCGATGCGACCCAGACGTGTCGAGTCATGCGAACCCCCCTTCGTGATGTGGCCCCGGTGCGTTGGGCGGTCCGGGCCACTCGACGTACACAACACCCACCCAATGTGGTGGTGACTCAGAATGCCCTACTTGAGCCCGGCTGTCACGCGGAATTCATCGCCGACGTTCCCGATGAAATCACCCTGCGTCAGGAGGTTAACGCCGAACGTGCTCGCCTCTGGCATGACGCCTCGGCCTTTCGGCCTGGTTCACGGCCGCATCGTGCTCACGATGCACTCACACATCACGACGAACCGGATCGAGCCGTCTGATCGATGCGAAGTTGGAGCTCGGAGGGCCCACGCGTCATCCACCGTTCACGCGCCCGACACACCCATTGACATCGTGGGATTCGGCGAGAAATATTGCGCCATTGTGGCTTATGTGGCTGATGTTCTTCTTGAGCTTGCCGTTGGCTGTAAGGGGACGGTGCCGAAGAATGCCGTCGGGCCGAAGCATCCCCTCTCGTCGTGTGGGGTCGTGCCCAGGTAGACACCTCGCCCGGTCGCATCACGGTCCTCAAGCAGACCACGACATGTTCCTCCATCAAGAGGAGGGAAGTCCGATGCGAGATGTTCAATCCTCCGCAAGGAGACCGAGGTCCCTGGCGACGTGGATACGTCACAACGTGATCGACGCCGCTCCGCTGTGGGCCGAGTTCTATCGAAGCGTTCTTGCCAACGTCCGCATCCATTGGGAACGACCATGACCAATGCGCCCCTTTCACCGTTGCGACCCAGTCGACACATCGAAGCGCTCTTGGCACTTGGTGCCGAAGAACCTCAGTGCGCCCGCCCCGACGACACTCCCGGGCGCGATCCGATGGTCGACCCGAATTCCGAGGGCAATAAGAGGCGAGTTCCCTACAGCCCGAAGGCCCATCCGGTCCAATAGGTCATAGGCGGAGGATCCACCCTGTCGCGAGGTTCGGCCAGCAGGTCATGAGGGCCAGCGCCGCGCCGTCCAGGGATCTCACGTTGCCGTCCGGAGACGGCAGTCTCCGCGCACCCCTCTTACGCCGAGGTCAGATCGAGGAGATCAGGCCATGGCCCCTCTGGCAATGCGGGCCACCCCAGTGCTCGACGATCTGGCCGTCACGGATCCGGAGGATCGCCGTGCCGTTGATGATCACGGGCTGCCCCGAGGCCGGAACGTCGTAGAAGCTCGTTCCGGTATGGGTACCCCGCACCGTCCAATGCGACACCACCAGGTCACCTGACTCGATGAGCAGGTCGACGGTGAACGTCATGTCCGGGAACGCCGTTCTCGCCTGTCGCCACCACTGCTGTTCATCGCCCCGCAGGTCGGTGCCGACTCGCTCCGGGCTGACGCGCTCGACCACATGGCTGTGAAAGTCGTCCGAGAAGAACTCATAGACGGCCTCGCCGTCGCCGGACTCCATGGCGGCGCTGTACTTCCCAAGGACCCGGAGGTTCTCCGACATGCATCGCCCCTTCCTTCGCAGGTTCTTGAACGGTCATCTCTCGCCGGGAGTGGCGCAGGTCCTCCTCCCATCGCAAGCTGGATCATAAATGCCTCGGCTCCCCCTGGGGCCGGTGCCCGCGTCATCGCCCGCCGAGAGATTTGGCCTGCCGTGGCCATCCCTCCGGCCTGCCGCCCCAGGGACTGTTCAGGGACTCCCACGGTGGCCGACGGCTCCCACAGCGCGATACTGGTGGACGTTCGATCTGGCCTCACCAATTGGAGGTCGTGATGGCAGTCGGAGTGCTCGTTGATTACCGAGGTGTCACGCTCGATCAGTACGACGAGGTCGTGGAGATCATGGGACTTCTCCCCGGCGGCCCCCCGCCGTCAGGGGTGCTCTTTCACTGCGTGACCAAGACTGACGACGGGATTCGCATCATCGACGTGTGGGAATCGCGCCGGGCATTGTTCGAGTTCCAGGAAGAGACGATTGAACCCCTCTTCCGAAAGATCGGCGTGCTGGAACCACCCCAGATCAGGTTCTTCGAGGTGCACAACTACTTCGTCACGAGAAGGAGAGGCCCATAATCGACCTCATGCGCCATCTGCGCGGGCCAACGGTAACGCTGCCCCGTCACCACCAGGTGTCGGAACATTCCGTCGGTCAGATCCGCGGACCCCGCGGTGGAGCCCAAGGTGGGGGCGGAGGGAATGGCCCCCACGTGGGTCTCCCTGGCCCGTGGCCGCGACCGTCCCGACCCGGGCCGATGAACTAAAAGTTGACTTCCATCGCACTGCTGATTGTGGCAGGGAGGCCGAGAGTCTCACTAGGCGCATAGACAGCCACACTGGGAGCGGGCTGCGTAGGTTGGACGCTGCTCGCCCAACCTAGGGTGATCGTCAGGGTGTCGGTTCCGTCCCAGTGGATGGTCGAGCACCCGGTTGTCTGCCCGTTGGTGCATCCGTTCACATTCCCCCCGAACGAAACGGTGCCGCTGAAGTAGCCGGCCTGACCAAGGTCGATGGTGCCGAAATGGAATTTTCCGTTGCAGTCCGCCCCGTCGGTGACCGTGACGATGTCATCTCCTGACGATGCCTGGGATCCGTGCACCACCACGTTGGAGTCGATCAGGTCGGGATACGAAGTGGAGCTCCAGCTTCCGCACAACGCACTAGGTGAAGGCGCCGGAGCAAAGGTCACGATGATCTGGTCCCCCACCTGGGCCCGCCCGGCCTGGGTACCGCCGTTGACGATGCTCAGTGACGGGGGGAATGGCGTGGCCGGCGGGGAAGGGGCCGACGGCGGGCTCGATCCCACCGCGTTGGCGACCGCCACCGTGAACGTGTAGGTGGTGCCATCGGTGAGCCCCTTGACGACGTGAGAGGTGGCCGACGAGGTGAAGGTTCGTTGCCACTGCGTCACACCGCCGGCGTAGCGCGTCAAGGTGAACGAGGTGATGGGACTGCCGCCGTCGCTGGGCACCGACCATGACACGATGACCTCGCCGTCCCCGGGGTTCACACTGACCCCCGTCGGTGTCGACGGCGCCGTCGGGAGCGACACACCCAGGGTGGTCGTCGTGCTCGAGCCGGAGCCGGAGCCGGAGTCCGAGCCCGCGCCCCCCGAGCCTCCCGATCCGGAGGGCACCGAAGTCGTCGACGTGGTCGACGTCGACGTCGAACCCGTGGGGTCCGGCCCGATGCCGACCGAACCATCGAGCGTCCCGTGTCCGATCGGTGCGCTCTGCTTGACACCTCCCGACACGCCTGGTCCCGACGCTTGGGGGCCGGCACTCGCGGGCAGTGCCACTGGGCCCGAGGGAGGTCCGACCGTCGGGTGCGAGGCGACGTTCAGGGTTCCCGCCGTCACCGCCCCTGTGGCCACGAGGGATGCCGCCCCCACCCGCCCCAGCACTGCCGCGGTCTGACCGAGCTGGGGGATGGCGCCCACGAACGGCAGCGAACCGAGCCAGGCCAACGGCCCCGCCAGCGGTCGAAGTCGACCGATCGAGACGTCGAGAAAGGCGCGTACCACTCGGGGGTCGAACTGCGATCCCGAACAGGCGGCGAGTTCGGCCCGGGCGGCAGCGGGGCTCAGCGCCGTCTTGTAACTGCGGACCGTTGTCATGGTGTCGTAGGAGTCGGCGACCGCCACGATGCGACCGCCGAGCGAGATCCGGTCGCCCTTCAGCCCATAGGGATATCCAGAGCCGTCGTACTGCTCGTGGTGCTCGGCGATGGTCTTCGCCCACTCCCCGAGCCAGGCCGCCAGGGGGGCGGTCAGCTTGGCCCCTTCGAGAGGGTGGTTCTTGATGATCTCCCACTCGTAATGGTCGAGCTTGCCGGCCTTGTTGAGGGTGAGGGGGTGGACGGCGAGTTTGCCGATGTCGTGGAGAAGCGCAGACCAGCGCAGGCGGTCCCGGTCGTCGGGGGGAAGGTCGAGTTCCTCCGCGATGAGGTCGGTCAGGACGCGCACCCGTTCGCCGTGCCCGCGCGTGTAGCGATCATGGGCATTGAGCGCCCCCGCCAACGCCAGGATCCTCTCGGCGGCCACGACAGGCTCGTCCTCGATCCCCTGGGTGCGAGCCTCCTCCACCCGCCGGGCCAGGTTCCGGGTGCTGCCCGCCTTCCGGACCACGGCCAAGCGCTTGGGGGCCCGGTCGGGAAAGACCATCGTCATCTTCAACAGCACCGCCAGCGGCAGGGCCCGACGGGCCAATCTTTCGGTCACCACCATCACCACGGTCGGCACGACGAGGACGGTGACCCACCATCCCGCCAACCACCCTGCGCTCCGGGGCCTGGGGAGGAGGTGCGCAGTGATCGTTGCGGCCACGATGGAGAGGGCGATGGGAACGACGAAGACCGCGCCGCTCACCAACGCCGACAGGACCGGTCGACCACGCCAGCGGTCGCGGGGAGCGCTCCGTTTCGACTTCTTGCGGGCCATCTCCATTGTGACCGTCCCCACTCGGCCGATGTGCTACGACTCGCCCGTGAGCGAGTTGAGTTCGGCTTGTGCCCCTTGGCGCTGAGCTCGCAGTTCCCTGATCTCGGCGTCGAACTGCTTCAGGGCGAGTTGGAGCTCGGCCACCCTCTTGGTCTCGGTGCGCGACAGCTGCCTGATCGTGGGCCTTTCCCCCTTGTCGAGCCGCCTGAACGGGCGCATGGAGTCCAGGTATCGGCACGGGGTCGCGCCAGCCTGAGTGTCCGGGCACCCCGGCCTGGAGGTCCCTCGCCCAGCCTGGGACACCAGCCTGGGACACCAGCC